>WBZU01000240.1_pt1 | contig 50659 bp, 43 predicted proteins | sample 5204311 | NCBI WGS metagenome assembly WBZU01 (sample SAMN12344359, study PRJNA552823) | activated sludge metagenome | biome: Activated sludge suspended growth; feature: Nitrification reactor; material: Wastewater; isolation source: activated sludge from nitrification reactor of wastewater...
GATGCGGGTGGATGACGTCTTCTTTACAGGTGATCGTGAGCCACTCGACCACATTGTGCAGTTCTCGGACATTGCCTGGCCACGTGTGGCTTCTGAGGACCGAGAGCGCGGAGGGAGCAATGGCCTTTACACGGGAGCCGTGTTCCTTTCTGGCCCGCTCCAGGAAGATCAGAAGAATCGGCTCGATATCTTCAGAGCGTTCTCGGAGCGGTGCAATGCGGAGCTGATAGACGTTCAATCGATAATATAGGTCGAGGCGGAAACGGCCTGCTTTGATATGGGCGAGCAGATCCTCGTTGGTTGCGGCGAGGATTCGGATATTGACTTTGTGGCTCTGGGTATCGCCGAGAGGATCAACGGTGCGGTTTTCCAGGACACGGAGCAACTTGGCTTGAGCGGTTGGGCTCATTTCTCCGATCTCGTCGAGAAAGAGCGTGCCGCCTTCCGCCAGTTGGAATCGTCCAGGTTTGGCCCGCTTCGCATCGGTAAACGCACCCGGCTCATAGCCGAACAGCTCCGCTTCCAAAAGATGTTCTGGAATCCCGGCACAATTCAGGGCGATCAGCGGGCCATGGGCTCTGAGGCTGGAGTGGTGGATGGCCTCTGCAAACAATTCCTTACCAGTTCCACTTTCTCCGGTGATGAGGACGGTCGCATCGGTCACGGCGACTTCCTTGGCCAGGTGCTTCATCAAGTTCATCTGAGGCGAGATGCTGATAATGGAGGCAAAGGGATCCTCTGGTGCAGTGGATGTCACGAGAGGAGACTGTTTGAGAACACGACTGATCGCGATCTGTAGGTCTGCCGGAAAAACGGGCTTTGTCAGGTAATCCGCTGCACCAGCTCGCATGATGTCGACGGCGTCTTTAACGGAATGACGGTCTCCAATGATCAGTACAGGGGGAGCAGAAGGGAGTTGCCTGGCATATTCGAAAAGCGGTGCGAGAGCAGGGGAAGTTCCTTCGCTGATCACCAGCAGGGGGGAACTCTCGGACCAGCGTGCAAGTCCTTCTGCGACAGTGGGTACTGATTGAACGCTGATCTCAGGTATGGCAGCTTCGAGGAGCTGTCTAACATGGGGATCATTCGAGATGAGAAGCGCTGTCCGAAGGTTCATCGGAGTGCTCCTTGGCCTCGCCTCCTTTGGAACCATCAAAACCTCGTATAGCGTACACCTATTTTGATAGAGAAGGAAAGGGCAAGGCGGGTCGAGCGTTCCAATGGATATCGACCCGGTGACTGTTATGTAGATACAATGGGCGGTTTCAAAACTCTGAAGGGATAGGGTGCCGAGCGAGGAAACAGCACGTGCTGTAGGTCGATTGGGTCGACCTACAGCTCCATGCCAAACAGCCGTTATTCCTTATCCTTGCAGAAGCTCCGCTCATAGGCGATGATTGTCCAGGCTTCTTCCTCTGTGATGACGTTACCCTTGAGCAGGGCAGGCATACCTGTACCGGGGCTTCCGTTCTTGATGACCCAGAACAGTTCCCCGTCGTTCCGTTTTTTGTGAAACTTGCAATTCGTAAGGTTTCGTGGACCTGGTGTGAGCAGCATTCCTCCCGCACCATCACCCTCGCCGCTCTGACCGTGACAATTTGCGCAGGTGCCCTTCCCTTCATAGAGGTCCTTGCCCTTGGCGAGTACGTCAGGGGTCACGGTGATCGGGCTCTTCATTTTTCGTGCTTCCCCACGCTCAGCGTCTGGAACGCGCGGCTTCAGAGGGTCGGACTCGGGGCCAGACCATCCTGCCGTACTCCACATGGCAACGGCGATGAAACTACACAACGTCACAATCAAACGCTTCCCTCTCATGGTTCCTCCTTGGTGATACTACGGAATGTTGCAGCTACATGACTGCTCGCGCCGCTATGGTAAGAGGCGCACGAAAATTAGTCCATCATAACACGACGATGTCCTCAGTGGCAGTGCCCCTATCTCGGATAAATTGGTTAGGGGGAAGATCGAAAGGATGTGGGTCTACCGACCTGAGGACCGCGTCAGCCAGGACCTGTTAGTCCTGGCTGACGGGAAACACTACCGTACGACTCGTGCAGTGTGGAACACTGTCAGTCGTTACTTGGTTTCGACGATGTCGCTCTTCATCGGTCCAAGGATGGCCAAAAGCTCGCCCTTTTCCTTTGCCGGAACGTTGAAGGTATCCAAGGCACTGACCAAGTCTTCCACGAGCGCGCCAAAGGCAGCGTCGGTGACCTTCATGCCCTTGTGCGTGGTCTTCATATCCCGACCAGAGTAGCTGCAGGGCCCACCGGTCGCCATACAGACTTGCTCGACCAAGAGCTTGTTGAGCTTCTTAAGGTCGGTAGTCGCAAAGTAGCTATTGATCCGCTTGTCGCCGCCCACGTTGGCGATGAACTTGGTGACCACAGCTTGAATCGCGCCCTGTCCGCCGAGCCGCTCATAGAGCGATGCATCTGCGGCAAAGGACGTGGCGCTGCTCAGTGTCCAAGCAGCTGCGACGGCAACGGCCATACTCAGAATCTTCTTGCTCAACGACATATCATCTACTCCTTTGTATGAGAATGAATTGACTGTAAAACGTCCCTAACCCGCTCATTCATTACGGGTTCCAGGGAGTGTTGGGCATCAACTGACCCTTGTAGTCCTTCGGATTCTGGTTGGCAATCACCACCGCGATCGCGCCGCGCAGCGCACCCGTCAAGGAGTGGGTCACCACCGGATAGGCTCCTGGGTTATCCACGATCATATCAAACGTGGCCCCGCTGCCTGGACCGACCACATAGGTCTGGACCCCCGTGAACTTGTTCGCTGGGTTGCCGCTCTCATAGACATTGTCCCAGATTTCGGCGATCGGATGGAGCGCCGAGAACTCGTTCGGGCCGGCATTCACGAAGTAAATGCGTACCCGTTCACCAACCTTGACTTCTAACGGCTCTCCGCCTGGGAAGAATGGGTGATACTTGAAGATCCCCCCGTTGAAAATCGTATTGTCCCACTTCCGATCAAACATTGCCTGCACGTTGTCCGGGTTCTTCCAGAACTCGGATTGGACCAGGACGAATTCCCGATCGGCCTTTGGCCATGCGCTGGCATCCTTCGGGTCCACAATGATGGCACCGAACATGCCACGGGCCACGTGCTGGATCATGGGGCTGGCACCGCAGTGATAGAAGAATACACCGGGCTTCTTTGCGACGAAGGAATACTTGTGTGTCTCGCCCGCTGAAACGGTCTTGTGGTAGTTCTTCAAGAAGTCGAGCTCCGCCGCATGGAAGTCCATCGAATGCGGGAAGGAGTTGTTCTTGTCGCCGATCAGGGTGAAGTTCACTGTATCGCCTTCGGTGACCCGCACGACCGGGCCGGGCATTTGTCCATTGAACGTCCAGGCCTTGTATTTTGTCCCGTTCCCGTCAACGACGATTTCCGTTTCCATCGCCGTGAACGTGACCTCGTGTACCTTGGCCCCTGCGGACCCAGGCATGGTAATACATCCGCTGGCTCCCAGAAGGACCGCTAGTCCTAATGTAGCTGTGATCACACGAAACCTCTGCATAATTGCCTCCCTTTTTATTGTATGGAAAAAAGACGTTCTGCGCACTGAAACGAGGTGAATTGACCCTCCCCCCCCACGCTTCCGCGACAAACGCCCGCGTACAGGTATACCAAATCACGAAGAAAAAATACATTGATCTATGTCAATCACGATTTTTTTCTCTGCGACAATTGGTGCTGATCAAGAGACATTTAGGAATCTATCCTGGTTTTGCAGCGCACAATGTGTGCCACCTGCCTGGTCTGATTCAGTCATCTCACACTTGTAGAAAACCAATGATTTTTAGGAATTTGAGACCTTTGAAGTAGGGCTGAGATGATTAATAAAGAAATATTGAGTCGCGAATCGAATCTAATTAGATACATGGCATGTATCTAATTAGATTCAGTTGCTGGTCAGTTTTGATGTTTGCAAGAAAGAACTATCGCAAAAGTAGGATGAAGAGACGATACCTTGAGGCTGAAGGTCGTTTGGGTCCAGCATCTGATGACTCTAGTTGGATTCAAATCATGGTCAAGCATCGCTGTATCCGACGTCTCAGTGGTAAATATTCTCAGCCAGCCAGAGTCTTGAGGGAGTCGATGGCAGGAATAAGCAGGTTCTTTCCTCCTGCCGTAGAAACAAGTCCGCTCTCGCGCCAACGGCTGAGAATTCGTACGACGGTTTCTTCCGTCATACCAGTCATGTGCCCGAGGTCTTCCCGAGTGAAGAGGGTTGTAATGCGCACGCCCTGCTCAGACGGCACACCGACTTTCTCCGCGAGCCGAACCAGCAAGGCCGCGAGGCGTTTTTCCGCCGGATCCAGGGCAAGGCTCTTGGCCATCTCCTGGGACTCTCGAAGCTGATTGCCGAGATATGTAATGACTTGTGGGCCTGCACGCGGGTACTGCTCGATCAGCTGGAGATACGTGCGGCGGCTCAGTTTCACAATTGTGACATTTCCCATCGCTTGAGCATTGCCGGGATGTGGGAGTGATTGGTCAAATGTGACTGACTCACAACAGAAACTATCCCCAGGTAGAAGAGGTTTGAGGATAAATCCTTTGCCGTCAGGACCATACTTGAGGCAACGGACAACGCCATGCTTGACGAAGTAGAGCCAGTCAGCGGAGTCTCCGTCGCGAAAAACGAATTCGTTGTTCGCGTGCTGCTGTTCGATCACCTCCGGTGCGATACTGTGAAGCTCTTGTTCAGGTAGGAAGGACAACAGTGGGATGGTGCGCAAGAACTTAACGAGTGCCATCCTGTTGGTCTGAGGAGCAGCCTGAGCCATGGATCCTCCCCCCCATCGGGAGGCCTCATTCATACGATAAGTTCACAGTGATCGTCAAATCTCCGGTGGAGAATATGGTGCTGGCTGGAGCATTGTAAACAACCCATCAAGGTAGCAAAGCCTCATTCGGCTCTGAGGAACAAATACTCTTTAGTGGGATTCTGGTTTTGCCGTTGTTGTAGAGAGTGAAACGCGAGAAGGGGGCTCAAAACGCTTTGCGTTTTTCTGTGCGATGGCGATGTTTCGTTGAAACCCATGGATTTTTGCCCGACGAATTGGGCTCTGTTGAAACAACGTGGTGAAGGTCTGTTCATCGAGTCGAGAAAGCTTATCTAAACTCGGGGCGAGGGTGACGGGAGAGGGCTGAAATATAGTCTCGCAGGTCGGTTCGGCGCGCAGGTTGAACGGGCATACGTCGAGGCAATCATCGCATCCGAATATTTTGTTTCCCATACCCGCATGTAACTCCTGAGGAATCACGGATTCATCTCCGCGCAGCTCGATGGTGAGATAGGAGATACATCGTGTGGCGTCGATCACATAGGGTTGCACGATCGCATTGGTGGGGCAGGCTTGGATACAGAGTGTGCAGCTGTCGCAGAGGTCGGTCGCCGGTGCGTCGGGTTCGAGTTCCACGGTCGTGAGAATTTCTCCTAGGAGGAGCCATGAACCATGGTCTGCTGATACCAGGTTGGAATGTTTGCCGATCCACCCTAAGCCAGCTTGCTCTGCCCAAGCCTTTTCCATGAGAGGTCCGGTATCGGAATACGAACGAGTGTGTGTGGCAGGGGCCAGGATTTTGATGAATTCTTCCAATTGTTTCAGTCTCGTCTCGAAGACTTTGTGATAATCCTTCCCCCACGCGTACCGCGCGATCCGACCATGACCAGGTTGCTCATTCGCGCGATGATCGGTCAGATAGTTGATTCCCACGGCAATGATCGACTGACATCCAGGCAGGACCACGCGAGGATCGGTGCGTTTGTCTGGAGCCCGTTCCATCCAGGTCATCGTGCCGTGGTAGCCGCGGCGGAGCCATTCAGTCAATCGGTGGTAGAGCTGTGGCACGATCTTGGTTGCGTTATCCGAGCACGGTTCGAGTGGCTGGGGAGTGAGCGTTGACGGTGCATCGTTGTTCGCAAGTCGCACGATTCCGATGGCATCAAACCCTAATGTGCGAGCCTGTTGTTTGATTGCCGCCGTGAGAGACATGAGTTTCGGTGAGTTTACTGTTGAGTTGAGCAACCGAACCGAACACTGAAGTGAGCTGAACAACGGATCGATTGGCATCGACCGCAGGCGCCGGTAATTTTGGTCTTCCAGTCAGTCTCTTTCTCATCAAACCGGCATTGTACCCGCCCGCCTTTTGACACCGTGGCCCATGGCTGTTTAGTCCCTGGGATCGAGGCGACTACGCAGCCTTGGGGAAAGGGCACACGGCAGGGGCTTCCCGTCTCTCCCTGTTCCATGGCAAAGCTGCACGAGAGCTCTGTTGTCGCTCCACTGTCCTGCACCTCTTGCGCATGACCCTTAGGGGGACAGGTCAGCAACATCAGCAGAAACGCAGAATAGAACAGGAATATGCCGTGTCGTGATCTCATGGTCGGAGATGCTAGCATAGTCCTTTGTCTTGCGGCCATGGCGAGGGTTGCGTAGAATCCTCCCCTACGCTTCTATTCTCACCAATGGAGGCATCATGCTCGCGACGAGGATTACTCAAAAAGAAGGGACGTTTTATTTTATTGCCTATAAGGCTGACCATCTGTTGGACAAGGTTCGCTTTACGAGCCGGTACTATTTTGAAGGCGAGGAGATCGCGCAGACGAAGATTACTGAGCACGATGAGGTCGCGCAATTCATTGCAGGGATTGAACGGAGTGAAAAGGGGTTTCAGCGCGTCCTGAATCGGCAGAAGATCAAGCAGATCGTCAATTTCTATGAAACCGTCGTGGCGCAACCGATGATTCCCGGCACGGTGTTACTCTTTACCGATGAAACGCTCCGTTTCCAGAAACTTGACGGTTCGGAATCGATCGGCCATCTGAGCGAGCCAAAAGGAAAATATCTGGTTATTGACGGACAACATCGTCTTGCCGGGCTGCACTTCTTCCACAAGAAACATCCAGACCAGAGCCTGCAGGTCGAAGTGCCCTGCCTCTTGTTCGACGGGCGAAGCGCCGACTTTGCGACGGAGATGTTCGTCATCATCAACTCGACCCACACGCGCATTAACCGGTCCCATTTGGTCGATCTGTATGAAAAGGTGTCCTGGGAGAGCCCGGAAAAGAAGTTCACGGCCAAAGTCGTGAATCTGCTCTACAGCGAGTCCGACTCGCCGCTGCAGTACAAGATCAACCGTCTTGGAGGACGGAGCAAGCAGGAAAAATGGGTTTTGCAGTCCGAAGTGTTCAACGAGCTATTAAAACTTGTTATGGCCCACAAACGATGGATCGAATCGCACCTGGACATGAAGGCCGATCGCTGTTATGCGTTGGTGCGTGACTATCTCAAAGGCGTGAAGGAGGTTATGGGTGAAGTCTGGGGACAGAATGACCGCTATATGTTCACCCGTGATGTCACCCTCAAGGCCTTGATCCGGGTGCTGGACGACCTGATTGTAGATCGTAAACTCATAACCGCCTGGGAGGGGCAACGTTCACACCAACCCTTCGCCGAGCTGGTGAAGCCGTGGGCGACGCTCACCAAGGATTTCCGTGCCGACGGCTTTTATGAACGGTTCCCCGCGAAAGGCCAACTTGAACGTGTTCGCAAGATTCATCAGCGGTTGCTGGACGCGATTGTCGGGTAGACGAACAGGGGCAGCCTGGCCCCTTCTCGCGCTGATCGCGTCCGAGCTGCTTCTGTCCGTCGCTGTCATAGGGGCAGCGGTTTCGGGGGGAGCTGAGACGGAGCGGTTGGAAGTGGCCGTTGAGCCACAAGGGGGTGTCCGCGCGACGGCGCAGGTCCTATTTCCAGCAACATCGGCTGTGATCCAGTCGCTATTGACCGATTACCAGCATTGGCCGGAGTTGTTTGAAGTGCGGATGAAAGTGGTGCAGGTGCTCGTGCGGGATGGCGTGGCGACGGTCGATCTTCGCATCGAACATCCGTTGATGCCCGGCGAACGGAAGTTGGTGACAGCGTCCACGATCTTGCCGAACGGCGGTCTCGTGACGGATCTCACCGGCGGCGACTTTAAGCGGTATCACCGGGTCTGGAAACTTCAATCGATCGGGGAGGGGACGCAGACGCGGGCCGATTTCGAGCTGGTCGTTGAGCCTCACACCTTCGTGCCGGATCGAATTATTGCGATCGTCATGCGTCAGGAACTGGAAACCCATTTTCGGATCGTGAAACAAAAGGCGCTGGAACAGGCCAAGCGGTAATGGCGATGGCACGACCCATGCTCTCCGGGCTCTACGTCATTCTTGATTCATCAGCCTGTCCAGACCGTCCGCTTCATGAGGTCTTGAAGGTTTCTGCCGCAGCGGGTGCCACACTGTTTCAGTACCGGAATAAGTCAGCCTCAATGAAAGACGCCTATATCGAGGCGATGGAGCTTCGGAAGCTTGCCGCTGAGCTTGAAGTCCTGTTCATCGTCAATGATCGCTGTGATCTGGCATTGGCGGTCGATGCAGATGGCGTGCACCTCGGCCAAGGAGATTTGCCGCTCAATCTCGCACGCAAGGTGATGGGCGATGAGAAGCTGATCGGCATCTCAACGCATACTGCGGAGCAAGTGCGAGTAGCCACGGCTGGTGGGCCGGACTATCTCGGCTTTGGTCCCATTTTTAAACCAGGCTCGAAGGCTGATCACGACTCCGTCGTCGGCGTCGCCGGGTTGAAGGCCATCCGTCCGCTGACGCCGCTTCCGATCTTTGCCATCGGCGGGATTTCGCTCGATCATGTCTCAGAGGTGATGGGTGCAGGAGCGAACGGAGTGGCGGTGATCTCCGCAATTCTCAAGGCATCGGATATCAGGCACACAGTCAGCGACTTTGTCGTCCGGCTCGCAAGACCAACTTCGCCAAGTGTGTGATGGCAGCAGAGCGGGCCAGCCGGATGACGGTGGGTCGGAATCGGCCTGGGAGACCTGGCGCATAGGGAAAAGGGCCAAGTACGGGAACACCGGCTTGTTTGCGGAGTATGTTGAGTGTTGAACGTTCCTGGATCCGCGAAACACCTGATCGGACTGACTCTGTTTGATTCAGAACGAGCGCCACGACGGTAATCTTCCTTCGTTGAAGCGCCTCAATCGTGAGCAGCGCGTGATTGATTCCTCCAAGGCCTGATCGTCCGACCACCACGACGGGAAGGCGCAGTTGTTTAATGAGATCCGTTACCATGACTTTCGGTGTAACCGGCACCAGTACGCCCCCGACCCCCTCCACAACAAGATGGTCGTACTGCTTGGACAAGAGTCGATAGACCTTGCTAATTGTCTCCAGATTGATGGTCTGACCTTCGGCCTGTGCGGCGGTAAGGGGAGCAACTGGAAGGTTGAAGGCATAGGGGCGAATCGCGCCGAGAGATTCTTCGCTCTCGATAATTGCCCGCAGTCGTGCTGCATCCGACAGACTCTCTTTGGCTGATGACACGCCAGTCTCGATCGGCTTCATGACGCCGACTGAGTAGCCATGCTTTTTTAGATGAAGCGCGAGTGCAGCCGCCACCAATGTCTTTCCGACGCCAGTGTCAGTGCCGGTTATGAATATGCTGTGGTTCATGGGTAAGAGCGGATGGCGTATAGCTTCAGAGAATCAACCCGTTGCTGCAAATATGCTCTGGCGGTCAGCTATAGGGCAGTAAGTTATTTGCGCTTCGCTACAGATGTCGACTATCGCAATTCCACACTTGTCCTGACACATCTTTAAGCTGAGCGAGGCGGACTATGGTTCCAGTCACTTCCTCGATAGCGGGAGATCGGTGTAGAGCATGATCTGGCCATCCGCTTCCTTCGGGGAAAATGCCCTCGGTTAAATCAGTTTTCTGCCACCCAGGTAACAGGAGATTCACTCGGATGTTCTGCGGGCCCCATTCGAGGGCAGCCGTCTTGACCAGTCCGATGAGGCCGGCCTTTGATGTCGCATAGGCACTCTGGCCGGTGGCCCCATGAAATCCTGTGTGGGAACCGATCACGATGATTGAGCCTCCCCCACGAGCGAGCATGAAGGGAGCCATGGTGCGAAGACAGTAAAAGGTTCCTGTCAGATTGGTCGCAACCACATCAGTCCAGACTTCTTCTGAATGGCGCACGAGCAAATGGCGTTGCCCGATCCCCGCATTGCAGATCAAGACCAATGGGCCGGACGCCTGATTGGAAAATTGCTCGATCATGATCTGAACCGATGACGCGTTTCGAATGTCGGCTTGGTATATCTCGCCGGTTCCACCAGCACTGGCCACCTGTTCTAACGTCGTCTTTGCTGCTGATTCGTTCTGAGCATAGTGGACTCCCACATACCAACCAATCGCTCCAAAGGCCAAGCTGATCGCATGACCGATACCTCCGGAGGCTCCGGTGACGAGGACAGATGCTGGTGGTTCACTCGGGGACGGCATGGTGCTGAATTATGCGAGGAGAGCTGCACGAAGGCAAGCGATAGAGAGAATGGAAGGGGCAGATACTGATAAACCCATCAGCCAGGTCAACGGACCAATTACGAATAGTAAGGTCGGATTGTGAGCCGTGCAGTCTTCATTACCACTGCTCTTGCCGCCGGGTTCATATGGGTTATTGTTCGAGTTGCTACCACATTACCTTAGCCATTTACGATGTTTTACCGTGGTACGAATGGCAATCTGATTACGACGACGGGCCTATAAAGGTAGGGGACAGATCTCCCCCCCTGTATATCGTCTGTTGTTCGGCGGGCAGGGACGTCCCTCTTGGGTCCCTGGACATATCCGAGTAACCTTTCTCTTTGATCCTATTTCCTCCTCTCCCGTTCTTGCCTTGTCGGTTTCGATTTGAAGCGTTGCGTTCTGGTCGAAAGCTTGATCCACTGTCTCAGGTTCACAAACCTCTTCGGAAACCAGCATAATATATCCACTTACCGGTACAGGTTGTCCACTCCTTGAGAACGTTTGACATCTGCATACTCACTGCATACCGACGAGGGAGTGGCCCATGCGCACGACGCTGGATCTCAACGAGAAGCTCATTCGGGAACTGATGGCTGTGACCGCCGCAAAAACGAAAACTGAGGCGATCCATCAGGCTGCGGCGGAAATGATCCGGCGGAAGAAGCTGGATCAGCTGAAATCATTAAGCGGCACGATTCATCTCGACCTTGACTGAAAGCGTCTGGAACAGGCCGAGATTCGTCATCAAGCTATTCTGAAACGCCGCCGACATGGTCATCGCTGACACCTCTGTTTGGATTCCCTTCCTTAACCGAGCGGATTCCCCTGAAAGATTGTCCTCGATGTGCTCATTGACATAGATGAGGTCGCTCTGGTCGGTGTCGTGCTGGCTGAATTGCTGCAGGGGGCTGCCGGACCCAGCCCGAACGAACCACCCTCTCAGAAGCTCTCCTGGCTTTGCGGTACTTCGAAGTCACTCAAGCCACTTGGTCTCAAGCCGGTGATCTTTCGGCGTATCTGCTCCGCAAAGGCATAACCCTGCCACTGTCAGATCTGCTGATTGCCTCTTTGGCGATCGAGCACGACTGCTGTGTTTACACCCTGGATGCTCATTTCAAGAAAATTCCAGGCGTGCACCTCTATATGCCGGTATCAGTCTGATGACCTGAGGCACTGCGGGGGCGCATACTGATGGCCATTCAAGCCGTAGAGAACATGCCGACGAATCACGCGATGAGAGCCAAGTCAAGGCAAGCATGAGGTCTGTCTTAGCAAAAGTACCCATCGGCTTGCCGCTCTCGGGATTCCTATGGTACGGTCACAGCCTCTCTTCTGGAGTACACATGATGGCGAAACGAGGACTTGTTTTCAGTCAGGTATGGGCGGCGGGACTCTGCTTGCTGGTAGGTCTATTGGCCTGGTCTGGGGTGTGTGGAGCGGAAGAGTCAGTCACCATTTCGAAGTCTGAGGAGTATTTCCCTGATACGCTCGGCAGTCGGTGGACCTATCGTGGGCAGATCAGCGAGGGCCCGTTGCAGACGATCGAGCGGAAGTTTTTTGAGAATGTCTCCACGGTCTCCGGAACTAAGACCCTCAAGGGGGTGACTGTGACCGTGTTTCACGACACGAATCCTGGCAATCATGGAGAGTCGGATAGTTTTTATCGTCGGGATGTGGTCGGGATCGTCTATTATGGATCCGAGCCGGGTACGCCGCTGGAAAAACAGATCACGCCTTATCAGATTTTCCGGTTTCCCCTCAAAGTCCCGTCGTCGTTCCAACAGTTCGATCGAACGGGTCTCGATTTTGGGAGCGACATAGATCGTGACGGAACAGACGAAACGGTGGATACGCAGGGGTGGAGTAAGGTGATCGGTCTGGAAACGATCACAGTGCCGGCGGGAACGTTCCAGGATGCGATCAAGGTTGAAGCACGTATGAATATGCATATCCATCTGTCCGGTAGTAAACACACCGTCTCAGGCATCGATGTGATGACGGCGTGGTTTGCCAAAGGGGTTGGCCTCGTGAAATATGCGGAGCGTCAGGAACTGTCCGCCATTAAAGAAGACCGTGGCGTGGTGACGGAGATCACGGAAGAGCTGGAAGAGTACGAGATTAAATCTGCCAAAGCTCACTGAGGCGAGTCGAATCCTCGACGGAGCGTATTTTCACTCGTAATGCGGGTGATCATGAATTGGGCCAAATAGTCTTCCCCGCCGGCTTTTGCCCCTACCCCTGAAAGGCGGTGGCCACCGAATGGCTGTCGGGAGACGAGCGCCCCAGTGATTGGGCGGTTCACGTAGAGATTCCCCACATCGAACTGCTCACAAGCCAACGCGAGATTCGCGGGGCTTCGTGAGTAGACCCCGCCGGTCAGGGCATATCTGGTCGCATTCGCCATCTCTAGCGCCTCTGCCATCGTCGTTGCCTTCATAACCGCCAACACCGGACCGAAGATCTCTTCTTGCGCCAACCGGTCCTCCGGCCTGACGTCGGCGAACACGGTCGGGCCTACGAAGAACCCCGGTCCCTCTATAGTGCGGCGGACGATCACTCGGTGAGTCGCCAGGCCCAGGCTGATGAATTCCTCGATACGCCGCTGTGCCCGGTCATCAATCACGGGACCGACTTGCATGCCGGGATCGCACGGGTCACCCAGCGTGAGACACATCACGGCATCACGCAGTCGCGCAAGGAACTGGTCGTAGATGTTGTCCAACACGATGGCGCGGGAACAAGCAGAACACTTCTGACCCGCATAGTTTGTGAACGAGGTGACCACGCCGGCGATGGCTTCGTCGAGATCGGCTGTGTCGTCGACGATGATGGCGTTTTTCCCGCCCATCTCGGCGATCACCCGTTTGATCAATGGCTGTTCCTGCTGGATCGTTGCCGCGCCTGCCCATAATCTCAGGCCCACCTCCTTGGAGCCAGTGAAGGCGATCGTGGCGATCTCCGGCCGCTCGGACAAGGCCCGTCCGATCTCAGGGCCTCCGGGGAGGCCATACAAGACATTGGCCGGCACGCCGGCTTCATGGAACAGATCCGTCAACAGAGTTCCCAACAGGGAGGCACGCTCGGAGGGTTTGAACAGGACTGCGTTGCCGGTTACCAGGGCCGCACTGATCATGCCGGCTGGAATCGCCAACGGAAAGTTCCAGGGAGCGATCACCGCGGTCACGCCACGCGGACGATACCATCGCTGATTCAATTCTCCGGGATAGTGTCCGAGTCGCAACGGCTCACTGAGACGCGACATGTGCTGAGCATAGAACTCCAAAAAATCGATGGCCTCGGCCACGTCGGCGTCGGCTTCTCGCCAGGGTTTTCCCACTTCGTGCATTTCCCAGGCAGCCAGATCGTACCGGCGCGCGCGCATGAGTTCCGCAGCGCGTCGCATCACCGCGATCCGTTCCGCTGCGGGCCTTCGCCCCCAAGCCTCGCCTGCCGGCATCGCAGTGCCGATCACGGCAGCCACATCGGCCGGAGAAGCCGCCTGAATAGTCGCGACGAGTTCGTCAGGCCGCGCTGGATTACGCGACATGATCAGGGAACCAGTCAGCCGCCTCCCGCGAACTCTGATAGGCCAGACTTGCCCCAGCTTGGTTTGAACCTTGTCGATTGCGGTCTGCATCGCCGTACGGACTTCCTGTTGGGAAAAGTCGCTGTGTGGCTCATTGAAAAACGAAGCGTGTTCCCCTGAGGACGACAACGTGGAAGAGGGGGCAATCGGCGGCGCGAGCAGGCTCGCCAACGACTGTGACTCCACATACTCTTTCCGTAGAAATGATTCGTTCGACGTATTTTCCAACAGGCGTCGGACCAAATAGGCCATCCCCGGCAACAGCCGACCGACCGGTGCATAGAGTCGCACCCGTCGGCGGTGCGTCACCATGGCATGCTGAAACGGTTCGGCCATCCCATAAATCATTTGATATTCGATCGTCTCAGGATCGCACTGGCGCGCATCCAACGCTGCTTCGATGACAGCCAACGTCCGCAGGTTGTGTGTGCCGAACGCCGGACGGATGACTTGACGGTGGTCCAGGAGCAAGGGGACGAGCGCCTCATAGTTTGCATCGGTTTCTGCCTTGTGTTCGAACAGCGGGACCGGCCATCCAGCTTGGCGATAGCGTATGGTGTCCGAATCCCAATAGGCTCCCTTCACCAGCCTGATCGTGATTGGATAATTACGCCGTTCTGTCCAGGCGATGAGGGATCGAATATCCTGGTTGGTTTCCCGATGATAGGCCTGCAGCGCCACGCCAGCGTGTGGAAATGTCCGAAACGCCGGTTCGTCGAAGAGGTTTCGGAATATCTCGAGCAGCAAGGTTTTTGTCTCTGCCTGTTCCATGTCGAAGATCAATCCACATCCGAGGGCAGCCGCCCGTTCCAGGATCGGATGTAATCGGCACGCCACGGCTCGATAGGTACCGAGGGGATCGATCGGGTCCAACCGTGATGTCAATGCGGAGATCTTCAGAGAGAGTTGTGCTCGTGGCAGTGCGCCAAGATGATCCCGTTCCAACATTGTCGAGGACGGCCATGTGCGAACGATTTGCCCGAGCTGCGTCAAGGTGTCGAGGCAGCGATCCCGATACCGATCCGCTTCGACGTCGCTGATCGTGGCCTCGCCAAGCAAATCCACCGACCATGCACGACCGTTTTCCCAGAGATTTGCCAGGACGGGGAGCGCTTCTTCCACCGAGCCTCCGGCGATGAAGGTTCGCGCCATCTGCTCGACCTGATGGCGGATGGATTTCCCTGTGATGGCGGCCCCGACATTGGTCGCCGTCAATGCTTTGAACCCCCATTGCAGCCCAAATACCTGGCCATGGAGCGCTCCAAAGTATTCTTCCGCCAACCGTACCACCGCCTGATCCGAGGCCACGGCCGGCAGCACATCGATAAACCGGAACAGCTGAACTTTGAATGCAGAATCTTTCATTGCCAAGTTGATCACGCTGTGTGACCACCAGTGGCTGTCGAACAGGGTTGGGGTACGACCGGCAGACAACTGGGCTAGATGTTGTCCGATTCGGGCGACTGCCGCTTCGAGCACGGATGGATTCATCGTCAGATCTCCTCCGCGGGATGGTCGTCTTGGCTTCCATCGTCAGTATACTCCCAGCCACCGACAAGCCAAGCATCCGGGAGTCCATCATGCGCACATACCGGTTGAAAATGGGAACTGGTTTCGCTAGAGTGCAAATCCTGTAACACGTTCACCGGAGCCCGTTTGCCATGGTGGACCTCAGCTTGGGTTATCAGCGAGAGGACACATGGTCAAGCCGGATCAGATCGCCCAGCCCCTGACTTCAGGATTTTCCTACGGGACTTGTCTCCTCTTCTGTGTCCTCGCTGCTACCACAATCGTCGGCGTTCCTTTCTATGGGTACTATATCGGCTATACGCTGTTCGACTGGATGCACTTTTTCGTCATGTACATCGTGACGGGGATGGGGATCACGGTCGGGTATCATCGCCTGGTGGCGCATCAAAGTTTCGACTGTCCGAATTGGATAAAGCGCCTGGCTTTGATCGCGGGCGGATGGGCCTTACAGAACTCAGCGCTGGTCTGGGGTGCAGACCATATCCGCCATCACGCCCGCACGGACACGGAGGAAGATCCCTACAATGCCACGAGAGGATTCTGGCATAGCCACTGCGGTTGGCTCTTCTATAAAACGCCGTATCGCGTCGGCAAATACCAAGTGCGGCTCCGCCGCGATCCGGTGATTCTCTGGCAGCATCAGTACTATTGGCTGATCGTCGTCTCCGGTTTGGTGGTCCCTTTTTGCATCGGGTTCTGGTGGCACGGCACCCTCCTGGGTGGCATCAGCGGCCTCCTCATGGGCGGCCTGTTCCGGATGTTTATGGTCCTCAATTCAACTTTCACCATCAACTCTCTTTGTCATATGGTGGGCAGCCAATCCCACGGTACACAGGATAGCAGCCGAGACAGCTGGCTGATCTCTTTCATCAGTTTCGGCGAGGGCTATCACAACTACCACCACACCTACGCTCGTGATTATCGGAACGGCCCACAGTGGTACAACTTCGACCCCTCTAAGTGGACCATCTACGCACTGTCATTGATTGGCCTGGCGAGCAAGTTGCGTCGGGCTTGACTCCTCGGTGGTTTGAGCCATCGGACAGACCTTCCCCAGTCGGTACATCGCCGATAGCCCGACCGGCCCATATCATTTCATGGATAGCCTCGCTATGATTATGAGTAGAGGTCATCCCAACGGCGCGCTGGTGTCGTCTTAGATGTGATGCCGTTGAACACAATCGAATGGGAGAACTACTATGGCTGATGAACATGGTCATGGGGCACAACAGCCTCAGGAAAAAGATAATCTGATTCCTGGTGTCAAACATGTCATCGCGGTCAGCAGTGGGAAGGGCGGTGTCGGCAAATCCACTGTTGCAGCGAATCTTGCCTGCGCCTTGGCGGTTGCCGGTACAAAGGTTGGGCTATTGGATGCTGATCTGTATGGCCCCAATATCCCGATGATGATGGGGAGTACGACTGGCCCTGAGCAGAAGGATGGCAAAATCGTTCCGGTCGAAAATCATGGAGTGAAGCTTATTTCCATGGCGTTTCTCGTGCCAGAAGAAGCGCCGCTGGTTTGGCGTGGCCCGATGGTCCACCAGTACCTCCAAGCGTTCTTCCGCGATGTGCTTTGGGGCGAGCTGGACTATCTGTTGATTGACTTGCCGCCAGGGACTGGAGATGTGCAGCTCTCTTTGTCTCAGATGGTGCCGTTAGCTGGAGCGGTGACTGTGACGACGCCTCAAGAAGTCGCGCTCTACGATGTGCGTAAGGGTATGGCGATGTTCCAGAAGGTGAATGTTCCACTCCTGGGCATCATCGAGAACATGAGTTACTTTGTGTGTGGGCATTGTGGCGAGCGGACGGAGATCTTTTCGCACGGAGGTGGGGAACGGGCTGCGACCAAAGTCGGCGTCCCATTCCTCGGACGGATTCCAATTGATCCCGCCATTCGCGATGGTGGAGATACCGGTCATCCGATCGTTGTGGCCAATCCGGACTCTCCACAAGCCGTTGCTTTTCGAGATATTGCGAAGAAACTTAGGGATGAGCTCAAGGGAGCTGGCAACAGCGGTTCGGCGATCGAGAGTTTGCTCAAGAAAGTCAAACAGCCGTTTAGCACGACTTGATCGCATTGACGTTGGAGGGAAAAATGCCGGAGTTCGTACGGGTTGCGGCGCTCGCAGATATCAAGCCAGGACACGGAATTGTCGCAGAAGCTCACGGGAAGACACTGGCGGTCTTTAATGTAGATGGGACGATCCACGCGATCAATAATACCTGTTGCCATCGGGAAGGGCCCTTGGGAGAAGGGGAATTGGAAGGCACCGTCGTCACCTGTCCCTGGCACGGATGGCGATTTGATGTGACCTCCGGTGCTTGTATGAACAATCCATCCGCCAAGGTGGAAGCCTATCAGGTGAAGCTCGAAGGGAATGATGTGATGGTATTGCTTGAACCCTGAGGTGTTGCTCGCCGAATTTTCTCATTTGCTCGAGGAAAGGAGTCATGTATGGCTGTCTCGGCTAACGACCAAACTGATATCGCTGCGGCACTCGTTCGTCTCTATGTGTTTCTGGCGCAGTATCTCGATCGCTGCTTTGATGAGGCGGCTCGGGAAAGCTATCCCGATTCAGAACTTCAAGCCCACCTTGATGCCACACGTCGGCAGCTCATGGAGATCCTATCGGTCAATCCGGTCGTGAAGCGGAAACTCGCCGAGGAGTGCGACCGAATCTTGCATTTAGGCGCGTCTTGTTTAAAACTCGGTGTGGCCGATCCTAAGACCCTGGAAGCCATTCAGGCTGAACGGACTGTCCTTAAGAGCAAGACCATCGCCCTCAGTGATCTGGTGGCGGTCTACCGAGCCTTAGCATGAGCCATGGGGCAGGCTGGATGTGACAAACATCAACTCGCCGGGTTGGATCACCGAGAACGGGGATTCAGCAGGCCGGTCGAGTTTCAAGGGGAAGGAGATGGCTACCGAGCCAGCTTGCGGTATGAGGCTGTCCGTGTGACGACCGATGTCCAGCCTACTCAGGATGAAGCGCTGAACCTGTTGATCCAGACCCTACATGCTCAAGGCTACCGACAGCTCAAAACCCAACTGAGTTTTCGCCGTGGAGTGTATCTGGGATCTCAAGAACTCTGGGTGGAATATCCCGATCCGCCGCAGGCTGAGCCGGAACAGTCCGGGTTCTTTGCTCGAATCACGAACTGGTTTAGGCCATCTTCTCCCAATGAGTAGCGAGCGATGAGTTTTGTCCCTCTTGACCAGCTCCGGCCCTCTTTAGCTCTTAGCTCTCAGCCATCGGCTGGCGACAGACCTCGCCTCCCTTCCTGGTTTAAAGTCAATACGAAGACTGGTCCCGATTATCTCGACATTAAGCAGACGATGGAGCGACTTGGGCTCCACACGATTTGTGAGGAAGCTCGTTGTCCGAATCGATGGGAATGTTGGAACGCCCGTACGGCCACGTTTTTGATTCTCGGCCATATTTGCACCAGACGCTGTCACTACTGCTCTGTGGAGACAGGAAGGCCGCATGCAGTCGATCAAGATGAGCCAAGTCGGGTTGCCGAAGCGGTCAACGCACTCGACCTTCGCCATGCGGTCATCACCTCGGTCAATCGCGACGAACTGGGTGATGGCGGGGCCTCAGTCTTTGCCGAGACGATTCGACGGACGAGACGGCTGAACCCCACCTGTACGATAGAAGTACTGATCCCGGACTTTGAGGGCAATGAGGAGGCCCTTGCCGTGGTCTGTGAAGAAAATCCGGAGATCCTGAATCACAATATTGAAACTGTGAGGCGACTGTTCCCGTCGATCCGACCACAGGGGAAATATCAACGGTCTCTCGACTTGCTTGCGAGGGCGAAGCAGCGTGGAATGAAAACGAAGTCAGGCTTGATTCTGGGTATGGGCGAGACACTCGATGAAGCCCGTGAAGTGATGCGTGACCTTCGAGCAGTCGATTGCGATATCATCACGATCGGCCAATACCTTCAGCCGACAAGAGAGCACCTGCCTGTTGCGCGATTCTATGATCCATCCGAGTTTGCACGGCTCAAAGAGGAAGGTCTTGCGATGGGCTTCAGTCACGTGGAAGCAGGCCCACTGGTCAGAAGTTCCTATCACGCGGAGCAGCAGGCTAGTCTGTAGGGAGGGGATAGTGATGAGCGGTCACTACTCTGGAGGGAATCGGACAGCCTTTCACTTGATTTTCCCCACGCATGTAACAGTTTTTCCCATCAATTCTGATATGAACATTGCATAGCCACAATAGAACACGAACTTGAAGTCCCAGCCAGTATGTATCGCTGACCGTACTTGTCCATTTTGGATAACTAAGGTCACATAATCATGGCCGAATGGTACCACTAGAGGTAGTGGAAGAAGAAACATGGGGACTACACCATGCCATCGCAAATTCAGCCCACCCCAATATTCCCAAGCCTCACCACCGCCCTCTGTTTGTTTGCGATGGTCGGGCTCTCCCCATTGGCTAACCACATAATGGGAACTTAAGGGCTCACCCTGGTATGGGACTAACATTCTTTTCCCCGACAGGCTTGGGATCTGAACAGGATTTGACAGATCACCGACTCCCAAGATGCCTATCCCGATACATCCCTGAACTGATAGTAGAGATGTGATTGATAGCCATTTAAGGAGGAAGGAGATAGGTTTCAAGATTGTGCCCTGGCTGGATGTGTTTTGTTCGAAACTAGTGCATAGTCTTTAAAGGGGCAAGCGATTTGATGGAAATGAACGGTAATGGTAGAGAAAATAGGGACAGGCAACATTACCAACCGGCAGCACGCAGTGTTGGTGGCCTGATCTCTCCATTTCTGGAAAAGTTCGGCAGCATTCGCTAGTATGACGATAGTTAGCTCTCTGGAAGTATTGACGAATGGCAAGTGTTCTCACATTTCCATCGGTCACAGACCAACTCCTCGTCGAAGTGGTCCGCCGTATTCTTACCGTCGGTTCTCCCATCAAGATTGTGATGTTTGGTTCCCATGCCAAGGGTACCGCCCATCCGAACAGCGATTTAGACCTACTGATTATCGAAGAATCTGAACTGCCCCGTTATCGGCGTTCGGGTCGGTATCGACGGGCGCTCTGCGGGGTATTTCCCGCCAAGGATGTTGTGGTCTGGACCCCTCAAGAGGTCGAAGAATGGCGGACTGTGTCCAATGCCTTCATCTCCACTGCATTGTCAGAAGGTAGACTGCTCTATGAAAGATAGGTCGGTCTTGGCTAGGGGGTGGTTTCGGAAGGGCGACAGCGACCTTGCGGATGCCAGGAGAACTACGGCTAGTGAAGGTCCTTACGACACCGCATGCTTCCACGCCCAGCAAGCGGTTGAGAAGTATTTGAAAGGTGTTCTCGCCTGGAGAGGGCTGGAGATTCCACGAACACACGACTTGGAGGAACTTCAGCGTTTGTGCATTCAGCTTGAACCGTGGGCCGAGCTTGCGAGCTGCGATCTTACGGACCTGACGGCGTATGCGGTTGAGCTTCGGTATGATGCAGAATTCTGGCCACCGCAACCGACGGCCGTCGAGGCCGTCAAATTGGCTGAGCAGGTGCGCGCCAGCGTACTCGCTCATATGCCATCGGAGACTCGACCATAGGACATCGCTAGGCGCAGAGCACCGCTCTCAACTTTTGCGATCAGAATCAAAGTTCCGTTTCCATCCTGAGAGCACGCATCGTTGTGCGGTGAGCGGGGTGAAGCGTTGTATGTCCTCCGATATCGTCGTCATAAACTCTTCAGCCCGGTTCTGATCCCCAAAACATTCGTACACGTCATCGAGAAACCCACCTCGGAGAAGAGGATGGTACAGAAACTCTTTACCTGCTCCCGTCGCTATCTCTAGTGGGTACTCAGTTGCTTCAATCCGTTCAAGGTCGAGTCGTTCAAGCCATCCCCGTGCTTCTTTGACCGACGGCCGTTCATGCAGATAGGCCTGGAACCGCTCTCGTTCCTTGATCAACTCTTGCTGGAGCATTGCCTCATCCACTTGCTGCCACAATGAATCAAACGTTCCATAGGACGGAAAGGTTAGGACGATCTGGCCTCCTGGGTTGAGATGCCTAATCAACCCTTGAACTGCTTGGAACCTATCAGGCCGGAAGAACATCACTGACAGATTGCCCGTGATGCGATCAAAGGTTGGCAAATCTGTAGGTAGGAAGCGCATGTCCATGGACTCGAACTGGAGCCAGGGTAGTTGCGAGCCCTGAATAGCCCTCGCGCGAGCGACTTGACCAACACTCACGTCGATAGCTCGCACCTCACCAGTCGGACCAACTTGCTCGGCAATATAGAAAGCGGGGATCCCATGGCCGGATGCGATATCGAGGATTCGGAGCCCTCGTCTGAGGTTCAAGTGCTGTAGTAACGATTCAGCGAACGGTGTGGACCAATAGTCATGTGTTGGAAGAGGCCAGCGAGGCGTAGATGAATTCATGGTAGAAAGAGAAAAGAGAGTCTTGTCTACACCTTCATCCTATCATTCCCACAGGCGCTCAGTTCTGTTTGGCGGGTGACGAACCAGCGTTCCCAGGTCTTATTGTCCTATCACGTCACAATCTGACAAAATATGGAATCGTCATCAACATCACTCCGACGAAGACGAGCAAGTAGACGTTCTCGATAAAGTAGGGAAAGACACAAAGCGCCACTCCTACGCAGAGCGGGGCGATGACCTTTTGCTTCTTGCCATAGATAAAGAAGCCAACTCCGATCGATCCGAAGATCATGCTCCAGATCAAGACGGCGGTGCTGCTCAGCTCAAACATATCTGAATCGCTTACGTGCCTGAGGCCAAGGCTTTGGCAATCAACGCCTGCGCTTCTTCTTGAATCTGCTTCAAGTGCTCCTTCCCCTTAAAGCTCTCGGCGTAGAGTTTGTACACATCTTCAGTCCCCGATGGTCTTGCGGCGAACCAACCGTTCTCAGTGACGACCTTCAACCCACCAATCGCTGCGTGATTGCCTGGGGCCTTAGTCAGCATCGCCAAGATCTTGTCTCCGGCCAGTTCCGTCGCCTTTACTTGCTCGGGAGAAAGTTTGGAGAGAATCGCCTTCTGCTCGGGCGTCGCCTGTGCGTCGATCCGCTCATAGACCGGCTCGCCCAGCTCCTTTGTGAGATCTCGGTATAGCTCGGATGGATCACGACCGGTTTTAGCCATCGTCTCTGCTGCGAGCAGGTCCATGATGATCCCGTCCTTGTCTGTGGACCAGACGGTGCCGTCCCGGCGTAGGAACGATGCCCCGGCGCTTTCCTCGCCTCCAAATCCGAGAGAACCATCCAGCAGACCGTTCACAAACCACTTGAAGCCCACGGGGACTTCAACGAGTGTCCGTTTCAGTTTGGCCGCAACTCGGTCGATGAGACTGCTGCTCACCAAGGTCTTGCCGATTCCGGCGTCAGACTTCCAGTTGGGGCGGTTGGTAAAGAGATAGGCAATTGAGACGGCCAAGTAATGGTTCGGATTCATCAAGCCTGAACGAGTGACGATTCCATGCCGATCGTTGTCGGCATCATTGCCGAAGGCCACATCGAAGCGATCTTTCAATGCGATGAGATTGGCCATGGCATAGGGCGAGGAACAATCCATACGGATTTTGCCGTCCCAATCCAACGGCATGAAGCGAAACGTTGGATCAACTGAGGGGTTCACAATCTCCACATCCAGTCCATATCGCTCGATAATCGGCTTCCAGTACCCGACCCCGGATCCGCCAAGGGGGTCGATCCCAAGCTTGAGTCCAGCGGCTTTGATGGCAGCGATGTCGATGATATTCTTCAGATCGCTGAGGTAGGCTCCGATATAGTTGTGGCGATGTGTGGTGGCTGCCTGTCGTGCCTGTTCGATTGGAAGTCGATTACATTCCTGAAGATTTTTCGTCAAAAGGGTATTGGCCCTGTCCTCGACCCACTTGGTAACTTGTGTATCAGCCGGGCCGCCATTCGGGGGGTTGTACTTGATCCCACCGTCTTCCGGCGGATTATGCGATGGTGTGATGACGATCCCATCCGCGAGACCGGAGGTTCGGCCCCGATTGTAGCTCAGGATGGCATGCGAGATGACCGGCGTCGGGGTGAAGCCATTGTCCTGGTCGATCATCACTTCCACGCCATTGGCTGCAAGGACTTCAAGGACGGTCACAAAGGCCGGATCAGAGAGTGCGTGGGTGTCTTTACCCAAATAGAGAGGCCCAGTCGTGCGCTGCGTCGCACGGTATTCGCACACAGCCTGAGCGATCGCTACGATATGATGTTCATTGAAGCTTCGTTTGAAGGACGAACCGCGATGTCCTGAGGTCCCGAATGACACGCGCTGCTCGCGAGCCGAGGGATCGGGTTGCTCAGCCCGGTAGGCAGTGAGGAGTTTGCTGATGTCCACAAGGCTTGAGGGAGGTGCCGGCTGGCCAGCGAATTGATGAATCGGCATAGGTAGAGATGTAGTTCCAATGCCAGGTGGCTGTCAACTCTTAAGATTCGATAGAGAAGTGATGAGGGTCAGGCTGATCAGGTGATGTCCTCAGTAAGTCGTTACGATGACGGGTTGTCTGCGTCATGCATAAGGCATGACGGGAGTTAGCTGGAGGCAGTTTTACAATAGATCTCTTAGCTTAGAGTCCCCTCCTGAAATGCTGCGTTGATGGATTTCATGTAGGTGATTCGGTAAGATGCCGCCGAATTCCTTTCCGGTATCCAAAGGGGGTCGTGTGTCCCGTTTTCGGCTAGCCTTCCTGAGCATACTTGTTCTCATCGTTCTCGCCGGAACGTTCCTCGCCTTTTCACGAGAGTTGACCGGTCAAGACTATCTCAAGGACTTTGTTCTGGAACAATTGGAGGAGAGTCTTGGTCGGAAAATTGATGTCCACCGGGTCAAGTTTGTGGTGTTTCCCGGCATTCGCGTGGAGCTTTCAGAAGTCGTCATCCATGACCCGCAATCGGCGCAAGTGGTGCTCACAGCGAAGCGCGTCGATCTGGTCCTTCGGTTTTTCCCGCTCTTGAAGAAGCAAATTGTCGGAAAACGACTCTTGATTGAGGAGCCCAAGCTGACCCTTCGTCGGAGTGAACGTGGTCGGTGGAATATCTTGGATGGGGTGAACGGGCAAGCGGATACCGATCAGCAAACCATGGCTCTGATGGCACGGACCTTCATGGTCCGGCAGGCCAAACTCCTGAATGGAACGATCACGGTGATGGATGCGGCCAGACCGGATGGCATTCGGTCCATTACCCTGGAACATGTTGAGTGTGACCTCACGATTCGTCCAGAGCAGGGCGTTGCCGATGTGCATGTGGCGATGTCCCATCAGGGTACGCATGGAGTCTCGAGGGTGTCCCTGGATGGGGCGATCAAACAGGCGGAACAGCCAGTCGCCTTGTCAGGAGATGATGTGGGGGAACCGGTTCCTGGATTGCAATTCAACGGTCATATTGATGCCGCTGATATCAAGGTGCGCGATGCGGCCGACTTTCTTGGCCCAAGGCCGGTTTCCGATCATCTCCAAGGCTCGTTGAATCTGCGGAGTGCCGTGCGTGTTATGCCGGGCGTTGCCGGCTATGACATGGTGTTATCGGAGATGAGTGCACACTTGAACGAGATCAGCCTGACGGGCCACGGTAGTCTTGCCGGCGTCCTGACTCCGCAACCCACCTTTTCCGTGACCTTTGCCAGTTCGCTTGTGACGTTGCCTCAACTGCTGAAAACCATTTCTCCGGAGTGGATCCATCCACAGTTACCGGCCCTGTTGGAAGAACGTCGGATCGACGGCAAGGTCCAGGTTGTGAAGGCCACACTGACCGGCTCGACCGCGACCGGCCCCCAGTTGTCGGCGACCGGGGAATTTCATGTGCAAGAAGGTCATGCGCTCATCGGTCGTGATCACGTCGCGGCAACAGACTTGGCGGCGGTGATCCTGGTCGAAACCGGGCGGGTGCGTATCTCCAAGATTGCGGGGAACTATGGAACGATGCAATTGACCGATGGGAAAGCGGATGTGTCGTTTCTTGACGCAGGGCCGTGGTTGGACCTGGAGATGACGAGTGAGATGGGGGCCACGTCGTTGATAGAGTTTCTCTCGAGGACGGTCAAAACAGAGCGGGTGGCACAGGTATTTGCCGCGGTTCGAGATGCGGAAGGAACGGCGGTTGCGACCTTTCGCCTCGTTGGTCCGTTGAATCAACCCGGTGGAATCACATTTGCCGGTGGGGAGATTACCGCCCGTCACATCAGCCTGAATCATCCAGCCTTGCCGGAGCGGATGACCGGGGTGCAAGGGCGGTTTGTGTTGGCTGATGGCGCAACTCAACTCGATCAGGTGACGGGGAATCTTGGGGGAATGGCCGTCCAGGTCCAGGGGACGATTACCGGGGGATCGATCAGTCAGTTCCAAGATCTGTCCATTCGGACACGTGGCGATGCGGCTCAGATAGTCCGGCTCTTCCGATCTTCCGCCATTGAGCGGAATGTACTCGAGGGGACTCTGAGCTCAACAGCGACGCTCTCAGGCGTAATGACGAGACCGCATATCCGAGGATCCATCGCACTGGACGAGGCGAAGGTCGTGCTTGGGGTGATCGATAAACCCATTGGGTCTCGCGCTGCGGTCGAATTTGAGGGAGTGCTGCCCCAAACTGCGAGCATCAAGTTGGACCGAGTCGCGCTGGTGCTGCCATCGCTGACGATTCCCGCTAAGGGCACTATGCAGTTTGGGAATGGTTTCCTGGTTGATATGGCGGTCGCAACAGGGGTCATCCCGGTTGCCAGTCTTCCGAGATGGATCTCCAAGGGCGGACTTGAAGTGGGGAACCTCGAGCTCTCGTTGGAGATCAAAGGCCGAGAACCGGACTGGCATGCCTGGCGAATAACCGGATGGATGGGGTTGACGAATGGGGTGCTGCAGGCTAAGGGAGTCGATGGGCACATTCAGGATCTCTATGCCCGTGTCAGATTTCTCCGCAACGAGGCTGAACTCAAACGACTGTCGTTCAAAGTCCAGGGCAGCGATGTCGCTATGGAGGCCACGGTTCGAAATTGGCTGGCGAAGCCATCCATCATTGGAAGGATTGAGTCTAATCAGCTTGACCTCAGCTTATTGATCCCCAAGGGCGGGCGCTCGCCTATCCGAGAGTTCCTCGAGACGCTGGCAGCAACCAGTCAGGTCACGATGACCGCGGCTGTGGCGCGTGGGCATTACCAACATCTGAAATTCAGTTCGCTGTCCGCACGCATCACCATTCAGGATGGGGTGCTTGACGTGGATCGCTTATCCGGGGAATCCAGTCATGGGCATGTGGCGGGACGGCTGGTCGTACAGCTTCCACCCAACGCGCCGGCTGACCTTGACCTCTCGTTTCGGGCCACGGGTATGGAATTTGATGATGTCTTGAAGCTGGCCAAGGCACAAGCGCATGGGGTGTCGGGAGAGTTGCGGATCAGTGGCGCGCTTCGTGGCCATGGACGAAATCCCCATGGCATCTATCCCTCGCTGAATGGCAAGGTTGACGTCTTGTTGGAAAACGGACGAATTCTGAAAACAAACGAGCGTGCCGTTTGGAAAATCATCAGTCTGTTGAATCTTCCCGCCGTCTTGCAAGGGAAGGTCGAGTTGGAAAAAGAGGGGCTACCCTACGACAGAATTTCCTCAACGATTGCCATTCAAAACGGTCTGTTTCAGACGGAAAATTTGATCATCGACAGTCCAATCCTCAAGATTACCGCGGCGGGAAATTATGATTTGCCCACAGACCAGCTGGATCTCGCAGTGGCGGTGAGCCCGTTTGGATCCTATTCTCAATTTCTCAAGACGATTCCACTGTTTGGACGAATCATCGCGGGAGATCGCAAAGGCTTAGCCACGGCAATGTTTACGGTGAAAGGAGGGCTGGAAGATCCCGAGGTGACCTACCTGCCGGTGAGGTCATTTGCGTCCGGTCTCTCAGGATTGGCACAGCTGGCGGTCGATGTGCTTACGAATACCTTGACGCTGCCGATGGACCTGGTGACGCCGGATGAAGAATCCGGTGTGCGATCCAAAGAACTCATGCCATCGCCGCCTCCCGCCAGGCCATAACTGGCGACAGTTTTCGTCCGATCGAATTCTTGACCGACTCACGCCCCCATGCTAGCATCCGACTCAAGATGCTGAAAATGCTTGTCGGCTTCGTTCTCGCGTCGTTTAGTCCCTCAACGTACCGCAGAGGGTACGCCTCGGTCTCTCACTTGCTGCGGCCTCGCCGAGCAACCATTTTGAGCATCTTGAGCGTATTCCTCCCGCCTTGCTGGGTGTCCACTGTTAGGTAGTTGATCCATGAAACGCAGTACTGTCTCCCAACCAGACGTTGCGACGCTGTTCATTGCTGCGAGTGAACAGGATTCGAATTTGTATTACGCCACGCGCTTCATGGCTCCCGATCCCTTCATCTATCTTGAAATCAGAGGCGAACGGGTGATGGTGATGAGTGATCTGGAAATGGATCGCGCCCGGTCTGAGGCATCGGTGGATCGAGTGTTGTCATATTCTGAAGTCGAGCAGAAGGCCAAGAAACAGGGCATCAAAGCTCCGACCGCCGTCGATATCGTGCATGTGGTCTTGAAGGAGTCCAAGATTCGACGCCTCTCCGTGCCGGCGAGTTTTCCGGTCATCCATGCTGCTCGGTTGCAGGAGCGTGGCTATAGTCTGAAACCGAAGTCGGAACCGTTCTATGAGCAACGTGTCGTAAAGACGCCGGACGAAATCCGCCATATCGAAGCTGCGCAGCGGGCTACGGAGGAAGCTGTGACCGCTGCCCATGCCTTGTTACGCCGGGCCGAAATTAAGGGGACGCAACTCTGGCTGGATGGTCAGGTGGTGACCTCGGAGCGGGTGAAAAAGTTCATCAACGTGAAGCTCATGGAACTGGACTGTATCGCTCAGCATACGATCGTGGCGGGTGGGGAGCAGGCCTGTGATCCCCACAATGAAGGGAGCGGGCCGTTACCCGCTCATCGCAGTATTATTTTTGACGTATTCCCTCGCTCTGCCACGAGTCGCTACTTCGCCGATATGTCGCGCACAGTCATACGGGGGACAGCGAGCCCTGAGCTCAAGCGCCTGTATAGCACGGTGAAAGATGCACAGGAAGAAGCCATCACGAAAATCAAGGATGGCGCTGACGGGATGAAGATCCATCAAGGTATCTGTGCACGGTTCGAGAAGGCAGGTTACAAGACAGGTTTGGTGAACGGACGTATGCAAGGGTATTTTCACGGGACCGGGCATGGGGTGGGGCTGGATATTCATGAAGCGCCTCGTATCAGCCGAACGGGTTCACTCCTCCAGGAAGGGCATGTGGTCACGGTCGAACCAGGACTGTACTATCCTGGATTGGGCGCGGTTCGCATTGAAGACATGGTGCTGGTGACGAAGGACGGCTGCCGCAATCTGACAAATTTCCCGAAGCAATTCATGCTCGACTAGCCTGCTGTTAGAACACACGTTCAGCGGTATTCCTGCCTCGCTCACACACTCCACCTATCCAGGTCCGGACGATTCTTTGATGTTTGCGAGCTTAGTCGAGCCTTGCCCCAATGGTAGCATGGTAACCTGAGCGGCCATTTTGAATAGCCAACCCGGTTGCGTCATACTGTCAGTGGGCTCAAGGCAACAGAATGCATTCGTATCAATTTCTTGACGATATTGCGGTAGCGGACCTGGCCTTCAAAGCGGAAGGCGATTCTGTGGAGGAGTTGTTTCGCGCAGCGACTGAAGCGCTGTTGGAAACATTGGCCGATCCTGCAACGGTGGCAATGACATGGGAGCGTAGGATTGAACACGTATGCGGAGCTCTGGACGAGCTGCTCTTTGAATGGCTGTCGGATCTGGTGTATTGGAAAGATGCAGCGGGGGTGGTGTTTCACGAAGCAGACCTTTCCGTGGTTCAGAAAGGCACCACATGGACGCTTGCTGCTGTCCTGCGAGGCGCTCCCGTGGATCACACAACTCAGATACTCCACAATGATGTGAAGGGTGTGACGAAGCATCTGTATGAAGTGAAACAGCAGGGAATGCGCTGGTATGCTCAGGTGGTGGTCGACGTATGAAATTGAATACCGACATGCGGGTCAATCGGGTGACCGATGAGGTGTGGGAGATCCCCGTCACTGAGAAAGCCGGGATGCTGGTACCGGCGCGGATCTATGCCACGCTGGGTATTTTACAGACGATGGACCGCGGTGTCTTCGATCAAGTCACCAATGTGGCTTGTCTCCCTGGTATTGCGCGCTATGCGCTCTGCATGCCGGACGGGCATTGGGGCTATGGGTTTCCCATCGGGGGCGTTGCCGCATTTGATACCAGGTCGGGAATTATTTCTCCCGGAGGGGTCGGGTATGACGTCAATTGTGGGATGCGTCTGATCCGCACGGATTTGACACTGGAAGATGTGCAACCGAAACTGGATCGTCTCATGACCGAATTATTCCGGCGTGTGCCGGCCGGCGTCGGGGCAGCAGGCTTCATCCGATTGAACCGAGGTTCGTTCGAAGGGGTCATGACACGAGGTGCTCGCTGGTGCATTGAAGAAGGCTATGGCTGGCATCGGGATCTTGTGCACATTGAAGAAGGCGGTTGTATCGCAGGTGCCGATCCGTCCAACGTCAGCGATCATGCGGTGGGGCGGGGGATCAATCAGCTGGGGACACTGGGCTCCGGGAATCATTACTTGGAAGTGCAGGTTGTCTCGAACGACCGGGTGTTCGATCCTGAGACGGCTACGGCGTTGGGCATTACCGGCCAGGATCAGATTGTGGTGATGGTCCACTGCGGGTCCCGTGGGTTTGGCCATCAGGTTGCCAGCGACTATCTCAAAATATTTGAGAAGGCGATGCGGCGGCATGGGATCTCTGTGAAGGATCCGCAACTCGCGTGCGCTCCGTTTCGTTCGCCAGAAGGGCAGGACTATTTCTCCGCCATGAACTGTGCAGCCAACACGGCCTTTGCCAACCGACAAGTCATCACCCATCAGATTCGCGAAGCATTCGCGGCTGTGTTTGGGCTGTCGGCTGAGGAGTTGGGCATGGAGTTGGTCTATGATGTCGCTCATAATATCGCCAAGGTTGAGCGCTATCCCGAAGGAGATCTATTGGTTCACCGCAAGGGATCAACCAGGGCGTTCGGCCCGGGGAGCCCGGATTTGCCGTGGGATTTTCAGAAAACTGGCCAGCCGGTGATTTGCGGAGGATCGATGGAGACCGGTTCCTATCTTCTGGTCGGTACAGACCGAGCCGTCGCTGAGACATTCGGGTCCACGATGCATGGCTCAGGGCGGACGATGTCGCGGGCACAGGCCAAGAAAGCGATTCGTGGCGAACAGCTTCAGCAGCAAATGAAACAGCGCGGCATCCTTGTCAAAGCCGTATCAATGTCAGGTTTGGCGGAAGAGGCCGGGTTCGCGTACAAGAATATTTCTGACGTCGTCGAGACGGTCGACCGTGCAGGCATTACTAAAAAGGTGGCGGAACTGCGTCCAATCGGGAACATAAAGGGGTAATCTTCTGGTCTCATGGAAAGCCATACACAATCAGTTCACGCATCCTGAACCCTGTTTCAAGCCCGCCTCCGTGTTTTAGTCCGAATCTCTACCGGCACGCGCAAAGCCATTACTCCATAGATGGTGTGGTGTTGCGCATCGAGTTACACGAAAATCAACACTCCTTCTTGGCTGAGGGGAGCCCCTGACCAACCTGCGTAGCACCGCGAAGCGAATTTTCTCCAAATTCTTTACGCATCAAAAATTGCTGGTATCGTCAGGTGTCAGGGCAGAGGGTCGAACGGCCGGATTGGTGCCGTACGCTTGTTTGGCATAGAGTGCACGACATGCACATTCATCTCGTGCACGTTCCACTGCGTCGTGCGTCGATGTGACGGCTTGGGGTGAAGCAACAGATCAGTCCATCCGCCGAGCGATCAAGGGACTCTCGAAGACGCCAACGGTATGAGTCGTCCAGAGAGCAGGCGTGAGCGTGATATGCCAGGGGTAGATGAGACAAGGACAGCCGTCGTCCTCGTGGTCGATGATGAGGAGATGGTCAGATTATTCGTGCGCGAGGCCTTGAAACAGGCTGGGTTCGAGGTGTGCGAAGCATCAAATGGAGTGCAGGCCTTAGAGCAGTTTGCCGTGCGGCGTCCCGATCTGATTATCATGGACGTGGTCATGCCTGTCATGGATGGATTTGCCGCTTGTATGAAGCTGCGTGAGTCGGTGGAAGGGAAGCGTGTGCCGATTCTGGTGATGACGGCGCTGGATGATGAGGACTCGATTGGTCGTGCCTATGCGTACGGCGCCACGGATTTCATCCCCAAACCAACGAATGCGACGATCTTGGGGCATCGAGTTCGGTATATGCTGCGCGGAAGTCTCACGCTCAACGCACTTCTCCGGAGCGAGGCGCGGCTGGGTTTGGCGCAGCGGATTGCCAAGATCGGCAATTGGGAATGGCATCCCTCCACGGGGCGGTTTTTGGCGTCTCCGGAACTCTGTCGGTTGATGGGCATTCGATCACAGGATTTTCGAGAAACGAAAGACGCATTTCTCGATATGGTGCATGTGGATGATCGCGATCTCGTCGACCGAGCGCTGCAATCGATTCTTGCCGAACGGAAGCCTTGTGATATTGATCACCGGATCGTCTTTCAACACGGAGGTGAGTTTACGGTGAATCTACAGGCTGAGGCGGTCTTCGACGATCAGCTCAAAGTAATGACGATTGTGGGGACGGCCAAGGATATCAGTGAACGAAAGCGCTCCGAGCGAGAAATCCACCGGCTGGCCTATTACGACAGTCTCACTGGGTTACCGAATCGTGTCTTATTTAAAGATCGCGTCACACAAGCGCTTGCTCATGCACGCCGCTACCATTCAACGCTCGCAGTCTTGTTTCTTGATCTGGACCGATTCAAGGTCATTAACGATACGCTCGGTCATAACATTGGTGATCTGTTGTTGAAGCAGGTTGCGGATCGCTTGGCAGAGTCTGTCAGGCACAGCGATTCCATCAGTCGGTCCGTCGAGAAGGGCGAGGCTCATGAATTAGCCCGCTTGGGAGGGGACGAGTTTACGGTCTTGTTGACGAACATCCAACAGGTTCAGGATGCCGGGGTGGTTGCCCGGCGTATCCTAGAATCACTGTCGCAATCGTTTTTGATCGATGGCCATGAGATTTCGGTCACCACCAGTGTGGGGATTGCGATCTTTCCGACCGATGGAGACTCCGTGGATCAACTCCTGAAGAGTTCTGATGTCGCCATGTACCAGGCGAAGGAACGAGGTCGGAACAATGCACAATTTTACTCGGCGACCATGAACTCCATGGCTGCGGAGCGGCTTGAAATGGAAAATGACCTGCGGAAGGCGTTGAACCATCATGAACTGACCGTGTATTACCAGCCGCAAATAGATATCCGAAGCAACAGAATCGTGGGTGCCGAAGCCTTAGTGCGGTGGCATCATCCTCTGCGTGGCTTGCTGATGCCTGCCGTGTTTCTTCCTGTCGCTAATGAGACGGGCATGATCCGAAAGCTGGACGAAGCCGTATTAGGTATGGCCTGCCGGCAGGGAAAGGCTTGGCAAGATGCTGGTTATCTCCCTATTCGAATGTCGGTCAACGTCTCCAATTCCTTCTTTCATGGGGCCTCGTTGGTGAATGCTGTGTCACGAGCCTTGGAAGAGACTCGGCTTGGCCCGGAATTTCTTGAGTTGGAGTTGACCGAGTCAATCGCCATGCGACATGTCGAAACATCCATTGAGATGCTGCAGGAACTGAGGGCGATGGGTATTCGACTGTCGATCGATGATTTTGGAACCGGTTATTCTTCCTTGAGTCACTTACAACGGTTTCCCTTGAATATGCTCAAAATCGATCAATCATTCGCGTACGATGTGCCGCACAATGTCGCCAATGTGTCAATCTCCCGCGCGATTATCTCTCTTGCGCATAGTATGAACCTCACGGTGTTGGTCGAGGGGGTCGAAAACGAAGAGCAGTTGAAGATGTTTCGTGATCAGGGGTGTGATCAAGCGCAAGGACATTACTTCGGGCGTCCAATGCCGGCAGAAGAATTTGTGCAACGGCTCACTCGGGTTGATACCCGCTCGTCCGGAAGACAGGCTGCATAGATGTCTGTCACTTCAGGGGGGGATTGACCATGAGGGTTTATGTCTTCGAAGAGAGGGATGCACATGGAACAACGAAAAGATAACCGATTCCCTGTTGGATTTCGGAGCTCCTTCAGCTCGGCAAACAGTATTTCCGGTGATGGAACATTGAGGGAACTGTCGCTTCGAGGGTGTCGTGTCCAAAGCTTGATTGAGGTGAATCCTGGGACGGTGCTTCAGATTCGGGTTCACGTTTCAGATCGTGAATCCCCCATCGTGATCTCTCACGCGATCGTTCGATGGTATCGAGATGGTAGCTTTGGATGCGAGTTTGTGAATCTCGGGGCGGAGGAATGGGCTCGGCTTCGTGCGGTGACGACGGAGTTGGAGAAAGAACCCTACCAGAAGATGCAAGACGACAACGAGGCTGCATAATTCCACGAGCGCAAAGAAGTTATGCCGCTCGCGCCTGGATCTTAGCCATGAAAATCTTGCAGGCCAGCTCCACACTGTCATCGAGCGGACCAAGCAGATCAGCGGCGACATCTAGTTGCTGTTGTCGCGCGAGGCGCTCGATTTCTCCGGCCTGAACGCTGGCGGCTAGAGCCCCTACTTGAGCGCTCGTTGATTTCAATTGGTGTGCTCCATCTGTGAGCACGGCCCCATTTCTTTCCTGGATGGCATCACGAATTACTCCAACGAGTCGCCTGGAATCAGAGAGGTAGAGTGAGAGAATCTTGTGCAGGGCATCCGAACGGCCTGCTCGTTCCATGGCCAGCAGATTCTCCCAGACGGCTTCATCAATGACGGGCATTTCTGTGGAGGTTGTCGAGGCGCTCTGTTTACTGAGTGCCTGACGGGAGGGCAACGCATCGGTTGGCCTCGTGTCCATCCACCGTCGGATGGCGGCTTGCAGGCCTGCCTGCGAAAATGGTTTTGAAAGATAGTCGTCCATCCCAGCCGCCACGCATTTCTCCCGATCGCCTTCCATCGCGTTTGCAGTGAGAGCGATAATGGGAACATGGCGATCAGCACCGGTTGATTGTTCATGCCGCCGAATGGCAGCGGTAGCGGCGAATCCATCCATCTCAGGCATCTGACAGTCCATCAACACAAGATCATAGTGGTGTTTTGAAACAGCCTCAACAGCTTGGCGGCCATGCTCGGCGATGTCGACGTGACACCCTAAGAGTTCTAACATTCCCACTGCCACTTCGCGGTTGACTGGATTGTCCTCTGCGAGAAGGAGGTGACCTCCAAGGATGGCTGGTTTTGGCTCTGGCTCTTTTGTAAGTGGTCTCGTGTCTGGTAAGGCGTATCGTTGCCGCACTAAGCACTCTCGAAGCAGGGACTGTCGAGCCGGTTTCCGGAGCCATGAGAAAAAGTTCGATCCGCCTGTCTCTCCGGCTGATGACTGTTGGTCGACAGAACTGAGTGCCAGTAGAGGAATATGATTAAAATGAGGATTGGCCTTGATCATCCGTGACAGCATGATGCCGTCGATGTCAGGCATGTGAATGTCGAGAATGGCCATGTCGATGGGTTTGCCGTTGGTCACAGCCTGGTCCAGCTGCTCTAATGCAGCCGTTGCACTGGCGGCGCTGATGGGCTCGGCTTCCCAGGCTTTCAACTGGGATTCCAGAATAAACCGATTGGTGGCGTTGTCGTCGACGATGAGGACCCGGATGCCAGCGAGTGATTGAATTGGTGTGGTCACCTGTGACTGGTGCGTGGGGTCATATCCCAGTTTCACGGTGAACCAGAAGGTGGACCCCTGGCCTGATACACTCTCGATTCCGACCTCTCCACCCATCAAATGAACCAATTGTTTCACGATAGCCAAGCCAAGCCCTGTGCCGCCAAAGCGTCGTGTAGTCGACCCATCGGCCTGTGAAAATACGTGAAAGAGACGCTTCTGAGCTTCCTCGGAAATGCCGATCCCGGTGTCCTGTACCTCGCATTTCAACGTCACCCGTTGGGCCTCCAGTGAGAGGCAGTGGACACGTAGGGATACGTCCCCTCGTTGTGTAAACTTGACGGCATTCCCAAGCAGATTCAGTAGGACTTGTCTGAGTCGGGCAGGGTCACCGATCACGGTATCGGGAGTTTCGTTTGGGAGAAAACACGTGAGCTCCAGCCCCTTTTGGCCGGCCTGGTCGGCGAAGAGCTCCACGGCCTCTTCGATGGTCCGGCGGAGGCCGAACGGGATGTGTTCTAACTCCAACTTGCCCGCTTCGATCTTCGAAAAATCTAGAATGTCATTGATGATGCTGAGTAGTGCAGTCCCGGAGCGATGAACACTCTCAACCATATGGCGCTGACGATCACTCATGGTCATACTCAGCAAGAGCTCCGCCATCCCGAGGACGCCGTTCATCGGTGTGCGAATTTCGTGGCTCATGTTGGCAAGAAACTGAGACTTGGCCAGGTTGGCAGCCTGGGCCTCAATGGCAAGCCGGCGCGATTCCTGTGAAGCGGCTTCCAATTGGCTCGTTCGTTCCGAGACTTTTTCTTCCAGGCCGCGCTGGTACTCTCGGATTTCCTCCTGTGAGATTTGCAATTGGAACGTCATCCGATTAAATGCATCGGCCAGTTGATGCACTTCATCGTTCGTATTGACCGTCACGGTGACATCATAGCGCCCTTCTGCGATCTGGCCTGCTGCCTTAACCACGGCAAATATCGGCTTCGTAATGCTTCGCGTCAGAGTCAACGTCAGTACAAATCCTAGCCCGACGACGATGCAGAGGACGAGCCCGGTCACCCCCATAAACTGTCTGAGGTTGTTGTGAAGAGCCTCCTGGCTCAGACCAAGCTGGATATAGCCGATGACGGAAGTGACGGTGGATGTTTCTGGAGCCTCAAGAAAGAGAGAGTCGGACGGTGAGAGGTCTCGACCCACCACTGGAACCACGATATCGATGTACGATGTCCCGCTCTCTCGAATGGAAAATTCTTCAGACACAACGTGCCCTGCTGCAGGGAGGCGACCTCTCAGTGCCGTGGGAAGCATCAAAGCCGCTCCAAACGTTTGTTCCAGGAGGACATGCCCGTGCTTACTGAGCACTGCGACATAGGCAATATCCGGAGACGCTTGGAGTCCTGAGATGATCCGTTTCAAAGCATCTTGGTTTTCGGTATAGACGGCAAACTCACTGCTTTGCGCGATCATGGTCGCGGTGGTTGTTCCTGTGGTGAGCAGGTCTTGACTGCGTGTCGTAATCTCTCGATGGACGACAAACGTAGCGATGCCGGCTGCCGTGAGGATGACCAGTCCGATGCTCAACAGATTAAGTTTGTGTCGAAGTCCAAGGGGTCTCATCGTCTTGCCGTTCGTCCGCTCGTCATTGAAAGACCTGTGAGGCGCCACCGATCAGCTCCTGAGGAAGCTCAAGATTGATCGCTCCTGCCGTCTTAAGATTGATCGAATAGGTTACCTTTCGTGGAGTGACGGCTGTGAGTGAACGGGGGCTGGTTCCACCAAGTACTTTGCCAGCGATCTCCCCACACTGAAGTCCGATATCAACATAGTCGCGATCGAGGGCGTATAAGGCCCCGGCTTTGACCCACGATGTAGACAGGCCGATGAAAGGAATTTTGTTCCGGAGCGTACTCAAGAGAATCGGCTCAGCAGTTTGCGGCGTCATCACCAACGAATCAGGTATGCCCCACAGCACGTCGACGGTGCGGGAGAGGTTATCCAGGGCATCCGGCAAGGCCCGAGGTGTATCAACAGCCTGCAGCAGGAGTGTGAGGCCTGTTCCATTTGCAATATGTAGCGCAGCATTTATCTTCGGTTGGTTTTCCTTCGGGTTAAACAGTATTCCAACGGTTCCCGCGCCTGGCACGATACGCCGAAGCCATTGCAATTGTGTGTCCAAGGGGAAGTCCAACAGCACCGCCGTTGCGTTCGAGGCGGGTCGGATGTCATCCGTGCTCATAATCATTGTTGCCAGAAGCGGGAGGTGGCTGACTTCACGCACGGCCGCCTGTGCGGCTGCACGGCCCAACGCCACGACCAGGCGGGCGCCATGTCGTTTCACCTCGGCAAGGACCTCTTGGGTTTTAGCGGGATTTCCTTGGAGGGAGTAGATCTCAATGCTCACTTTGACCCCTTGTGAGAGTAATGATTGCTGGAGTCCCGCGAGTACCTCTTGATAAGGTTTGACCTCTTGGCCATTCAGAACCACGATGCGGCCTGATTCGGCAAACACCTGGCTGGCGCCGATTGCGAGTCCGAGGACTGCAACCGAAATGTGTGTCTCGATCCGGTGCATGAGATGAGGTAAGGTGCGCATCGGTCGAGAGTCCTTAGAAACGATATTTCAGCTTGACCCAAAATGTCCGACCATCCTGGTCGATCAAATCCTGCCGGTGTTCACCAGAACCTGGGTAGCCGTATTTCTGGTTCATGAGATTGTTGATGTGGGCGGAGAGCTCCCAGCCCTTCACGATGCGCTGGCTAAACAACGAGACGTTGAGAATGTAGAAGGGGCTGGCGTTATTCCCCGCGAGTGTGAGGCGCGAGCTCGTGTAGCGGCCTTCAAATCCGGCGAAGAGTTTGTCTCCAACGACCGGAACAATCAGATTGGTCTTCACCAAGTGCTGCGGAGAATTGGTGAGCATTTGCTCCATTTGATCATTGCGCGTGGTCTGAATGGCGTAGCTGATTCGTCCCTCAAAGCCGGCCGGCCATTTCCCTTCAACCATGAATTCCGCGCCACGTGCGGTGATGTCATCCACGTTATCGTAGAAGAGCTTGTTATCTGTGGGATCCGTCGTCTGACTGATCAAGCCGGAAATGTTGTATTGATAGAGACTGCCGAGGGCGCGGAGATGATTGCCGAGGTACTGCTCAACGACGAGTTCGTAGGTTTTGATCTTCTCGGGTTTGACGTTCGAATTGGCTTTGAAGGTGGCTCCTGTTACATAGAACTGCTCATAGGGATTGGGGGCGCGAAACGCCTGCCCGTACAACAATTTCACCGTGGTTTTGCCCCAGGTGGAAACCAATCCGATCCTGGGATTCGTTGTCCCTCCAAAGGTACTGTACTGGTCATGCCGGACTCCCGCGACCAACACCAGATGATCCATGATCGCCCACTCGTCTTGCAGATAAGCCGCAATAAAGCTGGAACGCCGCTTATCGTCGAGGTATGTCGTCGGAGGGTCGATGTCCCTGTTGCTCTGGTTAAGGCGAAATTGATCCCGATACTCTGTTCCGACCGTGAGCTTATGTCGGTCGAATAATCGTTTGGTGACTGTGAGTTCAGCCCCCCACCAGTCCGCCTCTGTCACATCCTTATTGAGAAGAGATGGTGGACTGCTGATTCCAGAGTCATAGGGGAGATGGGCATAATAGTAATACCGATCAAAATAGAGCCGTGCCTTGACGTTGAGCTGGTTGAGGAACTCATGTTGATAGACCAGGTCGAGATAGGTGCGTTCATCGACCGTGTGGTCTCGATTGTCGTTAAACAGCGTGCCAAAGGCCGCGGTTGGGACGTTCTTTTTACGCCACTGATGGCCTCCCGTGAGGGTGAAGTCGCCATAGGAGAGTTTGCCGGTGTAGTAATACAAGTTGTCTCTGTCGGCATACTTGGTGATACCGTTATTCGTGGAAGCGAACGCCGGATAAAATAACTCCCGATGCCCCTCGCTGTCGGAATATGAGCCGGACAGGAGGACTTCTACGCCGTTCGAGAATTTGTTGCCGTAGCTGAGGCGGCCTCGATAGGTGTTGAAGCTCGATGCTTCTCCGGATACCTCGGCGCCCTTGAGATCACGCCCGCGTTTTGTAATCACATTCACAACGCCGAAGAGTGCATTGGTGCCGTACAGGGAGGAGCCTGGGCCTTTGATGATCTCGACGCGGTCAATCAAGTCGACATCGATCGGCATCTCAGTACCGGCTCCACCTTGATCAAACACAGCATCGTTTAGTCGATGGTTGTCGATCAGCAGCAGGACGCGCGAGGTATAGTCGCCAGGACGGTTGAACCCTCGAATGCCCAGGTAGCCATAATTGCGATCATTGCTCGTAAACAAGCCCGGCACACTATCGAGAATCTGGGCAAAGTTACGGTACCCGTACTTCCTGATTTGTTCAGCTGTAATGATAGTGACGGCGGCCGGCGCCTCGTGAACCTTCTGGTCATATTTGGCTGCCCCATAGACCGAGGGGATCTCGTCGAACAACGTTCCCTCGCTCACGGCTGAATCAGAGACGGAATTCTGGGTGCCAGAACTAGTGGGTGGTGGAAGTTCGAGTGGCACATCCATCGCTGAGTCACCAGCTGAGTCGGTCTGGGTAGTAGAGGGCAACTCAGGGGCGGATGCTCCATGCGATGTCCCTTCGCACAGCAAGATCAGAGCAATGCCTAGGACCAGGAGATGTATTGGCTGAAACAGCCATCGGACAGGCCACAAGCGTGACGGTCGCATAGCTACCTCGTGAAGAAGGTCTTTCACGGCGATATCGGTCAATGAAGTCAGTAACTTGAAGACAAGGTTTGTTACGGATCGTTTTATCGGTGAGCACAGGGTTGCTGGATGGCTCAAGCGGTGAAGAGGGGTACTTCCCCATCAGTCCTCTATCATGGGAACGGTTTCCTCTCAGGATCAAGACTCGAGAAGGAGCGCTGGACACAGTAGAGGCATGGCTGACGGTGCTTTTGCATACTTAGAGTGCGACGATTTGCCACCGACTGTCTCAGCGTCGGCTGTGTTTCGCCGGTGGTAGTGCGAGACAACCGCGCTATGCGGCTTTCGCCGCCTGGCGTTTTGCCACTTGGCCGAGGATATCGAGCGCAGCAATCCGGTAGGCCTCAGCATAGGTGGGGAAGTTAAAGACGTTATCGATAAACGATTCGACGGTTGCGCCGTTCTGGAGGGCCAATTGTCCCAGGTGGACCAATTCAGTTGCGGAATCCCCAACAACCTGTACCCCGAGTAGCCGTTCACCTGCTGGGTCGGCGATCATCTTGAGCAGACCTTGACCGGCCCCCGATATCTGCGCGCGGGCAATTTCCTCGAACTTTGCCCGTCCGATAAGCGGATCCTTATACCGCTCTCTGGCTCCCATCTCATCCAGGCCAATGCTGGCCATTTCTGGAATGGTATAGATGCCCAGCGGGATCGTGGAGGCGGCATCGCCGACTGGGAGATTGAGCGCATGTCGGACGGCGCGTCGTCCTTGTTCCATTGCCTTTGATGCGAGCGCTGGTCCACTGACCATGTCTCCGACGGCGTAGATGTGTTCCATGTTTGTTTGACAAGATTGATTCACCGGGATGAGTCCCTTGTCTGAGAGAGAGAGGCCGGCTGCCTCAAGATCCAAATCTTCAATGTTTGCTTGCCGGCCAAGGGCAACTAGCATTTTCTCGCTCTTGATGATCGTGCCGCTCTTGAGTGTGGTGACGACATGAGCCACCCCATCCCATCGGACCTCAGCGATCTCGCTTTCGCCGAGATAGTGACTGCCATAGTTTTCCAGTCCTTTGACAAACTGCTCGACCAGTTCTTTATCCATGAATTGCAGTGGGTAGGGTGCACGATCGATGAGTGTGACTTCCACACCCAATAACGCAAAGATGGAGGCATACTCGCAGCCGATGACTCCACCTCCGATCACAGCCAAGGATTGAGGGAGGTACATCATCGACAAGAGCGAGTCACTGTCCAGAATATGCTCATGGTCGACTGGTATTTCTTTCGGATTTCTGGGGCGTGATCCGGTCGCCACAACGATCGTGCCTGCCGTGAATAGTTGAGATGCCCCATCGACGGTTTGCATCTCAATGGTGTGGGCGTCGACGAATCGTGCCCGCCCATGAAGCAGGGAGATGCCGTTTCGGCGAAGTTGCTTACTCATGAACGAATCGTGTGCCTGTACGACTTGCTCAAGCCGGCTTAAGAGAGTAGCGATTTGAGTGTCCGGCTTCAAATTGAATTGCAACGCTTCTCCCGCCCGTTTGAGCCGATCGAGGTGGAGTGCACTTTCTCGCAACGTTTTACTGGGAATCGTCCCTCGATAGACGCAACTGCCGCCGATTCCTCGTTCCCGTTCAATGAGGGCGACCCGCTTGCCGGCCTTGGCGCCTTGGACTGCGGCTTTCTGGCCGGCCGGGCCGGCACCGATCACGATGATGTCGTAGGTGCTTGGTGTGCTCATAGGTTTATCGCATTCACAATGGTTAAGACCTGCTCTTTGGTTGTCAGCAGTTTATCGACGTCTTGAGGGTACAGGTTCAACTCTGCGAATACCGGATGATCGCGGAGACTGTCTTCGGGCATTTCTTCAGGCGTGAGGAGGTGGCTCGCTAATCGATCCGCAATAAAGGTGAGCATGCATTCCTGGCGGAAGGCAGTGGCATGCTCGTAATCCCCGTAATATTGGATCGCCTCCGCCACCTGTTTTGGTAGACTCCATTTTTCGGCGACCAGAATGCCCACACGGGTATGGTAGCCCTCGATCAGTGTTTTAACGTGAGATTTGTTATCCAGTATCGTGGCCAGTGCTTTGACCCATTTATTGCTTTGTTCTTGAGCAATCATCGTGGTTGCCCGCAGGACAACGGGTTTTCCGATTTCATGCAAGAGTCCGCAGAGATACGCGCTTTCAATATTCATACGTTTCGCCCGGGCGACTTCTTTTGCAAAGGCCCCGGTGGCCAGCGAATGCCGCCAGAGCTGCTTGACTTCATCTTCATATCCTGCCACCTGGAACGCACCGACTTTCAATGAGGCGGTAAAGGCGATTTCCGATAGCAGGGTGATCCCCAACATGGCGACCGCGTGCTGGAGCGAAACGACCGGACTCCTGGGCATGTAGGCCGGCGAATTGGCAATCTTCAAAACATGAGCGGCGAGGGCTTGGTCTTGGTGGATCAACGCTGAGAGCTTCGCCGCATCGGCATTTGGGTCTGAGGCGAGCGCCATCACTCTACTGGCGGCTTGTGGCAAGAGTGGGAGCTCAATATCCCCAGTCTCGATTTTCTGTATGAGAGTCTGTTCAAGCTGTTCGAGTGGAGTTCCTGCGGGCTGAGCGTCAGAGGGCATGGAGAGGCTCCCAGGTTGTGACCCTGCTGTTCACCACAGTGCTTTGTCGGTTGCTCTCCCCAGAAAGTTTAGCAGTCGTGACTTTGCCCCTAGGTCCTGACTATACTGAGGCATTCCAGGGAGGAAGAGACGATGCGATGTCGATGGCTGAGCGGAGTACTCTGGGTTTTGATGCCCGGTTTGATCGTCTGTCAGAACGTTGGCGCTGAGTCGACGGCCGGGGCGGACAAGATCATCAAAGAAGCTCGTGAAACCATCGAGGCAACGAAGGAGTATACGGATCAGCAAAAAGCGGCGTTCCAACGGAAAGCGCAGGATGAACTGGCGGCACTTCAGCAGCAGATCGTCGCATTGCGTGGAAAAGTGGTAGATGCATCGACGTCCACTCGAGCGGAGCTGCAAAAGTCGCTCAACGAGTTAGAGAAAAAGAAAGATGGTGTACGAGAACAGCTCGATGCGTTGAAGCAGACCACTGATAAGAAATGGCAGGATGTACAGGACGGGATGAACAGTGCGTTGCACGAGCTCAAACAGTCCTATCAGAAACTATTATCTCGTATGCCGTAACATTTGATTTATCTGTCCGCGTGACGTCAATGGAGTGCGTATGATGAAGGTAATCACCCTAGCAGACTGTCAACAGTTTGCCAGCGATAAAATGAAGAAGAACAATCTGTTCCAAACTGAGCGTTTCTTCTGCGATATCTATTGCTTTGAGCCTGGCCAGGAACAAAAGGGGCATGTTCATGGCCACCAGGACAAGGTTTACATTGTTCTGGAAGGGCAGGGAATGTTTCAGGTTGGTACGGAACAGCGAGTCCTTGTGGTAGGGGAGGGCACGATGGCTCCAGCCGGGCAGGAGCATGGTGTGAAAAACCATACAAGCGAGCGGCTCAAGGTGCTGGTGTTTGTTGCTCCTAATCCGGTCTGACAAAGTTGCACTATGCTATTCAATAGCAAAGGGGGAAAGGGCGTTAAACCCTTTCCCTCCTTTGCGAGCACGAGGCTAACAAGAACCTATTTAACCTCAGAGTGTTCTCCTCAGGGTTTGTAACAGGATCGGTCAGCCGGTTTCCCATCATGCGAAAATTGATTCTCGTACGCCATCACCTGCCAGATTTGCTCTTCAGACAGAAGCCCTTTATTGCCCTTCATCTTGGTCTTTGGGATTCCTTCTGAAACGCGCCAGAACCAGTATGCGTCTGAATAACGGCAGACAATGTTCGGATCACGAAGGTCTCGTGCGCCTTTTTTCGCTGGTTTGCCATCTTTCCCATGGCAGCTGCTACAGTTAACATCGGTCTTGAATTCGCCGTTATAGATTTTCCCACCTTCTGCGATAGCTTTTGGATCGGTCCACCCACCTGCCGGCATCTTCTTATCAGCATACTCGGGTGGAACCGGGGCCAATGGGGGCAAATCTTCAGCTGAGGCTAACCCTCCTGAAAGAAACAGGGCGCACCCCAAGACCAACATTGAGACACTTACATTCTTGCTCGACATTCGTACCTCCTCTTGAGTTATAAGATGACCTGCCTGTTTTCTGTATTGACCTCAATCGATGTATTCAAGGTATTGATTCATTCGGCATAAACTATACCACAGTTTTTTCTGGAAATTGTGAAAACGTCATACGGCTGGGAGCCGCTCTGTGGTCGAATAATTTGGTGTCGCCCAATTGCGAGGAACAGCGCGTCGTACGTATCACGTGCTGCCGAACAATCGGAGAAACCATGATGCTTCACGCCGATGAAATGAGGAGAATCGGGTATATGCTCGGAAGCCATAACGTATTATTTGACGATGGCCTTTGCCGCTTCCACGATGGACCGTACGCCGATCCCGTAATGGTCGATGAGCTCATCGGGTTTTCCACTGTGCGGAATGTCGCGAACGGCGAGTTTATGCACGGACATCCCTTCGGTGCTCACGGCATTGAGGACAGCATCGCCCAAGCCTCCATGGGAATAGTGATCCTCCACCGTAAGGATCCGACGCTGGGTCGCTTGTCCGCTCTCCAGCAAAGTTGCTCGATCGATCGGGGCGATGCTATAGAGATCAATCACGCGAACGGCTATGCCGGCTGCCTTCAGTTGGTCATAGGCCTTCAAGGCTTCGAACAGCGTCACACCAGCCGCGATGATCGTCAGTACATCCGAGGTGCTTTGTCGGAGGACCTTGCTGCCGCCGATCTGAAAGCGTTCTTCTGGTCCATAAATGACTGAATTCTTTGGGCGTCCGGCACGGACATAGACCATACCTTTATGGTGTGCAGCGGCTTCGATTAGTCGATAGGCTGAGTTGCCGTCAGAAGGGTAGAGAACCGTCACGTTCGGTTGCGCCGCCATCATCGCGATGTCTTCCAACCCCATCTGAGATGGGCCGTCTTCACCGATGCTGACGCCGACGTGCGTGCCGACGAGTTTAATATTCGAGCCACTGACGGCCGCCATGCGAATGAAATCATAGGCGCGACTCAAGAAACAGGCAAAGGTTGCCGCAAAGGGGATCTTGCCGCAGGCGGCCAGACCGGCGGCGGCACCGACCATGTTTTGTTCCGCGATGAAATTCTCGAAGAACCGCCCTGGGTACTTTTTGCCGAATTTATCGGTATAGGTTGAGTTTTTAACGTCCGCATCGAGTGCAACCACCGAGGAATTGATGGACCCTAAGGCTTCCAGTGCGGCCCCAAAGGCTTCGCGTGTTGCGACGGAGTCACCGATTTTGTAAGGAGGCGCCGGCATCGTGCCGATTGTCGCCGAGGCGACAATGCGAGTGGATGGCTTGGGGATCTGGAGGGTAGCGCCGTTTGGGCGTAATTGTTTCGTGAGCTCGTCGATCGCCTTCTGAGTTTCCTCACCTTTCTTCAGCGGTTTTCCATGCCAGTCGGCTTTATTCTCGATGAAAGAAATGCCTTTGCCTTTGTAGGTTTTGGCTAAGAGTACCGTCGGACGGCCTTGCGTCTGAGCGGCCTCGGTAAAGGCCTTGAGAATAGCCGAAAGATCGTGGCCGTCGACCACGATGGCATGCCAGCCAAATCCGGCCCAGCGGGAGCGATAGCTCTCCATGTCGTGCTGCAGCATGGTGGGGTCGCTTTGTCCCAAACGATTGATGTCGACAATGGTACACAAATTATCCAGGTTGTATTGGCGGCCGATTTCAGCGGCTTCCCAAACCGATCCCTCGACAGACTCTCCATCTCCCATGAGGACGTACGTGCGGTGGTCGAGTATATCGACGAATTTTGCGTTCAATGCAATGCCGACACCAACAGCGAGCCCTTGGCCCAGTGAACCGGTGGCCATGTCGACAAATGACAATCGGGGAGTCGGGTGTCCTTCGAGATCAGACGTTAAGGTGCGCAATTTTAAAAGATCACTGGTGGGAAAGAGCCCGGCTTCTGCCCAGGCCGCGTACAGCAGCGGAGCGGCATGGCCTTTGGATAGGATGAATCGGTCACTGTTAGGTGACTTTGGATTGTGTGGGTCGTATCGCATGACGGAAAAAAACAAGGCCGCGACGAGATCCGCTGCCGAGACACAGCTCGAAGGATGTCCGCTGCCGGCCTCGCTGGTGGCCCGAACACTATTGATGCGGAGCTGGGTTGCCTTATTGTGTAAGGCGGTGAGGAGTTCGGACGAAGCCACTGAACCGGCCATAACGAAATCCTTTCAGCTAGAGATAGCAGCCAAACCGCGTACGCTGAGTGTTACGCTCTCTTGGAAACTCAAAACGACGTGAAGTTAGCAAATCGCTTGATAGAGGTCAATGAAGTGACGTGGGCCGATCTCTCGATGAACCTGTGAGCGGTGATCAGCTGCCATAACTATGGCGGAGGGGTAGTGGGATCACCGCGATCTCGAAAGAAGCGAAAGAGGAGGTAGCCATTGATCAAGATCACGATGGACAAGATGCCGTATGTGGTCGTCGGTGAGGCAAGATCTAATTCTCCCAAGACGCGAGAGAGACCGAATCCCACGATGAGCCCATCGAATGCCATGCAGATTCGTCTGAAGGTCTCGGGATCCATCAGCCGTATCACATATGTCCCAAGTGGAATTCCAAGCATAATGCTCGGAATAATGTACGGAATAATTTCCATGCTGCCTGCACTGTAGAAGCCGATAAATACGTAGGCGATCGCAGTCAGCGACGATTCCGCTAAACGAATGATTCCCAGCGCCGCACGGAAGTCTTGTTTCGGATATCCCTGGTTGTTGAAGAGGAGGGCCAACGGTGGGCCCGAAATTGTCGTGACAGAATACAGGGTGCCCAGTCCAAGTCCGAATGGAACGGCGATGGCTTTTTCCGCACGGATGGGTTTCCGAATACCTGCAGCCTGCAGGAGAATCAAGGGCAACAGGAAAAAGTAGGTGACGAACTTAATCCAAGCCGGTTGTACCAAAAAGAGGAGGTAGCTACCGACACCGACTCCCACTGCAAGGCCACCCAAAATTGGAGCGACACGCCAGAAGACGTTCGGAATACTCTGTCGGTTCACGAACAGCACATAGGCATTGATGACCAGTTCAACCAAGACAAGGGCGGGGTTGAGGATCCGATTGGTATAAAACAGCAGGGCAATCGGCACCGTAATAGAGGAGAAGCCATAGCCCAGTGCGCCATTGACCGTGGCTGCGACAAACGTAATCAGGACCAGGACGACCGTATCCATGAGCGATTACCCTCTCCCGTCGCCTGCGGCAAAGTCGGCCAGTGAATAGTGATCGAGTATCCCAGCGATGGCATCACGGACGGTGCCCATGGCCTGCTGCACGGGGCAGCGAGGTGTATTCGCGTAGGGACAATCATTGCATTTCTGATAGGCGGTTTTGCTGACACAACTGATCGGGGCGAGTGGGCCATCGAGGATCCGAATGACTTGGCCCAAGGTGATGTCTTTAGGCTGCTTGATGAGTGCGTATCCGCCTTTCATTCCCCGTCGGCTTGAAACCAGTCCGGCACGTTTGAGCATGAGAAGGATCTGCTCCAGGAATTCGACGGGAATATGTTGGCGGGCCGCGATCTCCTGTCGTTGAAGGGTGGCCTTTCCATGAGCCAACGCGAGCTCGAGCAGTGCTCGAAGACCATATTCGCTTTTCTTAGAAAGCTTCATGTCGGTGAAATGAGAGTAAGTTGGTCAACATCTTCTACAATAGGAGAAACCTCTTACTCACGTCAATCTCCAAATTCTCGAGGAAACGCTGCTGAGTCTATCTCGTCATGGGCTCACGTCGGCTCAGATGCCGGATCTTCAATCGGAAACGGCTTGTTCCTTGACAGGGTAAAAGCGTTCTTGCTAGCTTGACGTCCTATCTCACAGGCAAGTATCAGATCATCTCCCCTGGCCAGGCTGTAGACTGAGTGACGTTCCAAGAACTGATCCTGACCCTCCATCGTTTCTGGGCCGATCAAGGTTGTGTCATTCACCAACCGTACGATATGGAGATGGGGGCTGGGACGTTTCATCCTGCCACCTTTCTGCGCTCATTGGGTCCGGAACCGTGGCGTGCTGCCTACGCACAGCCTTGTCGTCGTCCAACGGACGGTCGCTATGGGGAAAACCCCAATCGCATGCAGCACTATTATCAGTATCAGGTCGTCCTGAAACCGGCTCCCGACAATATTCAAGAGCTGTATCTGGAAAGTCTGGCCCGGCTGGGAATCAATCCGAAGCACCACGATATCCGTTTCATGCAGGATGATTGGGAGTCGCCGACCTTAGGCGCGTGGGGTTTGGGGTGGGAAGTACGGTTGGACGGGATGGAAATCACCCAATTCACCTACTTTCAAGAGATCGGAGGGGTCGAGCTGAGCCCTATTACGGGAGAAATTACGTATGGGACCGAGCGGATCGCCATGTACTTGCAGCAAGTGAACAATGTGTTCGATCTGGCCTGGACGGACTCGATCAGGTATGGCGATATTCACCATGAGACCGAGGTGCAGGGATCGCGATACAACTTTGAACAAGGCAATGTGCCGATGCTGATGCAGCTCTTTCAATCGTATGAAGCGGAGTGCAAGCGGCTGTTGGCACAGACCGACCAGCGGTTGACGTTGCCCGCCTACGACTACTGCATCAAGTCATCCCATGCCTTCAACCTCTTAGACGCGCGCGGTGCCATCAGTGTGGCAGAACGAACGGGTTACATCGCCAGAGTGCGGGCGCTGGCCAGGCAATGCGCTGAGCGCTATATCGAGGAACGATCTGCGATGGGGCATCCGCTGTTGAACCGTGAAGAGAAAACAGTCAAGTCCGGCAGGTCTCGCTCGAAGCCTGGAACAGGACGAATCTAATTTCGTTATGGCGACACGAAAAACCGCGGGAGCACGAAACACCAGCGCGAAGAAAGGGAAGAGGACTCCCGTGCCTTCTGTCGCTGAGCTGCTGCTGGAAATCGGCGTCGAAGAACTGCCGTATCAGGTTATCGCTCCCGCGCTGGGATCACTCAAGGAATCCGCCGAACGTCTGTTTTTAGATCAACGACTGACCCTTCAGTCGATCCATGCTATGGGTACGCCACGTCGCCTGACGATTGTGGTGAATGGCTTGGCCGCGAGGCAGACGTCCATGACGAAGGAAGCAATGGGGCCATCGAAAACCGTTGCCTTCGACCAAACCGGTCAACCGACCAAGGCGGCTGTTGGATTTGCCGCCGGCCAGGGTGTCGCAGTCCAAGAATTACAAGTGAGACAAACGCCCAAGGGGGAATACTTGTTTGCGGTGAAACATGAAGCAGGCCGCTCAACGACTGCGGTGCTGGTTGATCTGCTTCCGCAACTCGTGTCAGCCCTCTCGTTTCCCAAGGCGATGAAGTGGAATGAGACCGGTGTGCGGTTTGCCCGTCCCGTGCGGTGGGTGGTTGCGGTCTACGGGGGGGCGGTCTTGCCGATCAAGGCAGCCGGGGTGACCGCATCGAATCAGACGAAAGGGCATCGGGTTCTGGGCGGAGGCAAGTGGGTGTCGGTTCGTGATGCCGCTTCCTATCTCAGTACATTGGAGCGTCAGGGGGTCATTGCCGATACTCAGCGCCGTCGCCAGGTGATTGAGGAACAGATCGCCACTGTTTGTCACAAGGCCGGATTGCAGTTGAATCAAGACGAAGCCTTGCTCGACCAAGCGGTGTACTCGACCGAGCAACCGACCGCCATCATGGGGTCGTTCAAGGAGGCCTATTTGGATGTGCCGGAGGAGATCCTCATCACCTCCATGAAAGAACATCAGGGATTTTTCTCATTACGACACAAGCACACCAGGAAGTTGGCACCCCATTTCATCACCGTCGCGAACAACCGGTCCAAGGATATGTCCCTGATCCGTGAGGGCAACGAGCGGGTGCTGGCTGCACGATTGGCCGATGCCAAGTTCTTTTTTGACGAAGATCGGAAGGTCCGCCTTGAAGAGCGGGCGAAGAGGTTGGGTGGGGTCACATTCCACCAGAAGCTCGGCACGATGGCTCAGAAACAGGAACGAGTCAGAAAACTAGCAGGGTTTGTTGCCGAGCAGGTCCTGTCCAGCCAGACTGAGTTACGACAGATTGCGGAGCGGGCGGCCTCCCTATCCAAAGCCGATCTCCTGACCGGCATTGTGGGGGAGTTTCCAGAGCTTCAAGGTATCATGGGAGGCGAATATGCCCGACATGACGGAGAATCGACGGCAGTCGCGCAGGCGATTCGGGAACAGTATCTCCCTAAGGCCCTTGAAGGGGAGTTGCCGGAAACCGAGGCGGGGCAGGTGCTCTCGCTCGCAGACCGACTGGATTCCATCGCGGCATTTTTTCATGTGGGCGTGGTTCCGACAGGGTCGGAGGATCCGTTTGCGCTTCGGCGGCATGCCACGGCGATTGTGCGCATCATACTGGAACGAACGCTACGGCTGAATCTTGCCGACCTCATTGATCAAGCAACAAGCCTGGTTGTCGGTGACGGCTTCAAACGGGGGGCAGATCTGCCGCAGGTAGGACAGCGAC
>WBZU01000241.1_pt1 | contig 50619 bp, 47 predicted proteins | sample 5204311 | NCBI WGS metagenome assembly WBZU01 (sample SAMN12344359, study PRJNA552823) | activated sludge metagenome | biome: Activated sludge suspended growth; feature: Nitrification reactor; material: Wastewater; isolation source: activated sludge from nitrification reactor of wastewater...
AGGTCATCGACAAGCCCGTCGACCGCGTCGTCGAGAAGATCGTCGAAAAACCCAACATCGTCGAAAAGGTGCTGGAGCGGGTTGTCGACCGGGTGGTCGAGAAGGTGGTCGAGAAGCCCAACATCGTCGAGAAGGTCATCGACAAGCCCGTCGACCGCGTCGTCGAGAAGATCGTCGAAAAACCCAACATCGTCGAGAAGGTCATCGACAAGCCCGTCGACCGCGTCGTCGAGAAGATCGTCGAGCGGCCCAAGATCATCGAGAAGGTGATCGACCGTCCGGTGGAGAAGGTCCTCGAGAAGGTGGTCACCAACCCGGTGCTGGTCGAGAAGCTGATCGAGCGCGAGGTCGAGTACGTCAACGAGCGGATCGTCGAGAAGCCGGTGGAGACCCGGATCGAGAGGATCGTCGAGAAGCCGGTCTACGTCGAGGTCGAGAAGATCGTCGAGAAGCCGGTGGAGCGCATCGTCGAGGTCGTCGTCGAAAAGCCGGTGATCGTTCAGAAGTTCGTGGAGCGGGAAGTCCAGCGGGTCGTCGAGCACGGCGCCGATGAGGTGCACACCAGCCGGCGTGTGGTGGGCAAGGCCACTGAAGTGGAAGCCAAGTTCATCGAACGCGGCACCCGCGAGGTGGAGTGGGTCGAGCGTGCCACCGGCGAGCACCCGGACGACGACATCGTGGGCGACGAGTCGACGGTGTTCCGGGCCCGCGAGGCCTACCTCGTGGATACCGGCGATGTCTACATCGCCGATCCCAAGGACCCGCGGTACCGGCCGGACGATCCGAGGCATCGCCGTTCCTGACGGCTGTCACGCACAGGCATGACGCCGGGGCGGTTGAAACCCCCTCCTGCCCCGGCGTCATCCCATCAAGGAGGATCGGCGAGCACTTCACACGAGAACAGATAGCCCATCACCACCCAAGAACCCTAAGGAGTTAGTTGTGACACCAACCATGTCGCCGCGTTACCGTCGCGGCGCCCTCGCCGTCGGCGGGATGTTCGTGGCGGCCAGCACCTTGCTGGCCGGCGCCCCGATCGCGGGCGCCACTCCATCCTCGGACGCCGTCAACGAGATCAACGATCACTACACCAAGTTCGGCGGCGAGGGCTCTCCCCTCGGTGCGCCGACCGGCGAGGCCGTCGACGTCAAGGGGGGCGTCGAGAAGGACTACGCGAACGGCGCGATCTTCTGGTCGAAGGAGTCCGGCGCCCAGGCGATGTACGGCGAGATCTTCAAGAAGTACCAGGCGCTGGGTGGCCCCGGCGGAGAGTTGGGCTTCCCGACGGCCGATGAGGCCGACACCGGCGACGGCGTCGGCCGCTTCAACGACTTCACCGAGAAGGACGGTACGACGGCGGCGATCTACTGGACGCCGAACGTGGGTGCATGGCTCATCAAGGGCAAGGTGCTCGACGCCTGGCGTGCGGCCGGCGGCGTCAAGAGCCCCTTCGGCTACCCGACCGCCGATACGACCGACAACGACGACACGCTCACCAGCACCTTCGTCGGTCCCGACGGCACTCAGATCCAGTGGTCCAAGGCTGCGGGTCTGGTCACCATCCCGGCGGCGCTTGCCGCCAAGATCCCCGGTTTCGGCACCAACACGCCGACCGCAGAAGGGACGACATCTGTGACCAAGCCGAGCGTTTCCGCGCCTGAGGCACCGGCCAAGGAGAAGAAGAGCAGCAAGTGGTGGTGGTGGATTCCGATCATCCTGGCGCTGCTGGGCCTGCTGGCTCTGCTGCCGCGGTTGTTCCGCAAGCCTGCCCCCGAGCCGGTGAAGGTCGCCGCGCGCGCTCCCGAGGTGAGGAAGGTCGTCGCCCCACCGCCGCCCCCGCCGGTCAAGAAGGTCGTCGCCCCACCGCCGCCCCCGCCGGTCAAGAAGGTCGTCGCCCCACCGCCGCCCCCGCCGGTGAAGAAGGTGGCTCCCCCGCCGCCGCCGCCGGCGCCGCCGCGACCGGTGCCCCCGCCCGTGCCCGCGCCCGTGCCCGTGCCCGTGCCCGAGCCGCCGAAGCTGGTGGAACGCGTCGAGCACAAGGTCGAGCAGCACATCGAGCACGTCGAGCACAAGATCGAGAAGCTCGTCGAGGCGCCGAGGGCCAAGATCCACGAGGCGCACATCGAACACGACGTCACCCCGGTGATCCGTTACGAGAGCACCACGCCGGCGGAGACCACAATCCAGGTCACCTACGAGAACAATGCGGTCGACGGTGTGGAGAGCCGTGCCGACAAGAGTGATCTGACCCCGGATCACCTGCAGGAGTGACGGCCGGCTCGCCGGCGAAGTCACACCCCCGGTTGCCCACCCCGGGTAACCGCCGATAAGGAGAAGAACACATGGAATGGTTACTCGGTGCGCTGGGCGGAGCGCTCGGCGGCAACGCGGCCGGCGCAGCGAAGAACAGCCTGGGAGTCGGCGGCAATAGCCTGACCGGCGCCCTGGGCGGTCTTCTCGGTGGTGGTCTGGCCGGACAACTGATGGGTGCGGCCAGCGGTGGCGGGCTCGACGTCGCCCACATTGCCGGCAACCTCGCCGGCGGCGGGGTCGTCGGCGCGGTGGTCACCGCGATCGTCGGCGCTGTGATGAAGGGCCGCAAGGCCTGACGGCCGCCAACGGCTGACGAAAGCCGGCCCGGGCATTGCGCCGGGCCGGTTTTCGTTGTGGGCGGTTTTCGTTGTAAGCGGTGCAAGCCGGTGTCCCGATCGCCGAAATTGAAGCCAAGCAGCCGAATTGGGGCCCGGGGGCTGCCCTGGTGCAATCTCGGCCCCGGATCTAGGTGAGGGCCTCGGCGGGAACGTTGGCGGTGCTGTCCATGTCTGCCGAGGTGCGGGGTGCGGGCCACGGTGCGGGAACCGGACGCTGCCGGACCACCTGCGGCCACCAGAACCACCGGCCCATCAGCGCGGCGATCGACGGCGTCATGAACGAGCGGATCACCAGGGTGTCGAACAGCAGCCCCAGCCCGATGGTGGTGCCCACCTGGGCGAGGATCTTCAACTCACTGAAGCCCATGGCCGCCATCGTCACGGCGAAAACCAAGCCTGCGGAGGTGACCACCGAGCCGGTGCCGGCCATCGCCCGGATGATGCCGGTGCGCAGCCCGGCGTGGATCTCCTCCTTGAACCGCGCGACGAGCAGCAGGTTGTAGTCCGAACCGACGGCCAGCAGGATGATCACCGACATCATCAGGACCATCCAGTGCAGGGGACGGCCCAGGATGTCCTGCCAGATGAGCACCGACAGGCCGAACGAGGTGCCCAGCGACAAGGCCACCGTGCCGACGATGACCGCCGCGGCGACGACGCTGCGGGTGATGATCAGCATGATGACGAAGATCAGGCACAGTGCGGCGATGCCGGCGATCATCAGGTCGTAGTTGGCGCTCTCCTGCATGTCCTTGATGGCCGTCGACGTGCCGGCGAGATAGATCCTTGAGCCCTCCAGCGGAGTTCCCTTGATCGCCTCGAAGGCGGCGTTGCGGATGTTGTCGACATCTTTGAGGCCCTCTGTCGACATCGGATCGGCCTCGTGGGAGATGATGAACCGCACCGCTTTTCCGTCCGGTGACAAGAACATCTTCATACCGCGCTTGAAGTCCGGGTTCTGGAAGACTTCCGGCGGCAGGTAGAAGGTGTCGTCATTCTTGGCCTGGTCGAATGCCTTTCCCATCGCGGTCTGGTTGTCCTGCATGGCCTGCATCTGGTCGTACATGCCGGCCTGGGTGCTCTGCATGGTCAGCTGCATGGTCCGCATCGACTCCATCGTGGAGATCATCGGCGGCATCAGCGTGCGCAACTGGGTCGTCAGGGCGTCGAGCTGAGCGAGGCTGGGCAACAGCGCCTGCATGTCGTCACTCGTCGCGTCGACACCGTCGATGGTGTCGAACACCGACCGCATCGCGAAGCAGACCGGGATGTCGAAGCAGTGCGGCTCCCAGTAGAAGTAGTTGCGGATCGGCCGGAAGAAGTCATCGAAATTGGCGATGTGGTCGCGCAGGTCCTTGATGTCCTCGTAAGTGAGGTTCATCTTGCCGACCATGTCGTGGGTGACGGCGTTGAGTTGACCCATCAGGTCATACATCTGCTGCATGTTGCCGATGGTGGCGGCCATGTCGTCACCCTGCTTGAGCATGTCGTTCATCCGGTCCTGCAGATAGGACATGTTCAGCGTCTGCAGCGTGCCCTGCATGCCCAGCATGAACGGAATCGAGCTGTGCTCGACAGGCGTGCCCAGCGGCCGCGTGATGGTCTGCACCCGTGCGATGCCCGGCTGATGGAACATCTGCTTGGCGACCCGGTCGATCACCAGGAAGTCCGCCGAGTTCCGCATGTCGTGATCGGTCTCGATCATCAGCAGCTCGGGACTCAGTCGCGCCGACGGGAAGTGCCGCTCGGCCGCCGCGAATCCCTCCGCGGCCGGGATGTCCGGCGGCAGGTAGTGCCGGTCGTTGTAGTCGGTGCGGTAGCCGGGCAGCGCCAGCAGGCCGACGAGCGACAGCGCGATCGTGGCCACCAGGATGGGTCCGGGCCAGCGGACCACCGCCGTGCCGACGCGGCGCCAGAACCGAACGCGCATGGCGCGCTTGGGTTCCAGGCACCGCAGGGCGCTCGCCACCGTCACCACGGCCGGTCCAAGCGTCAGCGCCGCGGCGACGACCACCAGCATGCCGATGAACAACGGGACGCCCAGCGAGTTGAACATCGGGCTGCGGGTGAAGTGCAGGCACAGCATGGCGCCGGCGATGGTCAGCCCCGAGCCGAGGATGACGTGCGCCGTGCCGTGGTACATCTCGTAGTAGGCGGACTCCTTGTCCATGCCTTTGGCCCGCGATTCCTGATAGCGGCCGAACAGAAAGATCACATAGTCGGTCGCCGCCGCGATCGCCATCATGGTCAGCAGATTCACCGCGAACGTGGACAGCTGGATGAGCTGATAGTGACCGGCGAAGGCCACCACGCCGCGGGCCACCGCGAGTTCCAGGAAGACCATCACCATGGCCAGCAGCACGGTGACGATCGACCGGTAGACCAGCAGCAGCATCACCGTGATGACGCCGAAGGTGAGCATGGTGATGGTCCGCAGGCTCCGGTCACCGGCGATGTGGGTGTCGGCGATCAGCGCCGACGGCCCGGTGACGTAAGTCTTGATCCCGGCCGGCGCGGGCACGCTCTCGACGACCTTCTTGGCCGCGTCGACCGACTCGTTGGCCAGCGTCTCGCCCATGTTCCCGGCGAGGTAGACCTGAACGTAGGCGGCCTTGCCATCAGCGCTCTGCGAGCCACCCGCGGTGAGCGGATCGCTCCAGAAATCCTGAATGTGCTCAACGTGTTTGGTGTCGGCCTTTAGCTTGGCGACGATCTCGTCGTAGTAGCGGTGGGCCTCGTCGCCGAGTGGCCGATCACCCTCGAGCACGATCATCACCGAGGTGTTGGAGTTGAACTCGTCGAAGACCTTGCCGATCCGGTTCATCGCGATCGTCGACGGCGCGTCCGCGGCGGCCATCGGGACGGACTGTTCCTGACCCACCACCTCGATCTGCGGCACGGCGGTGTTGGTGTATGCCCCCAGCGCCAGCCAGCCGACGATGATGGGCAACGAGAGCCAGCGGATCCAGTGCGCCAGGTGCGGGCGTTTCACCCGCTCGCGTTCGGCGCGATGCCGGCGCTTGTTGAGCGTGATCATCCGGACTTGACGATGCAGAAGGTCTGCGCAGCAACCCCCTCGGACCACCGCTCAGCCTTGACGACACCATCGACGGTGATCCGGCAGCCGATGCTGTCGCTGTACCCCTGAGCCACCAGGTTGGCGGCGGCGGCGGGCGCGGTGGTGCTCAACTCCAGCGTCCACGGCAGCGGCACGTCCCGGGCGATCTGGGGGTCGGCGTCGAGGTCGAGATAGTTCACCGTGGCGGTCGCTCCCGGCGGCCCGAAAACCTCGTAGACCACGACCTTGGGATTGAACGGCGCGGGATCGTTGGCCAGGCCGCTGCCCGGGCGGGTGGTCTCGGTCTTGCCGAACACGCCGTGCAGCCGGTCCACGGCGAAGGCCGCGACGGCGACCACGAGCAGGATCACCAACGGCATCCAGGCCTTGCGCAACAAGCGCATTCCCCAGTACCCCAGGGTGCGGCGCGGACGCCGTTTGGCTTTGGCGTTCTTCTTCTCGCGCCGGCGCTCACGACGGCTGAGCTTGGCATCGGCGCCCGCCGCAGCCGTCTCGGGGACCGAAGCGGGCTGTTCGAGGGAGTCCGGCACGGAATCAGATCCGGCGCTCGCGGGACTGTCGACGGTCACGGGCGACTCCTCTCCGCACGACGCGGCTCGGCATTTCGCCACTCCACGACCCGTATCGACACCGCTACATAGTAGAACTAACAAGTCTCGGATACGAAGCCCGTGTGATACGCGTCATCGGCATGTCACGTCCGGTCATTCGACGGTCCCCGACAAGCCGAAGTCGCCCAGCGCGTCCCGGACCAGGTCAACCAGCCGTTGAGTCCGCGTCGGTGCCGTCGGGCCGGTTGGCGGCCGGGGCCGGTATTTGGGGGGCCGATTGCCGCCCGGGCCTGTGATCCATGCCCGACTCCTTGCGCTGCTGCGCGGTGATCGGAGCGGGGGCGTCGGTCAGCGGATCCACGCCGCCGCCGGACTTGGGGAAGGCGATGACGTCGCGGATCGAGTCGGCGCCGAACAACAGGGCGGTGATCCGGTCCCAGCCGAACGCGATGCCACCGTGCGGCGGTGCGCCAAAGGTGAACGCCTCCAAGAGGAATCCGAACTTCTCGGCGGCTTGGGCATGGTCGATGCCCATCACCGCGAACACCCTCTCCTGGATGTCGCGGCGGTGGATGCGGACGGAACCGCCACCGATCTCATGCCCGTTGCACACGATGTCGTAGGCGTCGGCCAGCACTGCTCCGGGGTCGGTGTCGATGGCGGCGGTGTACTCGGGTTTGGGAGCGGTGAACGCATGGTGCACGGCAGTCCAGGCCCCGGAGCCGACGGCGACGTCCCCGGCCGCGGTGGCGTCGCCCGCCGGTTCGAAGAGCGGCGGGTCGACGATCCAGACGAAGGCCCAGGCGTCGTCGTCGATCATGTCCAGGCGCCGGGCGATCTCGCCGCGCGCCGCTCCCAGCAGTGCCCGCGATGCCTTGGCCGGTCCGGCGGCGAAGAACACGCAATCCCCCGGCTGCGCACCGACGTGGGCGGCCAGGCCGTCGCGTTCGGCATCGGAGAGGTTCTTGGCCACCGGACCGGCCAACTCGCCGTCCTCCCCGATGAGCACGTAGGCCAATCCCTTGGCGCCGCGCTGCTTGGCCCACTCCTGCCAGCCGTCCAGCGTCCGGCGCGGCTGCGATGCCCCGCCGGGCATCACGACCGCCCCGACATACGGCGCCTGGAACACCCGGAACGGGGTGTCGGCGAAGTACTCGGTGCACTCGACGAGTTCCAGGCCGAACCGCAGATCCGGCTTGTCCGAACCGAATCGGCGCATCGCGTCGGCGTAGGTCATCCGCGGGATGGGCCTCGGGAGGTCGTAGCCGATCAGCGACCACAGGGCAGCCAGGATCTCCTCGGCGACCGCGATGACGTCGTCGGCGTCGACGAAGCTCATCTCCATGTCGAGCTGGGTGAACTCCGGCTGGCGGTCGGCGCGGAAATCCTCGTCGCGGTAGCAGCGGGCGATCTGGTAGTAGCGCTCCATGCCGCCGACCATCAGCAGCTGCTTGAACAGCTGCGGGCTCTGCGGCAGGGCATAGAAGCAGCCGGGCTGCAGGCGGGCGGGAACCAGGAAGTCCCGGGCGCCCTCCGGGGTGGAACGGGTGAGTGTCGGCGTCTCGATCTCGACGAAGTCATGGCCGGCCAGCACAGACCGCGCTGCAGCGTTGACCTTCGAGCGCAGCCGCAGCGCGTCGCCGGTGCCGCCATCACGGCGCATGTCGAGGTATCGGTGCTTGAGCCGGGCTTCCTCGCCGGCCGGCTCGTCGAGTTGGAACGGCAGCGGGGCACTCTCCCCCAGCACTGTCAGCGACGTGGCGTTGACCTCGATGTCGCCGGTCGCGATATCGGGGTTGGCGTTGCCCTCGGGCCGGATCTCGACGACGCCCTCGACCAGGACGCAGAACTCCGCCCGCAGCCGGTGCGCCTGCTCGAGGACGCCGACCTCGCGGAACACCACCTGGGCCGTTCCGGATGAGTCCCGCAGGTCGATGAAGATCACCCCGCCGTGGTCGCGGCGTCGGGACACCCATCCGGCAAGGGTGACCTGCTGTCCGGCGTCGGAGGCCCGCAACGAGCCGGCGGCATGACTGCGCAGCACAGTTCTCCCTGGATCTGAAAGTGGAATCGCAACTGATGAACGAGTTGCAAGTCTATGAGGTGCGCATCGAAGACCGAGCCACCGGTCAGTGCCGCTGTGGCAAACTGGTGCCGCAGGCGCCCGGCCAGTCGGGCCGGAGTACCGAGGAGCGCTCATGACCTTCAACGAAGGCATGCGGATCGACACCAGCACCACCCGCAGCAGCGGCGGGGGCGGCCGCGGCATCGCGATCGGCGGCGGTATCGGCGGTCTGGCGATCATGCTGATCGCGCTGTTCCTCGGCATCGATCCCGGCCCGGTGCTGCAGCAGACGACCTCCGCGCCCAGCCAGGCCGGACCTGGGTTCGACTTGTCCCAGTGCAAGACCGGCGCCGACGCCAACAAGTACGCCGAGTGCCGCGTGGTCGCCACCGGCAACTCCCTGGACGGCATCTGGAGTCAGCTGCTGAAGGGCTATCGGCGGCCGCGGACGCAGCTGTTCACGGGCGAGGTGCAGACCGGATGCGGGCCGGCCACCAGCGACGTGGGCCCGTTCTACTGCCCGGCCGACCAGACGGCCTACTTCGACGTCGGGTTCTTCGACGTCCTGAAGAACGAGTTCGGCTCCAGCGGCGGCCCGCTTGCCCAGGAGTACGTGGTGGCCCATGAGTACGGCCACCACGTGCAGAACCTGACCGGTGATCTCAGCCGCGCCCAGAAGGGCGCCAAGGGCGCGACCGGCGGCGGGGTGCGTTCGGAACTGCAGGCCGACTGCTACGCCGGGGTGTGGGCGCATTACGCGGCGATCACCAAGCAGCCCGGCACCGACGTCACGTACCTGGAGCCGTTGAGCGACAAGGACATTGCCGACGCGCTGTCGGCGGCGGCCTCCGTCGGCGATGACCGGATCCAGAAGGAGACCACCGGCCGGGTCAACCCGGAGAGTTGGACGCACGGCTCGTCGGCGCAGCGCCAGAAGTGGTTCACCGTCGGCTACCAGACCGGTGATCCCAACAAGTGCGACACCTTCAGCGCCCAGAACCTGGGCTGAGGCCCCGGCGCTCAGTTCGTCGTACGACGCCCGGATTGCCGCACTCCTCATCGCGGCGCCTACGTCGCCGCTTGATCGTCGTACGGCTACCAGGGGCGAAGCGCGCACTGGACGCCGCTGCCACCCTGCTGCGACACCACGACCTTGCCGTCGACGGCGATCTCGCAATGGAATTCGGGGTTGACCCGAAGACCGCCGCTGCCGCTGACGAACGCCCACTTGGTGGGGTCGTTCAGCGTCACCTGAACGGTCCACGGCGCCCCGGGTCCGACCTGGGTGCGCGCCATCGGCATGAACTCCGGTTTGTTGGCCGCAGCCTGATCCGGCGGGTCGGCGGTGACGTAGTAGATGTTGGCGGTCAGGTCGCTGGTGGTGGTCACGGTGTAGGTGACCTGGTGGGCGCCGGCGGGAACCGCGGTACTGCTGGTGGCCGGCGCGGTGCTCGACGAATCGGTGCTCGACGGCTCGATGCTCGACGGCGCGGTGCTGGTGGCCGGCGCGGTGCTGGACGGCTCGGTGCTGCCGGAGGGCGTCTCGGGTGCCGACGGGGCGGGGCCGGCCGGTGCGCTCGGTGTCTCGGCGGTGGCCGGTGCCGGCGGGGCGGGCGAATCGGTCGGTTCGGCGCCGGCGGTCTGCGCCACCGCGATTCCGGCGGCCATCAGCGCCGCGGCAAGTGTCAGTTGTCGCATATCGGGCCTATCGGTGCTCGATGACGTCGCGTTACGGAGGAAGGGGCCCTCAGCCGGCGTCGCGCAACCCGGCGTTGGACGGTACCGCCGTGGTCGCGATGCGACCGAACAGTTCGATGCCCGCGGCGACCGCGGCGTCGACGACAACCCTCAGTGCTGCGGCATCGGCCGGCCGAGTGTCGCCGCAAGCCTGCACCCCGACCAGATGCGGATCGCAGGAGCCGTGGACGACGGCTTGCACGACGGGATCCCCGGCGTTCCACCGGCTGACGAGTGCGCCGAGCTGCTCGGCGACCTCGACCGGGTAGTACCGGTCCGGGCTGATGGTGACGAGAACCGCGTCGGACGCGGTGCCCGACACCTGAAGATGGACGTTGAGCCTGCCGCGGTGTGCGCCCGCGACGAACTCGACGAGGAAGAAGTATTCGTCGTCGTGATGGCCACGGAAGTACGGCACGCCACGGGCGCGCAGATATTCCTCGATCCGCCCCTTCATGTCTTTCCAACGGGCCGCGTCGGCCCGAGGGTTCCCCGCTGGTCCTAAGAAATCGGTGAGGTTTGCCAGACGATCAGCCGAGTTGCGAAAGAACCTCGGCGACAACGGAATCGATGGGAACGTCGACTTGCTCGCCGGTGGAGAGGTCCTTGACCCCGACCGTGCCGCCCTCGATGTCGCGGTCACCGGCGACCAGGGCGATCCGCGCCCCGGACCGGTCTGCGGCACGCATGGCGCCCTTGACCCCGCGGTCGCCGTAGGCCAGGTCGGTACGCACGCCCACCGATCTCAGGGCCGCCGCAAGCCGGGCCAACTCCAGTTTGGCCGCCTCGCCCAACGGCACCCCGAACACGTCGCAGCGGCTTTGCTCGCCCACCGCCTTGCCCTCGGCGCGCAGCGCCAGCATGGTGCGGTCCACCCCGAGTCCGAAGCCGATGCCGGACAGGTTCTGGCCGCCGAGCTGGGCCATCAGCCCGTCGTATCGGCCGCCTCCGCCGATTCCGGACTGGGCGCCGAGTCCGTCGTGCACGAATTCGAAGGTGGTCTTGGTGTAGTAGTCCAGACCGCGCACCATGCGGGGGTTGACCACGTACGGCACACCCAGCAGCTCCAGGTGGGCCAGCACGGTGTCGAAATGCGCCTTGGCGACATCGGACAGGTGGTCGAGCATCACGGGGGCGTCGGCGGTCATCTCACGGATGTGCGGCCGCTTGTCGTCGAGCACCCGCAGCGGGTTGAGCTCGGCACGGGTGCGGGTGGCCTCATCGAGGTCGAGCCCGAACAGAAAGTCCTGCAACAACTCTCGGTAATGGGGCCGGCAGGTGTCGTCGCCCAGGGAGGTGATCTCCAGCCGGAATCCGTCCAGGCCCAGGGACCGGAATCCGGCGTCGGCGATCGCGATCACCTCGGCGTCCAGGGCGGGGTCGTCGACGCCGATGGCTTCCACCCCCACCTGCTGGAGCTGGCGGTAGCGGCCGGCCTGCGGACGTTCGTAGCGGAAGAACGGCCCGGCGTAGCAAAGTTTCACCGGCAGCGCCCCGCGGTCCAGGCCGTGTTCGATCACCGCGCGCATCACCCCGGCGGTGCCCTCCGGGCGCAGCGTGACCGACCGGTCGCCACGGTCGGCGAAGGTGTACATCTCCTTGGAGACCACGTCGGTGGACTCCCCCACCCCGCGGGCGAACAGGGCGGTGTCCTCGAAGATCGGCAGTTCGATATCGCCGTAACCGGCCAGCCGCGCGGCGGCCAGCAGGCCGTCGCGCACCGCGACGAACTCGGCGGACTCCGGCGGCAGGTAGTCCGGCACGCCCTTGGGCGCCTGAAAGTCGCTCACCGGGCCGCCCCGGACCGAGATGGGGTCGCCCCGGCAATGTTACGGGCAGAGGTCATAGCGTCAGACCCTCCAGGAACGGGTTGGAATGCCGCTCGAAGCCGATGGTCGACGTCTCGCCGTGGCCGGGCAGCACGCGGGTGTCGTCGTCGAGCACGAGCAGCTTGGTGACGATGGAGTTCAGCAGGTCCCGACCGCTGCCGCCGGGCAGGTCGGTGCGGCCGACGGACTGCTTGAACAGGGTGTCCCCGGTGAAGGCGATGCCGTCGTCGTACGCCGAGGCCCGGAACACCACCGACCCGCGGGTGTGGCCCGGGGTGTGGTCCACGGTGACGCCGATCCCGCCGAGGTCGAGGATCTCCCCGTCGCCGTCGAGTTCGACGACCTGCTTCGGTGCCCGGAACAGCGCCCCGAGCGCGATCTGGCCGATGCGCGGTCCGAAACCCCGGATCGGGTCGGTCAGCATGAACCGGTCCTCCGGGTGGATGAACACCGGACAGCCGAAGGTGTCGGCCACCTTCTGCGCCGACCAGATGTGGTCGATGTGGCCGTGGGTCAGCAGGACCGCGGCCGGCGTCAGCCGATTCTCGTCGAGGATCCTGCACAGCGGACCGAACGCGCGCTGGCCGGGGTCGACCACGATCGCGTCCGCGCCCGCGCGCGGGGCCAGCACGTAGCAGTTACAGGCCAACATGCCGGCCGGGAAACCGGTGAGCAACACGCTGACCAGTGTCCCATCCCGTCGGCATCCGGCCGTTCGGGGAGGTCCTGCGGGGTGTTCACATGTTCGGCTGGCACACTCGTCTGCGCATATCGGGACGACGAGAGGTCGTCTGCGCGAAGTGACGACAAGACGGAGGACAACCGCCGGTGACGAACGCCGAACGACGCGAAGCCGCCCAGCGCCAGCTCGAGCAGCAGCTCGAGCGCCGCGCCCAGAGCGAGAAGCGGCAGCGGCTGCTGACCGTGATCGGTGCGGTCGCGGCCATCGCCGTGGCCGTCGGGGCCATCGTGTTCTTCGTCTTCAAGCCCACCAAGCACGAGGAGGCGGCACCGGCGACCGCGGCGCCGAAGTCCGGGCCCACCGAGCTGGTGCGCGGCGGCCCCGATCAGTTGCCGGCGTTCAAGGCCCCGGCCGACCTGGGCGCGAACTGCCAGTACCCGGCGGCGGAGAAGTCCGCCAAGCAGGTCGAGCCGCCGAAGACCGGGAAGGTGCCCACCGACCCGGCCAAGATCAGCGTGAGCATGGCCACCAACCAGGGCAACATCGGGCTGTGGCTGAACAACGCCGAAGCGCCGTGCACGGTGAACAGCTTCGCCAGCCTGGCGCAGAAGGGCTTCTTCGACGGCACCATCTGCCACCGTGAGACCACCGCCCCCGGCCTGGGCGTGCTGCAGTGCGGTGATCCGACCGGGACGGGCACCGGCGGCCCGGGCTACAAGTTCGCCAACGAGTATCCGACCAACCAGTACCCCAAGGGTGACCCGGCGCTGCAGAAGCCGGTGCTCTACCCGCGGGGCACGGTGGCGATGGCGAACGCCGGCCCGGACACCAACGGCAGCCAGTTCTTCCTGGTCTACAAAGACTCCCAGCTGCCGCCGAACTACACGGTGTTCGGCTCGATCGACGCCACCGGCCTGGCGACGCTGGACAAGATCGCCGAAGCCGGTGTGGCCGGCGGGGGCGACGACGGCAAGCCCACCAACGAGGTGACGGTCACGTCGATCCTGCTGGATTGAGCCTTCGGCCGTGCGCCTCTAGCCCGGTTCACGCGACATCGAAAGCGCCTGTCTCTCAGGCTATTCCGGACGCGGTCTCAGCGGGGACGCCCGCGTGCAGCACGGCCACCGGGCAGCTGGCGTGGGCCAGCAATTTCTGGGTCACCGACCCCATGACCAGACCGGAGAACCCGCCAGAGCCCCGGCTGCCCACTACCAGCAGGTCAGCGCCGACGGCCTCGGCGAGCAGCACCTCCGCGGGTCGGCCGGTGCCCGCGACGAATGACACCGGGACATCGGGGAAGGCGGCAGCGGTGACGATCACCGGGGAATGGAAGGCGCTGGTGTCCGATCCCGGCGTGGCGTTCTCCGGGTCGATCTCCTCGGTCTCGGGTTCCCCACGGCCCGGTTCGACGCTCACCGCCACCACTCCGGTCCCGATCGCCGCGGCGTGCCGGAAGGCGAACGCGGCGGCGCGATTCGACGCCGGGGAGCCGTCGTAGCCCAGCACCACCTGGCCCGGATTGCCCGGGTAGCCGGTCTCGTCCTCGTACGGGAAGCCGCCCTCCAGACCTGAGTGCACGACCACCACCGGGCACTTGGCGTACGGGGCGACGTGCATGGTCGTCGACCCCAGCAGCAGGCCCCGGAAGCCTTCGACGCCGCGCGACCCGAGCACCAGCACGTCGGCGGTCTCCCCCGCGGCCAGCAGCGACTGCACCGGTGCGTCGGGCATCTGCAGCGCCCGGATATCCAGCCCCGGTTGCTTGTCACGCGCCACCGCCACCGCCTCGCCCAGCACCCCGGTCGGCTCCGCGATCACCGTCGGCTCCGCGGCCGCGTCCGGCCGGGCGTACAGGACGGTCAGCGGCAGACCGTAGGCGACCGCGGTGTCGGCGGCCCAGCGCAGCGCGGCGGCGCCGTGCTCGGATCCGTCGGCCCCGACCACCACGCCGGTCTCGGCCGTCTCGACTGCCTCGGTCATGCCGGACCCTCTCTGAAGATCGAATCGCCGTCAGGTGAAAGCAAACACCGGAATGCACCGCCGTGTCAGCGGTACGGTACCCCTAACTTCGGTCAATCAGACGCGATCCCGGCGAGGGCTTAATGGAGAACACACACCAGATCGAGCACGCGCCCGAAGCCGACCTGCAGGAGAAGGGGCTTTCCCGTAACTCGCTGGGCGTCTTCGGCAGCGTCGTGCTCGGCATCTCCTGCGTCGCACCGGCTTACACGCTCTCCGCGACGATAGGAATCCTGGTAACCCAGGCCGGCTACAAGACCGCGGTGGTCATCATCGCCGGCTTCCTGCCAATGTTCTTCGCCGCGTACGCATATCGCGAGCTGAACAAAGTCATGCCCGACTGCGGAACGTCGTTCACCTGGACCAGCAAGGCCTTCGGACCCTATGTCGGCTGGCTGGGCGGTTGGGCGGCCATCCTGGCGACGGCCATCGTGCTGTCCAACCTCGCCGGAGTGGCGGTGGAGTTCTTCTACCAATTCCTCGGCGACATCTTCCACAACCCGAGCCTGGGAAGCCTGTGGGAGAACCACGCGGTCAATGTGGCCACCTGCCTCACCTTTCTCGGCCTCGCCACCTTCATCGCCTACCGCGGCATCACCACCACCGAGAAGGTCCAGTTCATCCTGGTCGGGTTCCAACTCGCCATGCTGTTCGTCTTCGCCGTGACTGCGGTGATCAAGGCCAACTCCGCCGGAGGATTCAACTGGCGGACGGCGATGGTCGAGACACCGGACCTGCCGACGCCGGTCGAACACCTCGCCGGTCTCTGGTTCAGCCCGGCCGGTCTGACGCTGTCGGCGTTCATCGCCGGCCTGTCCGGGTCCATCTTCGCGTTCTGGGGCTGGGACACCTGCCTGACGGTGAACGAGGAATCCAAGGGCTCCGAGAAGACCCCCGGCCGCGCGGCACTGCTCACCGTACTGTCGATCTTGATCACCTATCTGATCGTGTCGATCGCGGCGGTGATGTTCGCCGGAATCGGCACTGAGGGTTACGGATTGGGCAACGAGAAGATCGCCCATAACGTGTTCGGGGCACTCGCCGAACCGGTCCTGGGCAATCCCTGGCACCTCTTGCTGTACCTCGCGGTTCTGGCCTCCAGCGTGGCGAGCCTGATCACCACATTCCTGCCGGCGTCGCGCACCATGCTCGGCATGGCCACCTACAAGGCGCTGCCCGCCCGCTTCGGCGCCATCCACCCGCGGTACCTGACGCCGTCCTATGCCACGGTGGCTGCCGGCGTCTTCGCCGGCGTCTTCTACTCGGTGATGATCCTGCTCAGTGAGAACGCGCTGACCGACACCATCTACTCGCTGGGCATCATGATCTGCTTCTACTACGGCCTGACGGCGTTCGCATGCATCTGGTTCTTCCGCCGCGAGTTGTTCGCCGACGCCAAGAGCGTGATCTTCAAGTTGCTCTTCCCACTGCTGGGCGGATTAGGCCTGTTCGCCGTGCTGATCGTGACCCTGCACGACAGCGCGTCACCCGAATACGGCAGCGGAGCAAGCCTTTTCGGCGTCGGCCTGGTTCTCGTACTGGGACTCGGACTGATCATCCTCGGCCTGATCCTGATGGTGGTGTGGCGCTCGGTACAGCCGGCATTCTTCCGCGGAGAGACCCTGCACAAGGACACTCCGACCATCGTGGAGTAGCGCCCCGCGGACGGGTCAGCCGCTGTGGCAGGCCCCGCCTCCGGCTTTGGGTGTCGGCGGCGCGTCGATCGACGGATTGCGATCGAAGAAGCCGGTCGGCTTGAGCCAGAACGACACGGTGTCGACCGACATGATCGGCCACTCCTCCATCCGGGTGATGTGGTGGATACCGAACACGTACCAGAGCACCACGTCGGTGTTCACCAGCGGCGCGTCGTCCTTGATCCACTCGGTCATCCCGGCGTCGGTCTCGGACTGCACGGGGTAGGCGCCGGCCGGCCAGCGTTCGTCCGAACTGTTCTTGGTCACCCACAGGGTGTGGCCGATCACCGGGGCACGCAGGTACTGCGGTGAGAACTCATCCATCATCGGCGGGAAGCACGCTCCCGGAACGAGTTTGTAGCCGACGTTGGTGCCGTGCTTGTTGACCCTGTTGGGGTTGATGACTTTCCAACTCCGCTGGGTCGACCAGTCGAAGTCCCGGGCGGACTCCGCCTCGGAGGTGATCGGCGTCGACTCGGTCACCAGCGCGAGGCCGTAGGGGTTTTCCGCAGACACCGGCGGCGCCACCGAATCGATCTCGAGGACGGTGTTGTCCTCACCGTCGACGTCCAGGTCCAGGCGGGCGACCAGGAAATGCTGATGGAACGGGGCGTAGGTGTTCTTGTCGACGACCGTTCCGTAGGGTGGCGGAGTCGAGCCCTCCGGGAACGGCGTGGTCACCATGATGCCGGTGGCGCGAATCTCGCACTCGATGTTGCCGTCCTGGTACAGGCGCCAGTAGATCAGGTACTCGTAGTTCGCCACCGTCGCGTGGCAGGAGATCACCATCCGGCGCTGCCGGCGCACCTCGGCTCCGTACTTGTAGTCGACGTGCTTCCACAGAACGGCGTTGTCCTCCTCATGCAGACAAATCGCGTTCTTGATGGTGTAGGCCTCGCCCCGGGTATTGGCCAGGGTGGCGTCGACATAGACGATCTCGCCCAGGCAGTCGCAGCCCAACTCCAGCGAGGTCGTCATCACGCCCAGGCCCCACTCCCCGATGTCGAAGGCTGTCCTTCGGTAGTGGTCGAACGACGGATCTCGATAAGGAACCACCATCTCGGCGAGCGACATGCGGTAGGCGACATCGCGCTTGGTGCCGTTGTCGTCGAAGGTCAACTGGTAGATGACGGGGCCCTCGCGGTAGTTGAAGCCCAGTCGCATGGTCCAGTTGAGCCATTTCAATTCCGACCCGTCGAGGGTGAACGAGGGGCCGTCGGGCTGGGTGATGTGCAGCGGTTTGACGTCGGTCCGTGGCTCGATCCCCCGAACCGATGGAACGTACTCGCAGTCCACCTCGGGCTGGCCGTAGGAGTGGTCATTGTCGATCTCGAGCAGTTCATGGGTGTTCATGTCGACGACCAGTTGAAGGCCCGAGACCGGGTGGCCGTAGGGGTTGCCCTGCGGCGTCGCCCGGACCCACAGGTCGCACCAGCCGAGCCTGCGGTTCGGGTACTTCTCCTTTCGCCGCAGAACGGCCCGGGCGAGTTCCACCGAGGCCGGCATCAGCGCCTTGGCGTACGCCCAAGTGTCGATCAAGATGAGGCTCATGTCGGTGAACCCGCGCTCGGCAAGTGCGGCGATGACATCGGGATGCTTGCGCATCGCCTCGTCGATCTCGTAGAACTCGTCGACGGTGAAGTTGGGCTGCACACCCGGGATGTGTTCGAACGAGACGACTTTGCCCGTGTTGAGGTCGACGGTGGCTTCGTAGGTCTTGTTCTCGCCGCGGTCGAGCAACACCGCGAAAGATGTTCGTGGCACCGGGTCGCCTGCTCGCCAGGCCTTGACGAAGCTCTTCTCCGGTTCCGTCAGTTCGATCGACATGAACCGCCACAAGTCGGTGACCCGTCCGTCGTTGCGGAGGATCTCGGCGGTCTGCCGGAACTCCTCGGCCGACAACGAGTCCAGAGGATGCTGGGCCATTCAGGTCTCCTTCGTCCGGATCGATATCCACGCAGTTGCCAGGTCGACGCGGCGTATGCCGTGAGGGAACTTCCCGCGGCAGACAGCCGCGCAACCGGAGAGCCTGGGAGTTCAGATGATAACCAGCGTGTTCCGATCCCGAGGACTTAATGGAATCCCGGCGATGCACACAATTCTTCCCGAGTAAGCCCTACATCGGGCGCGCTGTTTCGGAGGTCAAGTACTCCCGGGATTGTCTCGCTCCTCTTCCACCGAGTTCCCCGGCGGCATCGTCCACTCGACGGTCAGGCCGCGGGACCTGATTGCGGCCCTCCTCCTCCGGGCTCACGCCCGGTATCGTCAGGCCGCGGGACCTGATTGCGGCCCTCCTCCTCCGGGCTCACGCCCGGTATCGTCAGGCCGCGGAAGTCACCCGGTAGACGTCATAGACGCCCTCGACGTTGCGGACGGCGTTGAGCACGTGGCCCAGATGCTTGGGGTCGCCCATCTCAAAGGTGAAGCGGCTGACGGCAACCCGGTCATCGGAGGTGGTCACCGACGCCGAGAGGATGTTGACCTTCTCGTCGGCCAGCACCCGCGTCACATCGGAGAGCAACCGGTGCCGGTCGAGCGCCTCGACCTGGATGGCCACCAGGAAAACCGACGTCGGCGACGGCGCCCAGAGCACCTCGATGATCCGCTCGGACTGCTGGCGCAGGTCGGTGGCGTTGGTGCAGTCGGTGCGGTGCACGCTCACCCCGCCACCGCGGGTGACGAAACCCATGATGTTGTCGCCGGGGACCGGCGTACAGCACTTGGCCAGCTTGGTCAGCACCCCCGGCGCACCCGGCACCGCCACACCGGTGTCCTCGGTGGACCGCTGGCGCACCGCCATCGTCGTCGGCGTGGAACGCTCGGCGAGCTCGTCCTCGGCGTCGTCGGCCCCGCCGAGTTGCACCAGGAGCCGCTGCACCACATGCCGCGGTGAGACATGACCTTCGCCCACCGCCGTATACAGGGCCGACACGTCCGCGTAGCGCAGCTCCTGGGCCAGCGCCGACATCGCCTCGCCGTTGACGATGCGCTGCAGCGGCAGACCGCCGCGGCGGACCTCCCGCGCGATCGCGTCCTTACCGGCCTCCAGCGCCTCCTCGCGGCGCTCCTTGGCGAACCACTGCCGGATCTTGGCCTTGGCCCGCGGGGACACCACGAACGCCTGCCAGTCCCGCGACGGCCCAGCGTTGGGCGCCTTGGAGGTGAAAACCTCCACCACTTCCCCGTTTTCGAGCTTGCGCTCCAGCGCCACCAGCCGGCCGTTGACCCGCGCCCCGATACAGCGGTGTCCGACTTCGGTGTGCACGGCATAGGCGAAGTCCACCGGAGTCGAGCCGGCCGGCAACGTGATCACGTCACCCTTGGGGGTGAAGACGAAGATCTCCTGGACGGCCAGGTCATAGCGCAGCGACTCGAGGAACTCCCCCGGGTCGGCAGCCTCCCGCTGCCAGTCGAGAAGCTGTCGCATCCAGGCCATGTCGTCGATCTCGGCCGAGGCATGCGGGTGCGGAATGCCGTTGCGGCCCTTGGCCTCCTTGTAGCGCCAGTGCGCCGCGATGCCGTACTCAGCGGTGCGGTGCATGTCCCGGGTGCGGATCTGCACCTCCAGCGGCTTGCCCTCCGGCCCCACCACGGTGGTGTGCAGGGACTGGTACACCCCGAACCGCGGCTGGGCGATGTAGTCCTTGAACCGGCCCGGCATCGGCTGCCACAGCGAATGCACCACGCCCACAGCGGCATAGCAGTCGCGGATCTCGTCGCAGAGGATCCGCACGCCCACCAGATCGTGGATGTCGTCGAAATCGCGGCCCTTGACGATCATCTTCTGGTAGATCGACCAGTAGTGCTTGGGACGGCCCTCCACGACGGCGTTGATCTTCATCGCGCTCAGCGCGGAGCCGACGTCGGCCCGCACCCGGGCCAGATAGGTGTCGCGAGACGGCGCCCGGTCGGCCACCAAGCGCACGATCTCCTCGTAGCGCTTCGGGTGCAGGATAGCGAACGACAGATCCTCCAGCTCCCACTTCACCGTCGCCATGCCGAGCCGATGGGCAAGCGGCGCAATGACTTCCAGCGTCTCCTTGGCCTTGCGCACCTGCTTCTCCGGCGGCAGGAACCGCATGGTCCGCATGTTGTGCAGCCGGTCGGCCACCTTGATCACCAGCACCCGCGGATCGCGGGCCATGGCGATGATCATCTTGCGGATGGTCTCGCCCTCGGCGGCGCTGCCCAGGACGACCTTGTCGAGTTTGGTGACGCCGTCGACGAGATGGCCGACCTCCTCGCCGAACTCGGCGGTCAGCGCCTCCAGGGTGTAGCCGGTGTCCTCGACGGTGTCGTGCAGCAGCGCGGCCACCAGCGTGGTGGTGTCCATGCCCAGCTCGGCGAGGATGTTGGCCACCGCCAGCGGATGGGTGATGTACGGGTCGCCGGAGCGGCGCAACTGATCGGCGTGCTTGGCCTCGGCCACCTCGTAGGCGCGCTGCAGGATCGCCAGGTCGGCCTTGGGGTAGATCTCGCGGTGGACGGAGATCAGCGGTTCGAGCACCGGGTTGTTGGCGCTGCGCTGGGCGGTCATCCGCCGGGCGAGGCGGGCCCGCACGCGGCGGGACGCGCTGCTGGCGAGCTTGGGGACCTGGGCTTCGGGCGCGTCGGCGACCGAAGGAATAACGGTTCCGCCCGGTTCGTCCGCCATGCTCACCTCCGATGTCCCCGTACGGCCGAGGATATCGCCTTCAACGCAAACTGCCGCACTCCTCAGCGCGGCCCCTACGGTGCCGCTTGATCGTCGTGCGGCTAGAGCACCTGCAGGCTGCGCACCGCCAGCGGATTCAGCCGCTCACGGCCGCGCAGTGCCGCGAGTTCCATCACCACGGCCGCTTCGGTGACCTGCGCGCCGGCGTCGGCGAGCAGATCGCGGGCGGCGGCCACGGTCCCGCCGGTGGCCAGTACGTCGTCGACGATGGCGACCCGGCGTCCCTCCAGCGCGATGCCGGCGGCCGGGATCTCCAGGGTGGCGGTGCCGTATTCGAGGGTGTAGGCGCGGCTGTGCACGGGGGGCGGCAGCTTGCCGCCCTTGCGGATCGCCAGCACCCCGACACCCAGACGGTGGGCCACCGCACCGCCGAGCAGGAAACCCCGCGCGTCGATCCCGGCGATCAGGTCAGCCCCGGCCAGTATCTGCGCCAGCGCGTCGGTGACCACGGCGAACCCGCGGTCGTCGGCCAGCACGGGAGTCAGGTCCCGAAACAGCACCCCGGGCTCCGGGAAGTCGGGAACCACGCGGGTCAGCGCACTGATGACCGCGGACACCCCGGCGTCGGGGCCGGACCCGGAGCCGTCGGTCACTGCGGTTCCAGCCGCCAGCGGTCCATGTTCCAGCCGGCGCTCCACTTGGTGGGGCTGGCCTCGACGCCGAACATCTTCTTGGCGAAGATCACGGTGCGCTGCTGGCGGTACAGCGGCAACGTCGGCATGTCCTCCCACAGCATCGGGGCGGCGTCGCCGTACAGCCGGGCCTCCTCCTTGGGGTCGGTGGTAACCGCGAGGGCGGCGATGATCCCGTCGACCTGGGGGTTGTTGTAGCCGGAGAGGTTGTTGCCGTTGCCAGCGTGCAGGGTGTAGTCGTCCATCGCCGAGGAACCGGTCGATCCACTGCCGGCCGCTCCCCCGACGCTGGACAGCAGGGCGTCGATCTGACCGTCCCGCAGGGTCTGCGGTCCGACCCCGTCGGCCGTCACGTCGACCACGGTGATCCCCGCCGCCGCACAGGACTGGGTGATGGCGGCGACCGCCGCGGCCAGCCGCGGGTTGGGGCTCTGGTAGCCCAGCCGCATGGTGATCGCCTCGCCCTGCAGTGCCATTCGCGCGGCGTCGGGATTGGCGACGTTGTACTGGTCGGACAGCGGCCCGGTCTCCAGCACGCTGTAGGCGTTGTCGGTGACGGTGTTCAGCCGCGAGTTCGCGATCGGCACGCCGGCATTGCCGGCGATGACGTCGCGGGGAATGCAGTGCGCCACCGCCTTGCGGGCCTCAGGCGTGGCCAGCACCCCCTGCGGGGCAAAGATCAGCTGCTCGATGCCGCCGGAAGGGAACTCACTGCGCTGGTAGTCGTCCGGGGTGGTCAGAGTGCCCGATGAACCGGTCGCCACGTCGACGACGTGGAAAGTGCCGTTGTTGAGCCGGTCCTGCACGTCGACGCCGCGCGGCCAAACCGTGATCCGCTTGGTGACCGGCTTGGTGCCCCACCAGGCATCGTTGGCGATGAGCACCACCGCTCCCTCGGGCGTCACCGACTCGATCTTGTACGGACCCGAGGACGGGAACCGCTTCAGGTCGACGTCACCCTTGAGATTCCAGGTGGTGTTCCACGCCTCGGCGATGCGGCCCACGGCGCCCGGGTCGCCACTCTGGATCGCGGCGGTGATGTCGATCCCAAGCTGGTCGGCGAGAACGTGCGACGGCATCATCGAGGTGGCGGTGAACAACTGGTTGTAGTCGGCGATCGCCCGGGACGGCAGGAAGTTCACCCGGGCCGTCTTCTGGCCCGGCTGGCATTCGATACCGGCGATGTCGAGATAGCCGGCCTGGCTGGCGGCGTTGAAACCCGGGAACCGTCCCGACTGAGCCGCCCACGCCAGCACCATGTCGTCGCAGGTGACCGGCTTACCGTCGGAGTACACCGCGGCATCGGAGATCTTGTAGTCGAGCACCAGTGGCTCGCGCCCGGTCACCGTCACCGACCCGAAGTCGTTGTCCGCCAACGCCTGTCCGTCGGGGCCGTGCAGACTGAAGCCGGTCAGCGTGCGCGCGAACGCCTGCGGGGCGGCCGACGCGGCACCGCCGACGGTGTTGGCGTTGTAGGTGTTGAGCACCCCGTCGACGGCGTAGTTGAGCTCGCCGGCGGCCTTGTCCGCGCATCCGGCCAGCGGGGCCACCAGAGTGAACACCGCGGCCACTACGGCCAAGGCGGCGCGGCGCCTGACAGCCACCGGCGGTCTACCGTTCGTGCTTGCCGGAGGGGCGTCGCGGCCGCACCGGACGCGCAACCGATTCGCCGCCCGGGGCCGCCAGCGCGGCGGCCGGCTCCTCCGCCAGTGCCTCGTCTGCAGCGGCCTCGGCCGGTGCGGCGATTCCCTTGCGGCGGTTGAGAACCCGGCGGGTGTGGGTACGAACCTTCTCGGTGCGCTCCCGCAGGCTGACCAGCAGTGGCGTGGCGAAGAAGATCGACGAATACGTGCCGACGATGACGCCGACGAGCTGCACCAGCGCCAGGTCCTTCAGCGTGCCCACACCGAGCAGCCAGACGGCGACGACCATCAGCGACAGGATCGGCATGATCGAGATGAGGCTGGTGTTGATCGAGCGCATGATCGTCTGGTTGATGGCCAGGTTGGCCTGCTCGGCGAATGTTCGCCGGGTCGTGTGCTCGAAGCCGTGGGTGTTCTCCTCGACCTTGTCGAACACGATGACGGTGTCGTAGAGCGAGAAGCCGAGGATCGTCAGCAGGCCGATGACGGTGGCCGGCGTGACCTCGAATCCCACCAGCGAGTAGATGCCTGCCACGGTGATCATGTCCAGACCGAGCGACAACAGCGCCGCGATCGCCATGAACTTCTCGTAGCGGATGGTGATGTAGATGGTGACCAGCACCAGGAACACCACGAGGGCGATCAGCGCCTTCTTGGTGATCTGACCACCCCAGGTCTCGGATACGGCCGAGTCGCTGATGGCCTGCTTGCTCGGCTTACCGTCGTTGCCCTCGGGCTGGAACTTGGCGAACAGCGCCTCGCGCAGCTTGTTGGTCTGTTCGTTGGTGAGCGTCTCGGAGCGGATCTGGACCGTGGCGCCCGCGCCGTTGCCAACCACCACCACCGCCTCGGGTGCCTTGCCGATGACCTGGGTGAAGGTCTCCTGGACCTGGCTGACGCTGGCCTCACCGGTGGCCCCGGCCCGCGGGAAGGACACCTTGGTGCCGCCCTGGAAGTCGATACCGAAGGTGAAGCCGCGCAACAGGATGCTGGCGGCGGCGATGGCGACGATCAATGCGGTGATGGCGAACCACAGCTTGCGCTTGCCGATGATGTCGAAGGCGCCGGTGCCGGTGTAGAGCCGGGTGAAGAACCCGTGGTGCGGCATCTCGGCCGAACCGGCCTCCTCGATCGCCGCGCTCTCCACATCGGTGCCCACAGCGGTATCCAGCTCGTTGGTGTTCTCGGTCATCGGCTATCCCCGTCCCGTTCCGGAGACCGCGGTGGGGCGCCCGGCTGCCCGGCGCTCCCGGGCGATCTGCTGTACTGCGCCCAGACCGTTGAATGCCGGCTTGGACAGCGTGTGCGACTTGGATGCCAGGTACACCAGCGGCCAGGTGATCAGGAAGACCACGACCACGTCGAGGATGGTGGTCAGGCCCAGCGTGAAGGCGAAGCCCTTGACCTGGCCGACGGCCAGGAAGTAGAGCACCGCGGCCGCCAGGAAGCTGACCGCGTTGCCCGACAGGATCGTCTTGCGGGCGCGGGCCCAGCCGCGAGGCACCGCCGAGCGGAACGAACGGCCTTCGCGTATCTCATCTTTGATGCGTTCGAAGAACACCACGAACGAGTCGGCCGTCGTGCCGATACCGATGATCAGACCCGCGATGCCGGCCAGATCGAGGGTGTAGTTGATGTAGCGGCCCAGCAGTACCAGGATTCCATAGACCATGGCGCCGGAGGCCACCAGCGACAGGGCGGTGAGCAGCCCGAGCACCCGGTAGTAGATCAGCGAGTACAGCAACACCATCGCCAGGCCGATGGCGCCGGCGATCAGGCCCGCGCGCAGCGACGTCAAACCCAAAGTGGCGGAAACGGTTTCGGCTTCGGAAGACTCGAAGGACAACGGCAGCGAGCCGTACTTGAGCACGTTGGCCAACTGCTTGGCCGAGTCGGCGGTGAACGGCGGGTCGCCACCGGAGATCTGGGTGCGACCGCCGGGGATGGCCTCACGGATCTGCGGCGCGCTGACCACCTCGGAGTCCAGGGTGAACGCGGTCTGGGTGCCGACGTTGGCCGCGGTGAAGTCCGCCCACGTCTTGGCCGCTTCGTCCTTGAACTCCAGGTCGACGACGTAGGCGCCACTCTGCTGGTCGAATCCCGACGACGCCGTCTTGATCTGGTCACCGGCGATGATCGACTTGTCCAGGATGTAGACGAACTTGTGGTCCTGCGAGCAGGTCACCAGTGGAAGGTTCGGGTCGTCGTTACCGGCCAGGACGTCCTCCTGGTCGCAGCGGCCGGCCATGTACTTCACCGACAGCACCAGCAGGCTCTGGTTGGTGCTCTGGCGCAGTTCTTTTTCGAACTTGATCCGGGCGGCGAGGTCCTGCCGCGGGTCCGGAGGGCCGGGCGGCGGGGCTGGCTGGCCCGGGGCCGCCGACGGGCCGGGCTGGCCGGGGGAAGGGGGCTGGGACGGCGCGCCCGGCGCCGGAGGCTCCGGGGACGGGCTGGGCGGCTCCTGCGGGTACGGACGCGGTTGGGGCGCCGGGGACTCCGGAGCCGGCGGGGCCGGGGACTCCGGACCCGGCGCCGGAGGAGGCGCTTCACCCGGGGGCGGCGGCGGTGCGCCCGGTCCCGGCGGCGGACCACCGGCCGGAGCACCCGGCGGCGGGGCCGGATTGTTGATGGCCTGCACGGGGATCGGCTGCCCGATCACCGGGCGGATGTAGAGCCGGGCGGTCTGGCCGAGGCTGCGGGCATCGTTGCCGTCGGTGCCCGGCACGGTGATGACGAGGTTGTCGCCGTCGATCACGACTTCGGAGCCCGACACGCCCAGGCCGTTGACGCGGGCGCTGATGATCTGCTGCGCCTGGTTGAGCGCATCCCTGGTGGGCTTGGAGCCGTCCGGGGTGCGCGCGGTCAGCGTGACCCTGGTGCCGCCCTGCAGGTCGATCCCCAGCTTCGGCTTGGCCTGCTTGTTCCCGGTCAGGAAAATCAGCAGGTAGACGCTTACAAGCAGGACCAGGAACAGCGCCAGGTATCGGTAGGGATGCACCGGCGCCGGTGACGATGCCACGTGTCGATTCTCCTCGGTGTATGCCGCGATCCGCCTGCGCGGTCGGCGGCGGTTCCCCGCAAAGAGTACGGGTCGGTGGGTCGGTCAGTCCTTCGGCAGGCGGTCCGCGTCGCTGTCGGTTAGCTCGATGCCCCTGCTCGCGACACCGGCCTCCCCGGCTTCCGGCAGTTCCGGCTCGATACGGTCGCGGATGGCCAATTTCATCCATCGGGTCACCACACCGGGGGCGATCTCCAGGTCCACGGTGTCGTCGGTGATCCCGGTGATGGTGGCCTGCAGGCCGGAGGTGGTGTGCACCCGGTCGCCCACCCGGAGCGACTCGTGCAGGTCGATCGTGGCCTGCATGGCCTTCCGCTGGCGTCGCGAGGCGAAGAACATGAAGGCGCCCATGATGACGATCAGGGGCAGGAAGCTCACGAGTTCCATGGCAGCGCGCATCTCTTTCGTGTGTGCGAGTGGTTTCCGCGGCGGGCCCGCGCGGGGTCCGGTGTGTGACCAGTCTGCCATTGACCGGCCCCGACCTGTTCCCGGCACCTCGCCGGGGCCGGCAGGGCCACGACGGGGCGTCTCGCCGGGCAGGGCGACAATCGAGACATGGATCTGATCCAGACGTTGCGCAGCACCGGTTCGGTCCGGGAGTTCACCGACCAACCGGTCCCCGACGAGGTGGTGTCCCGCATCCTCGAAAACGCCCGGTTCGCCCCCAGTGGCGCCAACGCCCAGGCCTGGCACGTCGTGCTGGTGAAGTCGCCCGACCTGCGCGGAGCGCTACGGGATCTCTACCTGCCCGGCTGGCGCGATTACCTGGCCATGGGAGCCGCCGGCCTGCGGCCCTGGGCACCGACCAACGACCCGGCCGCGGAGCAGGCCGCGCTGGCGGCCGTCCCGGAGGCGGTCGCCGCAGCGGCCGGTCAGGGCTTCGCCGCGGCGCTGGACCGGGTTCCCGTGCTGCTCGTGGTGTTCGCCGACCTCACCGCGCTGGCCGCGGTCGACCGCGACGCACCCCGCTACACCTTCGCCGGCGGCGCCTCGATCTACCCGTTCGTCTGGAACATCCTGCTGGCCGCCCGCGCCGAAGGTCTGGGCGGCGTGTTGACCACCATGTTGATCCGCGAGGAGGAGAGCGTGCGCGGTCTGCTCGGCGCCCCCGAGAACTGGGCCGTGGGCGCGGTGGTGGCACTCGGCCACCCGGTGCGCGCGGCGCGGCGACTGCGGCGCCGGGCGGTGTCGGGGTTCACGACTGTCGACCGATTCAACGGTCCGACGCTTCCCGACCCACCGAAATCGTCGGAAATCTTCCCTGCGGCGACGTAATCCACTATTTTGCGGGCGAGTTTCGGGGGTTATCGGTTGCAGGAGGGCCTGTCGCGACTAGGCTCGGGTCACTCCCCCCGACCGAGGAAATGCGATGACCATTGACCTGAGCACCGTCGAGCAAACCCGCAAACTGGTGACGGCGATCCCCGGGCCCAAATCCGTCGAGATGACCAAGCGCCGGGTGGCGGCGGTCTCCAGCGGCGTCGGCGTCACGATGCCGGTCTACTGCGCCCGCGCCTACGGCGGCATCATCGAAGACGTGGACGGCAACCGGCTGATCGACCTGGGTTCGGGCATCGCCGTGACCACCATCGGCAACTCCTCCCCGCGTGTCGTCGACGCCGTGCGCGAGCAGGTCGCCGATTTCACCCACACCTGTTTCATGGTCACGCCGTACGAGGAGTACATCGAGGTCTGCGAGCACCTCAACCGGCTCACGCCGGGCTCGTATGAGAAGCGCAGCGCACTGTTCAACTCCGGGGCCGAGGCGGTGGAGAACGCGATAAAGATCGCCCGCGCCTACACCCGCAAACAGGCCGTCGCGTGCTTCGACCACGCTTATCACGGACGCACCAACCTGACCATGGCGCTGACCGCCAAGTCGATGCCCTACAAGAGCGGCTTCGGGCCGTTCGCGCCGGAGATCTACCGGGCACCGATGTCCTACCCCTACCGCGACGGCCTCATCGACAAGGAGTGGGGCACCAACGGCGAACTGGCGGCCGAGCGGGCGCTGACCGTGATCGACAAGCAGATCGGCGCGGCCAACCTGGCCGCGATCATCATCGAGCCGATCCAGGGCGAGGGCGGATTCATCGTTCCCGCACCGGGTTTCCTGCTTGCGCTGCGCCGCTGGTGTACCAACAACAACGTGGTGTTCATCGCCGACGAGGTGCAGAGCGGCTTCGGCCGGACCGGTCACATGTTCGCTTGTGAGGACGAGGGCATCGACCCGGATCTGATCGTCACCGCCAAGGGCATAGCCGACGGCCTGCCGTTGTCGGCGGTGACCGGCCGTGCCGAGATCATGGACGCCCCGCATGTGAGCGGCCTCGGCGGCACCTACGGCGGCAACCCGGTGGCGTGCGCGGCGGCGCTGGGCACCATCGCGACCCTCGAGATGGACGGGCTGCTCGACCGCGCCAAGGAGATCGAGCGGCTGATGAAGGACCGGCTCGGTCGCATGCAGGCCGATGACGACCGTATCGGCGACGTCCGCGGCCGCGGCGCGATGATCGCCGTGGAGTTGGTGAAATCCGGTACGGCAGAACCGGATCCGGACCTGACCAAGGCGTTGTGCGCCAAGGCGCACGGGCAGGGTGTCCTGGTGCTGAGCTGCGGCACGTTCGGCAACATCCTGCGTTTCCTGCCACCGCTGTCGATCAGCGACGAGTTGCTCAACGAGGGTCTCGACATTCTCGCCGAATCCCTCGCATCCCTGTAGATCCGCCACCCCCGAGAAGGAAACCAAGGAACCCGACGATGAACACATACGCAGTAGTCAATCCGGCAACCGGCAAGGTGGAGAAGGAGTACCCGACAGCCACCGACGCCGACATCGAGCAGGCCTTGGCCGCGGCCGACAAGGCCTTCCGCGACTGGTCGAAGAATTCGACGGTGGCTGAGCGCGCGGGGCTGATCAGGAAGGTCGCCCAGCTGCACACCGAGCGCCGCGAGCAGTTGGCGGAGATCATCAACCGAGAGATGGGCAAGCCGGTCGACCAGTCACTGGGCGAGGTGGACTTCAGCGCCGCGATCTACGAGTACTACGCCGACCATGCCGAGAAGTTCCTCGCCGACGAGCCGATCGATCTGCTCGACGGAGAGGGCACCGCGGTGATCCGGCGGGGCCCGGTCGGGGTGCTGCTCGGCATCATGCCGTGGAACTACCCCTACTACCAGGTGGCCCGCTTCGCCGGCCCGAACCTGGTGTTGGGCAACACCATCGTGCTCAAGCACGCCCCGCAGTGCCCCGAGTCGGCGGCCGCCATCCAGCAGATCTTCGACGATGCCGGGTTCCCGAAGGGCGCCTATGTCAACATCTACGCGACCAACGATCAGATCGCCACGGCCATCGCCGACCCGCGGGTACAGGGCGTGTCGCTGACCGGCTCGGAGCGTGCGGGCGCAGCGGTCGCCGAGATCGCCGGCCGCAACCTCAAGAAGGTGGTGCTCGAGCTGGGCGGGTCCGACCCGTTCATCCTCCTGAGCACCAGTGACCTCGATGCCACCATCGAATCCGCCGTGGCAGGCCGCTTCGAGAACACCGGCCAGGCGTGCAACGCCGCCAAGCGTTTCATCGTGGCTGCCGACATCTACGACGACTTCGTGGAGCGGTTCACCAAGAAGGTCCTGGCGGTCGCCGACGGCCTGGCCCCGCTGTCGTCGGCCGCCGCAGCCGAGCGGCTGGCTGAGCAGGTGGACCGTGCCGTCGCCGACGGCGCCAACCTGGTCTCCGGCGGCGAGCGCAACGGCGCGCACTTCCCGCCCGGCGTGCTGACCGGCGTCTCGCCCAACTCGCCGTCCTACCGCGAGGAGCTGTTCGGCCCGGTGGCGATGGTGTTCAAGGCCGACTCGGAGGACGAGGCCGTGCAGATCGCCAACGACATCCCGTTCGGCCTGGGCTCGTATGTGTTCACGACCGACCCCGAGCAGGCCAAGCGGGTCGCCGACAAGATCGACGCCGGGATGGTCTTCATCAACGGTGTGGGCGCCGAGGGCGTCGAGCTGCCGTTCGGCGGGATCAAGCGCTCCGGCTACGGACGCGAGCTCGGCCGGTTCGGGATCGACGAGTTCGTCAACAAGAAACTCATCCGCACCGTCTCCTAGCCACACCTTCCTGGCAACATTGCCCTGCACCGGCGTCCAGCCGGTGCAGGGCGATGTTGTTCAGTGCGGGGCGATGTTGTTCAGTGCGGCAGCGGAGGATTCCGGTCACCGAACAGCCCGCGTCGGCGCGGCGGGGCGTCGGCCTGACGGCTGGTCACAGCAGGCCGAGAGCCAACAGCACCACGGCGATGAGCGGCAGGGTGCCCTGCGTGATGGCGGCGCGAGCCTTGTCGGGCGAGGTCGTCAGCAGCACCAGTGCGGCCGCCAGCATGGACCCCACACCGGCAAACATCAAAGCGGCGCCGACACTGCGGTGGCCGGTGACGACCATGCCGACGCCCACCGCGGTGACCACCGCGAGGAAGAGGTTGTAGAACCCCTGATTGAACGCCAGTTCTCTGGTGGTCTCGGCTTGTTCCTGGGTGGTGCCGAACACGGCGCGGGTGCGCGCGGCGGTCCACCGGAACGACTCCAGCACGAAGATATAGACGTGCAGCAACGCGGCCAGGACCGCGAATACCAGTGCGGCAGTGATCATTCCAGGCTCCCGAACAGTTGTTGTTGACCCACCGCCGGCGGCGGGGTGATGCCCAAATGCGTCCAGGCCAGCGGCGTGGCGACACGGCCGCGCGGCGTGCGGGCGATCATCCCGGCGCGCACCAGGAACGGCTCGCACACCTCCTCGACGGTGGTGGCCTCCTCGCCGACCGCGACCGCCAGGGTGGAGACCCCGACCGGACCGCCGCCGAAGCTGCGGGTCAGCGCCGAGAGCACCGCCCGGTCGAGGCGGTCCAGGCCGAGTTCGTCGACGTCGTAGACCTCCAGCGCGGCCTTGGCGACGTCGCGGGTGATGACACCGTCAGCCCGCACCTCGGCGTAGTCCCGCACCCGGCGCAGCAGCCGGTTGGCGATCCGCGGGGTGCCCCGCGACCGCCTTGCGATCTCCGCGCCGGCCTCCGAGCCGAGCTCGATGCCGAGGATGCCCGCCGAGCGGTGCAGCACCTGCTCCAGCTCCCCCGACTCGTAAAAATCCATGTGGGCGGTGAAGCCGAACCGGTCCCGCAGCGGCCCGGTCAGAGCGCCGGAGCGGGTGGTGGCACCGACGAGGGTGAAGGGGGCCACTTCCAACGGAATCGACGTCGCGCCAGGGCCTTTGCCGACGACGACGTCCACGCGGAAGTCCTCCATGGCGAGGTACAGCATCTCCTCGGCGGGGCGGGCGATACGGTGGATCTCGTCGATGAACAACACGTCGCCCTCGACGAGGTTGGACAGCATCGCGGCCAGATCCCCCGCCCGCTCCAGCGCCGGCCCGGAGGTGACTCGCAGCGAGGTGCCGAGTTCAGCGGCGATGATCATCGCCAGCGACGTCTTGCCGAGTCCGGGCGGCCCGGACAGCAGGATGTGATCCGGTGTGCCACCGCGGTTCTTGGCGCCCTCGATGACCAGTTGCAGTTGCTCGCGGACGCGGGGCTGGCCGATGAACTCGCCCAGCGACCGCGGCCGCAGGCTGGCGTCGACATCGCCCTCACCGACGGTCAACGCCGGCGTCATCTCCCGCTCGTAGGGTTCCTCCGCGTCCTCTTCGAACCTACCCACGGTTCATGCTCATTTCTTGCCCAGCATGGACAGCGCGGCGCGAAGGGCCGACGATGTGGTGGCCTCGGGGTCATTCGCCAGCACCTTGTCGCAGGCCTCCTCGGCCTGCTTGGCCGCAAAGCCAAGGCCCACAAGCGCTTCCACCACGGGCCCGCGGATACCCAGGGGGCCGGCGGGGGCTGCTCCCCCGCCGCCGGGCGTGGTGCCGATCTTGTCGCGAAGCTCGAGGACCAGCCGCTCCGCACCGCGTTTGCCGATCCCGGGAACCCGGGTCAGCGCCGCGACGTCGCCGTCGGCCAGCGCCTGGCGCAGGGCTGCGGCGTCGTATACCGCAAGAGTGGCCAGTGCGATCTTCGGCCCGACCCCGGACACCCCGAGCAGGGTCAGGAACAGGTCGCGGGCGTTGCCCTCGGCGAACCCGTAGAGCGTCTGGGAATCCTCCCGGACGATCATCGCGGTGATCAGCCGGGCCTCGGCGCCGCGGCGCAGCGTGGCCAGCGTCGAGGGGGTGGCCATGATCTTGTAGCCGACCCCCGCGGCCTCGATCACCGCGTGATCCAGGGCGATCTCGAGCACCTCGCCGCGCACCGAGGCGATCATGTCGCGCTCCGCGACATCGGGCCGTGCCGGGCCGCCTTCATCCGGGCCGCGTAGGCGCGCCGTTGTTCGGCCGCCATCTCCTCGGCCTTGGCCATCCGGGCGATCATCGGCGCGCGCCAGCAGTGGCAGATCGCCAACGCCAGGGCGTCGGCGGCGTCGGCGGGAGTCGGTTTCTGTTGCAGCGCAAGGATTTTGGTGACCATCGCCGTCACCTGCGCCTTGTCGGCCCGACCGTTACCGGTCACGGCGGCCTTCACTTCGCTGGGGGTGTGGAAGTGCACGTCGATTCCGTGTCGGGCGGCGGCCAGCGCGATCACCCCTGCGGCCTGGGCGGTGCCCATCGCGGTGTTGGCGTTGGCATTGGCGAACACCCGCTCGATCGCGATGACGTCGGGCAGGTGGGTGTTCATCCAGTGGTCCACGGTGTCGCTGATGGTCAGCAGACGCTCGGCCAGCGGACGCTCAGACGGGGTGCGCACCACGTCGACGTCCAGAGCGATCACCTGCCGGCCGGTGCGGCTCTCGATCACCGACAGGCCACAGCGGGTCAACCCGGGGTCGACACCCATCACCCGCACGTCCAGCCCTCCGGTCTACGAACAACTGTTCGATACCATAACGGAGATCGGGGACATTCCGGTGCACAGACACACCGACGGCTCAGTGACCGCCGTAGTCGAGGTCCTCGACAATGTCCTCGAAATGTCCGGTGCGCTTGGCCACCGAGCGCCTGGCCAACGGCCAGCAGACGACGAGCACCGCCACCGAGATCAGGCTGGTCCACACCTGGACCCGGCCGGCCTCGTCGAGCAGCATCACCACGACCACACCGATCACCGCCACGATGACAAGGATCGCCAGCCACGGGTGTAGCCACATCTTCAGCTTGAGCGCAGCCTTCTGCTCAGCGGTCATCTTGTCGCGCAGTCTCATCTGCGTCAGCGCGATGAACGCGTACACGAACAGTGCCACCAGGCCCGCGGAGTTCATGATGAAGTCGAAGATTCCGGTCGCCGGCGCCATGTAGTTGACGGCCACCGCGGCATAGCCGCCCAGGGTGGACGCCAGCACCGCGACGAACGGGACACCGCGCGCGCGCTTCGCGACGACGCCGGGGGCGAATCCGTCGTCGGCGAGAGCGGCGAACATGCGGGCCGCCGAGTACAGCCCTGAGTTCAGTACTGAGCACACGGCGGTGAGGATGACCGCGGTCATGAACCCTTTCGCGCCGGGCAGACCGAACAGTTGGAAGATGTAGGCGAACGGCGCGGTCTCCTTGGGGTTCGGCAACTGATTCCACGGCACGACCGTCACAATGATCAACACGCCGCCGACGAAGAACAGCAGGATCCGCCAAATCACCGTGCTGGTGGCTTGGCGCACGCCCTTGGCCGGGTCGACGGATTCCGCGGCCGCCATCACGGCGATCTCCGTACCGAAGTAGGAGAAGATCACGAGCGCGACGCCGGCGATGACCGGCCAGATGCCGTGCGGAGCAAATCCTCCATGCTCCCACAGGTTCGGGATCGAGAATTGCGACTTCGGCCAGAGCCCGAAGGCGTAGAGCGTACCGATGGCCAGAAAGACCACAATGGCAAGCACTTTCACGCTGGCGAGCCAGAACTCGACTTCACCGAACGACCGCAGCGAGACCAGGTTGGTCGCGGTGAACACCAGCAGCAACAACACCGAGAACAGCCATGTCGGCACTCCCGGGAACCAACCGTTGAGGATGGCGCCGCCCACGACCGCCTCGAATGCGATGACGCCGACCCAGAAGTACCAGTAGAGCCAGCCGACGATGTACGCCGCCCAGTCCCCCAGGCCTTCTCGGGCGTACTCCATGAACGAGCCGACCACCGGTCGGGCGGCCGCCATTTCGCCGAGCATCCGCATCGCGAGGAACACCAGCAACCCGCCGATCAGATAACTCAGCACCGCGGCCGGACCGACCGAACGCACCACGTTGCCAGATCCGACGAACAGGCTTGCCCCGATGATCCCGCCCAGCGTGATCATGGTGACGTGGCGGGAACGCAACTTCGTGTGATCGTGCGTGCTCTCTGCGGCCGTCATACCCGCATCATCACCTGCACGACCGCGACGGCGGGGTCGATCAGCCGATCTTCTTACACTCCGTCGTCAGTCTTCGTCGAGCAGGGCCGCGACGTCGTCGGGAATGTCGATGTTCGTGTAGACATCCTGGACGTCGTCGCTGTCCTCGAGTGCGTCGACCAGTTTGAGCACCTTGCGGGCGGTCTCCAGGTCGACGGCGACGGTCATCGACGGCTGGAAGCTGGCGTCGGCGGAGTCGTACTCGATCCCGGCGTCCTGCAGCGCGGTGCGGACGGCCACCAGATCGGTTGGCTCGCAGATGATCTCCCAGCTGTCGTCGAGGTCGTTGACCTCCTCGGCGCCAGCCTCGAGCACCGCGAGCAGGACGTCGTCCTCGGACAGCCCGTTCTTCTCCAGAACCACCACGCCCTTGCGGGAGAACAGGTAGGCCACCGATCCCGGGTCGGCCATGCTGCCGCCGTTGCGGGTCATCGCGACGCGGACTTCGCCGGCGGCCCGGTTGCGATTGTCGGTCAGACACTCGATGAGCACCGCGACGCCGTTGGGCCCGTAGCCCTCGTAGGTGATGTTCTGCCAGTCCGCGCCACCGGCCTCTTCGCCGGCCCCACGCTTGCGGGCCCGCTCGATGTTGTCGTTGGGCACCGAGTTCTTCTTGGCCTTGGCGATGGCGTCCCACAGTGTGGGGTTACCGTCCGGGTCACCACCGCCGGTGCGCGCCGCGACCTCGATGTTCTTGATCAGCTTGGCGAACAGCTTGCCGCGCTTGGCGTCGACGACGGCCTTCTTGTGCTTGGTGGTAGCCCACTTGGAATGGCCGCTCATCGTGGTACTTCCTCTTCCTCTTGCTTCCTGCGCCGAAGCTCCGTGACCCGACGAGTCTACGTGCTGGGGTCGAGGTCACCGTCGACGTAGTGCTGCAATACCGGGGTCATCGCGGCGAGCACCTGATCCTCGGTCATCGAGGCCAGCGGTTCGATCTTCCAGACGTAACGGACGAGTGCGAATCCCATCAGCTGACTGGAGATCAGGGCGCTGCGGGTGAGCCGCTCCGCTTCGTCCTCACCCAGGCTGGACTGGCCGATCAGGCTGCGCTCGACGATGGTCCGCAACTTCTCCCGGGTGGTGGGTTCGTGCGCCGCGGTGAGCACCACCGCCCGCAGTGTGGGCCCGATCTCGTCGTCCTCCCAGCTGCTCATCACGGTTCGCAGCAGTTGGGCGGCCAGCTGGTCGCGGGGCGTGGACCAGGTCTCGGCCACCTTCTGCAGCCACCGCGACGGCGGGGCGGTGGCAGCGTCGAGCAGACCCTCTTTGGAGCCGAAGTAGTGGTAGACCAGCGCGGGGTCGACATCGGCGGCCCGGGCGACTGCCCTGATCGTCGTGCCCGCCGAGCCGTGTTCGGCGAACGACTCCCGAGCGGCCTCGAGAATGCGCGCCGAAAGCACACCGCGTTCGTCGCGCGGACCCGGGGCAACGACGGTCTTGGCCACGGGAGCAGCATAGCGGGAAATTCACGTTGCGTTGAAACTAGTTTCACCCTATGATGAAACTTGTCTCAACGAAGCGTGAAACAGGAGCCGCCGATATGCCCGTCGTTTCCGGAACCGAGCCCGGCCAGCGCCTGCTCAACGGCCCACAGACCACCGGACGGACCTACCGCAACCTCAGCAGGCCGCGCCACCGGATGCGCCACGACCGCAACATCGCGGTGCCGATGCGTGATGCCGTCACTCTGCTGGCCGACGTGCACCGCCCCGACGACGACGGGCGCTTCCCGGCGCTGATCGCTGCCTCGCCCTACCCCCGCCAGATCCAGGACCTCGGGGCGCCGATGGGTTTCATCGAAGCCGGCGCCACCGACTTCTGGGTGCCGCGGGGTTACGCGCACGTGATCGCCAATGTGCGCGGCACCGGCGGCTCCGGGGGCGAGTTCGGCTTCTTCGACGCCCAGGAGCGCCGGGACATGTACGACCTCGTCGAGTGGGCGGCTGCCCAGCCATGGTGTGACGGAACGGTCGGCATGATCGGCATCAGCTACTTCGCGATGACCCAACTCGAGGCCGCCGTCGAGCGCCCGCCGCATCTGCGGGCGATCTTCCCGGTCGCGGTCACCGCCGACCTCTACGAGGCGGCCTGCCACCACGGCCTGTTCAGCTCGTCGTTCGTCTCCCCGTTCTTGGCGCTGACCGGAATCACCGCCGAACGCGGCGACGGGTTCTGGCGCAGCGCCCCGTTCGAGGCGGCCCGCAAGCTGCTCAAGACTCCCGCGCTGCACCGCAAGTTCGCCACCCTCAACGGCGAGGCGGCCCTGACGGTGGTCAAGACGCTGGCCCGGACCCCGCACGATCCCGAGCCGTGGGACCGGCTGTGGCTCGACGCGGCGGTGCGCCATCCGCTGCGCGACCCCTGGTGGGACGAGCGCGACCTGACCGGACTGCTGGCCAACGTGGACATTCCGGTCTACCTCGGCTGCGACTGGCAGAACGTGCCCTTACACCTGCCCTCGACGTTCACCGCCTGGCAGCACCTGACCAACAGCCCGTGTGTGCGCATCGGCATGCTCGACGAGTTCGGACTGACCTGGCCGTGGGAGAGCCTCCATGTCGAGGCGCTGGCCTGGTTCGACCACTGGCTCAAAGGGCAGGACACCGGCATTCTGGACGGCCCGCCGGTGCGCTACGTGCTGCCCGGCGAAGGCCAGTGGCATGATTCCGAAACCTGGCCCCCTTCTTGCAGTTTCACCGAACTAGCGCTGCGAACCGACGGCGCTCTGGCCGTTGAGGAAGGCCCGGCGGGCAGCCGGGACCTGCTGGTGCTCGGTAGCGGTCTGAACCGGCCCAAGGCCAGTCCGATCGACCCGCCCTCGCAGCTGACCTGGACCAGTGCCCCCCTGCCGGACGACCTCGACGTCGTCGGTGAGATCGAATTGCGGCTGGTGGCCGCCGCCACGGCGATCGACACGGCGTGGATCGCCACGTTGTCCGATGTGGCGCCGGACGGCACCAGGACGCCGGTCACCGCGGGCTGGCTGCGGGCCTCACTTCGAGAAGTCGACGAGCGGGCGAGCCGAACCGGCGCCCCGGTGCTGCCCTGCCGCCGTGCGGCGGCTGTGCCCATCGGCGACGACATCGAGTATCGAATTCCGCTGGTGCCCAATGCCCGACGGTTCGCCGTCGGCCACCGGATCGAGCTGACCCTCAGCAGCGACGACCAGAATCCGGAAACCCCCGCGATCATGAACTTCCGGCACGCCAGCGTGGGCACGAGCAGCATCAACACCGTGCTCTCGTCGTCGAGGCTGGTGCTGCCGATCGGCTAGGGAGCGCGCCACCAAGCACGGGCGCACCGCGGATCGAACTGCAGCGCCGGACGCCACACGGCCTCCGCCGCGGCCCGCGCTTCCTCGGATCCGCGCTCGCGGCGCAGATGCCGCCGCGGCCACCGTGAGATCATCGGCTCGGTGTCGGGTCAGTCGGCGCCAGCGACGATGTCCACGAACAGCTTGTGCACGCGCCGGTCCCCGGTCATCTCGGGGTGAAACGCGGTGGCCAGCACCGCGCCCTGGCGTACCGCCACGATGTGGTCGTCGGCGCGGGCCAACACCCGCACGTCGGGCCCGACGCGTTCGACCCAGGGCGCCCGGATGAAGACCGCGTGCGCCGGCCCGTCGAGCCCCTCGAACTCGATGTCGCCCTCGAACGAGTCGACCTGCCGGCCGAAAGCGTTGCGCCGCACCGTCATATCGATGCCTCCCAGCGGTTCGGCTTGCCGTCCGGGCTCACCGGCGTCGAGGATCTCACTGGCCAGCAGGATCATCCCGGCGCACGATCCGTAGGCGGGCATGCCGTCGGCCAGTCGGGCCCGCAGCGGCTCGAGCAGATCGAACTCGCGCAGCAGCAGGCTCATGGCGGTGGACTCCCCGCCGGGGATCACCAGGGCGTCGATGACGTCGAGTTCGGAGCGGCGGCGCACGGTGGACACCTCGGCGCCGGCCTCGCGCAGCGCGGCGAGGTGTTCCCGGGTGTCGCCCTGCAGGGCGAGCACACCGACTCCCGGGCCGCTCACCGGTCAGCGGGCGGGGTGTAGCCGCGCTCGTAGCGGGTCAGGCCCTCCTGCATGACGGCGGCGACCATCCGCCCGTCGCGGGTGAAGATCTTGCCCTGGGTCAGCGCCCGGCCGCCGCCCGCCCACGGCGAGGACTGGTCGTAGAGCAGCCACTCATCGGCGCGGAACGGCCCCGTGAACCACATCGCATGGTCGAGGGAGGCGACCATGAGATGCGGGCGCTCCTCGGGATGGCTCACCTGCGCCGAGCCCAGCAGGGTGAGGTCGCTCATGTAGGCCAGTGCGCAGATGTGCAGCAGCGGGTCGTCGGGCAGCCGATCGCGGTGTTTGAACCACACCTGCTGCTGGGAGGCCTTTCCGGGCAGCCTCGTCACCAGGTCCGCCGGCACCCGGCGGATGTCCCATTCGGCGAACTGGGCGATGCCGCCGTTGCCGAAGGGGCTGTCCCCCAAATCGAAGTCGACGAGGTCGTCGGGCGCCACGACGGTGGGCATCTCGTCCTGATGCTCGATGCCGTCTTGGGCGATCTGGAACGAGGCTCCCATCGAGAAGATGACTTCGCCGTTCTGCACGGCGTTGACACGCCTGGTGCAGAAGGAGCCGCCGTCACGCGGCCGGTCGACCAGGTAGACCGCCGGCTGGGTGCCGTCGCCGGGGCGCAGGAAGTAGCCGTGCAGGGAGTGCACCTGATACCTGGGGTCGACGGTTCGGACCGCCGACACCAAGGCCTGGCCGGCGATGTGGCCGCCGAACGTCCTTGAGAGATAACCGGATTCGGGGTTATAGACGCCCCCGCGGTAGATATTGACCTCGAGCTGTTCGAGGTCGAGGATCTGCTCGATCGCCATCTAGAGGGCCATGGGTGGCGCTTACCAGCCGCGTGTCGCCAGGCGGTGCGGCTGGGGGATGTCGTCGACGTTGATGCCGACCATGGCCTCGCCCAGACCGCGGGAGATCTTGGCCAGCGCGTCGGGGTCGTCGTAGAAGGTGGTGGCCTTCACGATCGCCGCGGCCCGCTGCTCGGGGTCACCGGACTTGAAGATGCCCGAGCCGACGAACACGCCCTCGGCGCCGAGCTGCATCATCATCGCCGCGTCCGCCGGGGTCGCGATACCGCCGGCGGTGAACAGCGTGACCGGCAGCTTGCCCGCCCGGGCGACCTCGACCACCAGGTCATAGGGCGCCTGCAACTCCTTGGCCGCGACGAACAACTCGTCCTCCGACAGCGAGGTCAGTCGGCGGATCTCCCCGCCGATGGTCCGCATGTGGGTGGTCGCATTCGACACGTCGCCGGTGCCCGCCTCACCCTTGGAGCGGATCATCGCCGCGCCCTCGGTGATCCGGCGCAGCGCCTCGCCCAGGTTCGTCGCGCCGCAGACGAAGGGCACGGTGAACTTCCACTTGTCGATGTGGTGGGTGTAGTCCGCCGGCGTGAGCACCTCGGACTCGTCGACGTAATCCACCCCGAGGCTCTGCAGGATCTGGGCCTCCACGAAGTGCCCGATCCGGGCCTTGGCCATCACCGGGATGGTGACCGCGGAGATGATCCCCTCGATCAGATCGGGGTCGCTCATCCGGGCCACCCCACCCTGGGCGCGGATATCGGCGGGCACCCGCTCGAGGGCCATGACCGCCACCGCTCCGGCTGCCTCGGCGATGCGCGCCTGCTCGGGGGTGACGACGTCCATGATGACGCCGCCCTTGAGCATCTCGGCCATCCCGCGCTTGACCCGGGCGGTGCCGGTCTGCGTGTGGTTGCCGTTGATTGAGGCTGCGGTATCCATTGTGTGCTCCTCCGATTGGTGCGAACCCAGTCTAGAGTGCGGCTCGCGGCAACTGATATCGGCTGTTCGGCTCCCAGGTCGGGCGATCGGCGGACAGCCGATTACCCCCGACGACGGCCTGTCCGGCACGAATCGCGCGGCGATCAGCGTCGTGACGGTCGGGGCCAGGCTGCACAGCAGCGCCGAGAACCAGCTGCTTGCGTTTGGCGGGAACCTTGGTCGCCGTCGGCAATCAGCAAATGGGTCGCGGTGCCAGGGTGCCGGGCCTCGTGTCGGCGAACCGGTTGGCCTCGTCGATCAGGTCGGCGAGCTGCAGTGGATAGACCCGCTGTCCGAGCCCGACGAGTTCGCCGATCGCGGCGGTGTCGCACCAGCGGTGGCCGTGGATGTAGCGGCGTTCCAATGCGGTGCGCCCGGCCGACGACGGGTCGAACCGGCGGGTGCGATGCACGAAATAGAACTCTTCGCTGTCCATCACCGCACCGTTGAAGTGGATCACCGACTCACGTCGCCACACCGGTCCGACCAGGTCTGCCGGCTCGACGCAAAGACCGGTCTCCTCGGCGAGTTCACGGGTGGCGGTGTGCTCCAGCGGTTCTCCGGGGTGCGCCTCTCCCCCAACGGTGAACCACCACCGGGGCGCGGTGCCGTCGGTGATGGCCGGATCCGAGCCGCAGAACAGCAGCACCGCGCCGTCGTCGTCGAGCAGAACGACCCGCGCCGAGGTGCGAGACGTCATGAAAATCTCATCGCTGTGCGGGCTCCGCAATCTCGAAATACGTTGGCAGCGGGGCATGCCCGCCCAGCCGCAGCCAGCGCACCGGGCGTCGCTCCCGCAACGCCAGGGTGTCGCGCACGGCATCGTTGTGGAAGCGGCGGGCCAGCAGAACACGCGACTCGGCCTCTCCGAGTTCGGTGACCAGTCCCGCCGGGACGGCCGCGGGGTCCACCACACTCAGCTCCGTCGACAGCTGGTTCTCGCAGCCTTCCCGGGCGTACCGCGGGGCCCGTTCGGCGGCGTCGGCCAGAGCGACCAGCCGGGCGCCCTGCCCGGTGCCGCCGTAGGCGTCGGCGGCGATCGCCCTGGCCACCACCGCCCGCCGCGCCAGGGCGGAGTCGAGGGCCTGCCAGGACAGGTCATAGCGGACGTGCAGCCGGTCCAGGCGGTTGGCGGTCTGGAAGGCCCAGACCGCGATGGCGATGAGGATCACCACCAGGACGGCGGTCAGCGACCAGTACAGGGCAGGTGCCATCAGTTGCCGATCCGGGCCTGATCTGATGCCCGAGTCGCTGCGCTCCTGCCCGCCGGATCTGATCCCCGAGTCGCTGCGCTCCTGCCCGCCGGGGTTCCGGCGACGACGACCTTGACGCCGGCCACGGCCACCGTCTCGTAGACGCGCAGGATCTCATCGGCCACCACCGACCAGTCATACTGGTGCACCGCGGCGGTGGCCGCCTCGATGTAGCGGGCGCGCAGTTCGTCGTCACCGAGGACGGCGATCACGGCGTCGCCCAGGGCGTCGGAGTCCTCCACCGGCACCAGGCAGCCGGCCTTGCCGTCGTCGAGCACCCGCCGGAAGGCGTCGAGATTGCTCGCCACCACCGGGGTGCCGGCCGCCATCGCCTCGACCAGGACGATGCCGAAGCTCTCGCCGCCGGTGTTGGGGGCGCAGTAGACGTCGGCGCTGCGCAGCGCAGAGGCCTTCTCGGCGTCGTCGACCTGCCCGAGGAACCGCAGGTGCCCGGCCAGGTCGCCGGCCTCCTCGCGGAGGTCGTCCTCGTCGCCGCGGCCCACGATAAGGACCTCGAGATCGGGAAAGCGTTGCACCAGAGCGGGTAACGCACCGAGCAGCACCGCCATGCCCTTGCGCGGCTCGTCGAACCGGCCGAGGAACAGCACCGTCTTGCCGGCGCGCGGGTAGCCGGGCAGGGGCGGCGCCGAGGCGAACGAGTCGACGTCCACCCCGTTGGGAATCTGCACCGCGTCGGATCCCAGCGCCTCCATCTGCCAGCGGCGGGCGAGGTCGGACACCGCGATGCGGCCGACGATCTTCTCGTTCCACGGCCTTAGGATGCCCTGAAAGAAGCTGAGCGCCAACGACTTCGTGGTCGAGGTGTGAAACGTCGCGACGATCGGGCCTTCGGCGACCATCAACGCCAGCACCGACAGGCTCGGGGCGTTGGGCTCGTGCAGGTGCAGCACGTCGAATTCGCCCGCGGCGATCCACTTCTTGACCAGCCGGTGGGTGGCCGGACCGAACCGGAGCCGGGCCACCGAGCCGTTGTAGGGAATGGGCACGGCCTTGCCGCCGGAGACGACGTAGTCGGGCAGGTCGACGTGCGGTGAGGCGGGGGCCAGCACGCTGACGGTGTGCCCGCGCTCGCGCATCACCTCGGCGAGCTGGAGCACATGGGCCTGCACTCCGCCGTGAACGTCGAAGGAGTACGGGCACACCATGCCGATGCGCATCAGCGGGAGTCTTCGGTCAGTCGGGCCCGGCGCGCTTCAGAGAGGTCGGCCAGCCACAGCGGCTGCAGCATGTGCCAGTCCTGGGGGTGGGCGGCGATGTTGACCGAGAACCGGTCGGCCAACGCCTGGGTGATGACGCCGACGTCACCGGACGAGGTGTCGATCGCTTCGTCGATCTGCACGACGCAGTCGTCGCCCTCGTAGTGGACGTGCGCCGGATGCAGCGGGGCCCCGGTTTCCATCGCCAGCTTGGCCGGGCCGGCCGGCAGCCGGGTGGGCTCCCCGAAGAACTGCACCGGAACACCCGAGCGGGACAGGTCCCGGTCGGCCATCAGGCACACGAAGACGTTGGCGCGCAACCGTTCTGCGAGCACCTCCATCGGCGGCCGTTCGCCACCCGTGGTCGGCAGCACCTCGAATCCGAGACTCTCCCGGAACTCGATGAACCGGTCGTAGAGCGACTCGGGCTTGAGCCGTTCGGCCACGGTGGTGAAGGTGCCGTAGTTCTGCGCCAGCCACACCCCGGCCATGTCCCAGTTACCGCTGTGCGGCAACGCCATCACCGCGCCGCGCCCGGCCCGGCGGGCCGCGGCGAAATACTCGGCGCCGATGAACACCTTGTCGAGGCGAGCGGCCACGGCCGGCAGGTCCATCGAGGGCAGCCGGAACGCTTCGCGCCAGTAGCGGGCATAGGACTCCAGGGCCGCCCGCATCAGCGAGTCGGGCACGCCGGCGGGCGTCGTCCCGATCACCCGGGCCAGGTTCTTGCGGAGCTGCTCCGGGCCGCCGTCCCGCGCGGCGTACAGCGCGCCGGCGTTGAAGACGTTGCGGGCCAGGGATTCCGGCATCGCGCGGACCAGCCGCCAGCCGGCGGCATAACCCATGTCGGACAGGTCCTCCCGCACCTTCGACGGGATGATGTTCACTGCTCACCTTCATCGGCGGCGGGCTGCGCGAGCGGGATCAGGTCGACCGCCCCGGGCGAGGTGCGCACCGCGTGCACCCGCTGGCCGACGGTGACCAGGCTGGCAACCGCCAGCACCCACATGGCCGCGTGCAGTACCCACGGCAGCGGGAGGAACGGCAGGTCGGACAGTCCCGCACCGCCGAGCGCGATCACCAGCCGTTCGGGACGCTCGATGAGTCCGCCGCCGCCGTCCAGGCCGCTGGCCTCGGCGCGAGCCTTGATGTAGGAGATCACCTGTGAGGTGACCAGACAGATCATGATCGCGACCGCCAGCGAGGCGCTGCGAAGGCCGAAGGCCGCCCACCACAGCAGGCCGCAGAACACCGCACCGTCGCTGATCCGGTCGCAGGTGGCGTCGAGCACCGCACCGAAGCGCGTCCCGCCGCCACGTTCCCGGGCCATCGCCCCGTCGAGCATGTCGGCCAGCACGAAGAACCAGATCACCAGCCAGCCGGCGAACAGGTTCCCGACCGGGAACAGCGTGAGGGCGGCGAGCACCGACCCCGCGGTGCCGATGATCGTCACGGTGTCCGGGGTCAGACCGGCCTTCAGCGCGCCCTTGGCCAGCGGCACACTGAGTTTCGAGTAGGCCGCCCGGGTCATCAGGTAGAAGTCGCTCACGGTAGGGCCGCCCATTCCCGCGCCAGTAGCCCGCGGGTGTCACGCAGCAACTGCGGGACCACCTTGGTCTGGCCGACGACGGTGATGAAGTTGGCGTCCCCCGACCAGCGCGGCACCACGTGCATGTGCAGGTGCTCGGCCAACGAGCCGCCCGCCGATTTGCCGAGGTTGAGCCCGACGTTGAACCCGTCCGGCCGTGACACCGACTTGATGACCCGAATCGCCTTCTGCGTGAAGGACATCAGCTCGGCGGTCTCGGCGTCGGTGAGGTCCTCCAATTCGGACACCCGCCGATAGGGCACCACCATCAGGTGGCCGGGGTTGTACGGGTAGAGGTTGAGCACGGCGTACACCAGTTCGCCGCGGGCGATCACCAGACCGTCCTCGTCGGACATCGTCGGGATGTCGGTGAACGGTTCGGTGGATCCCGAAGATCCGCCGAATTTGGGCGACTCGACGATGTAGCTCATCCGGTGCGGGGTCCACAGCCGCTGCAGCCGGTCGGGGTCGCCGGCACCCCGGTCGATGAGCGAATCCGGCGCCTCGCCGGGAAGCGAATCGCCGTCATCGCTGCGGTCCGTGATGGCCTCCGGTGCGTCAGTCACCGCTGACCCTCACCGATTCGGCTGTGGGAGTGACGTTCTGGCGGCTGTCGATCCACTCCCGGACGGCCGCGACGGCCTGTTCGCGCGGCACCCCGTTGATCTGGCTGCGGTCCCCGAACCGGAAGCTCACCGCACCGGCCTCCACGTCCTTGTCCCCGGCCAGAAGCATGAACGGCACCTTCTGATTCGTCGCATTGACGATCTTCTTGGCCATCCGGTCATCGCTGGAGTCGACCTCCGCACGCACGCCGGCGCGCCGCAGTTCGGCGGCGACGTCGGACAGGTAGTCGACGTGGTCGTCGGCCACCGGGATGCCGACCACCTGCACCGGCGCCAGCCACGCCGGAAACGCGCCGGCGTAGTGCTCCGTGAGGATGCCGAAGAACCGCTCGATGGAGCCGAACAGTGCGCGGTGGATCAACACCGGTCGCTGCCGGGTCCCGTCGGCGGCGGTGTACTCCAGGCCGAACCGCTCCGGCATGTTGAAGTCCAGCTGGATGGTGGACATCTGCCAGCTGCGGCCCAGCGCGTCACGCACCTGCACGGAGATCTTCGGCCCGTAGAACGCCGCGCCCCCCGGATCGGGCACCAGATGCAGGCCGCTGGACTCGGCCACCTCGCGCAACGTCTCGGTAGCCTCCTCCCACATCTCGTCGGAGCCGACGTACTTCTCCGGGTCCTTGGTGGACAGCTCCAGATAGAAATCGTCGAGGCCGTAGTCGCCGAGCAGATCCAGCACGAAGCGCAGCAGCGAGGCCAGCTCGTCGCGCATCTGCTCGCGGGCGCAGTAGATGTGCGAATCGTCCTGGGTCATACCCCGCACCCGGGTCAGACCGTGGATGACGCCGGACTTCTCGTAGCGGTAGACCGTCCCGAACTCGAAGAGCCGCAACGGAAGTTCACGGTAGGAACGACCTCGCGACCGGAAGATCAGGTGGTGCATGGGGCAGTTCATCGGCTTGAGGTAGTAGTCCTGCCCCGGCTTTCGCAGCGTGCCGTCCTCGGCGAACTCGGCGTCGATGTGCATGGGCGGGAACATGCCGTCGGCGTACCACTCCAGGTGCCCGGAGGTGATGTAGAGCTGTTCTTTGGTGATGTGCGGGGTGTTGACGAACTCGTAGCCGGCCTCGATGTGCTTGCGCCGCGAGTACTCCTCCAACTCGCGGCGCACGATGCCGCCCTTGGGGTGGAAAACCGGCAGGCCCGAACCCAATTCGTCGGGGAAGCTGAACAGGTCCAGTTCCACCCCGAGCTTGCGGTGGTCGCGGCGCTGCGCCTCCTCCAGCAGTTCCAGGTGACGGTCCAGGGCCTCCTGCGACTCCCATGCCGTGCCGTAGATGCGCTGCAGGCTGGCGTTGCGCTGATCACCGCGCCAGTACGCCGCTGAGCTGCGGGTCAGCTTGAAGGCCGGGATGTAGCGGGTGGTCGGGATGTGCGGCCCGCGGCACAGGTCGCCCCAAACCCGTTCCCGGGTGCGGGGATTGAGGTTGTCGTAGGCGGTCAGCTCGTCGCCGCCGACCTCCATGATGTCGGCGTCGCCGGACTTGTCGTCGACCAGTTCGAGCTTGTAGGGCTCGCCGGCCAGCTCGGCGCGGGCTTGGTCCTTGGACTCGTAGACCCGCCGCGCGAACAGCTGGCCTTCCTTGACGATGGCGCGCATCCGCTTTTCGAGCTTTTCCAGATCCTCGGGAGTGAATGCGTCGGGGACGTCGAAGTCATAGTAGAAGCCGTCGGCGATGGGCGGCCCGATGCCAAGCTTCGCCTCGGGGAACAGTTCCTGGACCGCCTGGGCCAGCACGTGCGCCGCTGAGTGCCGGATGACGCTGCGGCCCTCGTCGGTGTCGGCGGCCACCGGGGTGACCTCAACGTCGCAGCCCGGGGTCCAGCTCAGGTCGCGCAGTTTCCCCTCGTCGTCGCGGACCACCACGATCGCTCCGGGTTCGCCGCGGCCGGGCAGACCAGCCTCCCGGACGGCGGCTCCCGCGGCGGTCCCGGCCGGGACCCGCAGGAGGTCGACGGGGGTGGGCTGTGCGGGGGCGCTCATCGAATATCTCTTTCCAGGCAGCAGGCACGGCCGCCGGATCGGCGGCAATCGGGCTAATGCTATCGAGCGGGCCTCAGCCGCCGAGCCCGATGGGGCTGCGCAGCATCGGGTGCTCGAGCCCCACCAGGCCGGCGCCCCAGTTGATCGCCCCCAGGAACCACAGCGTGGCAACCACCACCGCGGCGGTGAGAACCGCGCCGAGCCCCTGGAACCAGGACGGCTGGCGGCGGAACCAGGCCATCGCCGTGTTGTAGCGGGCGCGAGTGTAGGTCAGCGTGCGCCGTGCCCAGTAGAACTCGGTGGCAAGGATCGCCAACCCGAGGAAGACGATCGCCCAGCCGGGCCCTGGATAGGGAATCGCCGCCACGCCGACGAGCAACACCGTGAGACCGACGACGGCCACCAGCACCCGGTAGCAGAAGTCGAGCACCGCCCGCTCCCGCAGCCGCTCCCGGCGATGTGACCACTGCCGCAATACCCGGGAGCGGTCAGGCGTCGGCGCGTCGTCTCCCATCATGATGAGGGTACGTGCGGCCCCGCCCCGACCCGGGCATCGTGGAGGGATGAAGCTGGCCGATCTGGAGAACCTGTCGCTGACCTACCCCGAGGTCGGCGCGACGGCCGGTGCCATGCCGGCGGGCTACTCCCACGTCCGGATGTCGCGCCGCATCGGGTCGGGCCGGGCCCGGTTCGACGAGGCCGCGCAGAAGGTGATGCGCTACGGCATGCTGCGCGGCGCGGGACTGACGGTGAGCGCCTCCACTGACGTCGCCGCGGTCGGCAGCGACGTGCTCGGCCGGCTGGGACCGTTCGTCGCTCCGTGCCGGGTGGTCTACGTCATCGACGAACCGAACCGCCGCGCCTTCGCCTACGGCACCCTGCCCGGTCACGCGGTGCGGGGTGAGGAGATGTTCGGGGTCCGGTACGACCCGGCCGACGGCGCGGTCTTCAGCGAGGTGGCGGCCTTCTCACGGCCCGCGACCTGGTGGAGCATGCTTGGCCGCCCGGTGCTGACGATTTCGCAGAATGTGGTCAGCCGGCGCTATCTGAGCGCGGTGTAGCTGTGGCCGGGCGCGTCGACCATCGGCAGTTCGTCGGTGAACTCCGACATGCCCTCCCTCACGCTGGCGCCCTACGCCGCCACCAGGGCCGCGATCGCCAACTTCGCCGCCAGCCTGGCGCAGTTGTTGGGCAAGAGACCCGGAACCCCGACCGGTCAGACCCTCAGCGTCGACATCCCACCGTCGAGACCGAGCACCTGGCCGGTGATCCAGCCACTGGCCGGCGAAAGCAGAAATTGCGCCAAAGCGGCTGCGTCCGTGGTGGTTCCGACGCGCTTGAGCGGGTACCGGGCAGCCATCGCCTCCCGTTTCTCCGGTGTGCCGAGCATCCGTTCCACCAGCGGCGTGTCCACCAGGGCGGGCGCGATGGCGTTGACGCGAACCTTCGGCGCCCACTCGGCCGCCAGCGAGCGGACCAGGCCCTCCACCGCCCCCTTGGCCGCCGCCACGGAGGAGTGCATCGGCATGCCCTGTCCGACGGCGACGGTGCTGAACAGCACCACGCTGGCCGGCTCGCCGTCGGCGCCCTTCAGACGCGGCTGGCACGCCTTCAGAAACCGCACGGCGCCAAGGAGATTGACCTCCCAGTCGCGGCGGAAGTCGTCCTCCGACAAAGCACGGAAGCTCTTCAGGTTGACAGTTCCCGGGCAGTACACCGCACCCTGAAGGGCATCGGGGGGATCGGGCAGCGGGTCGGATCCGGTGACGTCGCAGGGGAAGTGCCCGATGTTGGGGCCACCGGGTAGTTGGTCGGCTGAGCGCGACCAGACGTCGATCCGGGAGGCGGACGGCGTCAGCAGCCGGACGAGTTCCAGGCCGACCCCACGACTGCCGCCGGCGATGAGGTAGGTGCCCACGGGCCGATCATATTGCGCTCAGCCGAGCCCGACGCTCACCCGCTCGGGAACAAGAGCATCGTCGAACCTCAGGCACACACTGGTTCCCAGCCCGGAGGTGTCGATGATCACCGAGTCGGCCAGCGTGCGCATGAGCGGGATGCCGCGGCCGCGGCTACGCTGGCGCTCCAGCGGATTGGTTTCCCGCCAGCGGCCCTGATCAGAGACAGTGACGGTGATGGTTCGGCGACTCCGATCACGCGCGGCCTCCAGATCCACGGTGCCGGCACCGCTCTCGGAATAGGCGAACTCAGCCGAATTGGCCAGGGCCTCGTTGACGGCCAGCACGATATCGCACACCGTGGTCTCGTCAATGCCACCACCGCGCCGCAGCCATCGGGCGAACTCGTCACGCAGGTGTGCCACGGTGACCGCATCGGCACCGGCGCCGTTGCGGGAGAACCGGTCGTCGCCGGTGTCGGGGAACGAAAAACTCCCTGCTGGTTTCATCGCACAGCGGAGATACCCACGCGGGGCCGTTTTTATTCGCCCAGCGCCGCTCGCGCCTCTTCAAGGGTGGAATGCATGCCGATCACGTCGGCCAGGCCGACCAGCCTGAGCGGCCGGCTGGTGGCTGGCCCGTTGGCGACGACCGCGAATCCCGCAGTGCCGGTGGCACGATCACGCGCCGCCACCAGAACGCCCATCCCCGCCGAAGCCAGGAATTCCACGTCGCTCAGGTCGACGATGACCGCCGTCGGATTCTTGTCGAAACAAGTGTTGATACTTTCCTCCAGCTGCGGCGACGTCAGCATGTCGATCACTCCGGCGGCCGAGATCACCGCGGTACGGCCGATCCAGGACTCTTTGATCAGACAGCCCGTTGTTGCCGTCGCGACGTTGTTCGCCGGGAATGCTTGGTCATTCGTCGTCATATGGAGACCTCACTGGGGTAACGCGGAGATGCGTTCGGTTTCCTGCAAGGCTGCCGTTTGAACCTGGCAAGTGGGGCTTCGGGAAATGCGCCGATCTGCTTGCGACGCCGATCGCGCCAAAAATTTGAACGCGACTAAATCAGGCTAGCTCAATGTCCCACGCGGCGGAACACAGGTTCACCGGAATCGACTGTGCATCGGATGCCGAATCACTGAATTGCCAGCGTATCGACGAATGCCACGAGCAAAAGACCTATCACCGGTTTCGGCGTCCGAGAGCAACAGCGAGAGGGACCTGGCGGGCCATCCCGCCTCGGTGATCCCGCGGGCATCAGCGCGGGGTCGCCCTTCCACGTGAAGCTGTTGATGGCTTCACGCTTCCGTTGGCCCCGTCTAGTTGTACCGGGTCAGCAGGTTGGTTGCAGTCGGCTGATGGGTGGTAGGCCTCCGAGTGCGCTGTGACGTCGTTGAGTGTTGTAGTGCTCGAGCCAGGGT
>WBZU01000244.1_pt1 | contig 50078 bp, 39 predicted proteins | sample 5204311 | NCBI WGS metagenome assembly WBZU01 (sample SAMN12344359, study PRJNA552823) | activated sludge metagenome | biome: Activated sludge suspended growth; feature: Nitrification reactor; material: Wastewater; isolation source: activated sludge from nitrification reactor of wastewater...
CACCGTGACTTCCTTCGCGCCGCGATGGACCAGCGCATCCATCAACGTGTTGTCCGCGGCGCCGCCATCGATGTGCACTTCGCCGTCGATGACGGGCGGTCGTGTGTAGATGATCGGGATGAAGCACGAGGCGAGCAGGATTCGATGCATGTCGCGTCGGGTTTGATTCGAGTGGACGACGAGCGCATCGGGTTTGCCCATGAAGAACCTTCGGGCGCGGGTCGTGGCCACCAGAAGCTCGGGGTTTGTCCCATGGAGTTTGTCCTCGGGCAAGAATCTGGCGAGTGCTTCTTCGACCACGACGGTCATGCCGAAGACGCTTTTTTCACGGCGCAGGTAGCGTCGCGAGACGACCGGCGTTCCCGCCATTTGCCGCCACATGTCCGGCCCGTGTTCGGCTTGCCCCGACACGTACGTGGCGCCCGTCAGCGAGCCCGATGATGCGCCCGCGACGAGATCGAATCGCTCTCCCTGGGCGACGAGACGCGACAGTACGGCCATCTGAAAGGCGCCTCGACAGGCGCAGCCCGGAAGCGATAGCGCACGCACGCTCCCGCTCTTATCAAACGAGTCTCCATCCGTCACGCATCTGCTCGCGCGGCGGGGCGTCGATCTCAGCGCCGACGAAAAGTGAGCCGATGCGATAGCGATTTTGCGCGCTCTGAGCTACGCACGTGCGCGTGGCAGAACCGCTGATTCCCTACATCACCCTTCCGGAAATCCACCTTGGGATCTCGTTTGACGTTCCGCCGTTCGAGCTGCCGCTCTTGGGTCGTGTGGCGATCGGTCACGTCGAACCGACGATCAAACCGTTCGGGGCGCTCGTCGCGCTCGGTGTGTACATAGGCTCGATTCTTTCGGTGAAACGTGCGGCGTTGCGGGGTCTCGATACGAAGAAGATGAGTGAGTTCTTCTTCTGGGTCGTGGGGTTTGGATTCATCGGCGCGCACGTCTTCGACGCGCTGTTTTACCATCCGCAACGCGTACTTCAGCATCCGCTGTATCTCTTCGCATTGTGGGATGGTTTGTCCAGTTACGGGGGGTTTGCCGGAGCGATCATCGGGGGATTTGCCTACAAGTACGCGAAGAATGAGAACATCCTGCCGTACTCGGATGCCGGAGGTTCATCGTTCACGTGGGGCTGGGTGTTCGGCCGAGCCGGATGCGCGATCGTGCATGATCATCCGGGGCGTTTGTCCGATGCCTGGTTTGCCGTGAAGTACCCGTTTCCGCACGGGCATGGCGTGGTCGGGCGATATGATTTGGGTCTGTACGAGTTTTTCCTGACGATACCTTTGGCGATCGCCGTGTCGATTTTGTGGCGTGGTAAGCCGCGGCCTTGGGGCTTTTACATTGGACTCATGTGCACCGCGTACGCGCCGGTCAGGTTCTGCCTCGACTTCTTGCGTGAGGACGAAGTTGGACTTTTTCCGGGCGATCCTCGGTACGGAGGACTCACGCCCGCGCAATGGCAATCGTTTGGACTGCTCGCGCTCGGCCTCTACTTCTTGCTGTACGTGACGAAGAAGAGCGGACAACCGCCGCTCATGATTCCGGCCGTGAACGTGCCTGAAATCCCGGCCGTTGCCGTGCCTGTCGCGTCGGAACAACCCCAAGAGGCGAGTTCTTCGGGCGAGGGGACGAAGTCGGAGAGCTGAAGGAAGAGTTAGGACAAGACAAACGAGGCGGGAGAACGAAGAGACAAACGATCAGGCCATGGCTTCGAAGGCCAGCTGTTTTTTGTTCTTCGCGTCGGCGCGATAATCTTTTGCAAGCCAACTATCCGGAGCGCGGCCGATGTTGTGGCGACGGGCGAAAGCCGTGAACATGTCGAACCATTCCAACCCCGGCATTTCCCGGACTTTTTCTTCGATTTTGGAGATGTAGGGGCCATCGAGTCCGTCGAAGAGAAATTGGATCGCGTGGACGGCTTCTTCGGTCGGACACATGCCGACACCGACGGGAGTCCATCCGGCTTTGACGGCCCAGCTGTTGATGGCTCGGGTGATGGCGCTGTTGACGAGCCGTTTTTTTGCTTGTTCCCGGTAAAACACGTAGTGCCGGATCTCTTGCTTCATGATGCGTTGACAAATCTTGGTCAGAATCGGGTGATTCACGCGTTCGATGAGCGATTGATAGGCGTTGAAGGTCGTGAATTCTTGGATCACGCCCCAGGTCATGTGCACGGCCGGCCAGTGGACGGGAAGAACCGCACCGAGGAAGGTTTGCCCCCACTCGTCGACGCGTTCGCCGAGGCCGCGCGTCTCGTACATGTCGGAGCGAAACGACGGTTCGATGGGGTCGCCGTACGCTTCGAGAAACTTTTGGAATGCACGACCGTGAAATTCTTCTTCGTACATCCACACGCAGAGAAACGGCGCGAGTTCCGGTTCTTCGAACACCGCGCGCGTCTGCATCAGGGTTTTGACGTAGTAGATCGTCGAGTTTTCCGTACGCAGGAAGTATTGGAGCGTTCGTCGCGCTTCCGGAGTGACTTCGTATTTCGGAACCTCCGACCAGTCGATATCCGTCAGATCGACGCGTCCCGATGAATTCATCAAGCGGTCGATATTGAACTCCTCAGCCATCGCCTTTTTTACCTCGGACGTCCTCCTAACATGGTTTGCAGCCATGAAACAGAAGGCCCGGAGTACGCACTGGGGCGCACCAATTTACGCGGTGGGGAAAGTCCACGAAATGCTTGTTTTACTGAGGAATCGGACCTTCCGGAAGGTCGTGCCGGCGGGCGTTGTGCAAAGGTGATTTGGGGGCTCCCTTGACGCGGCAAAGGGGCCATATATCGTGGGCTGGTCCTAGAAGATCTGGCTCCGGTACATGCAGCATCGGCAGGTCTTCGAGGAGGAGCATTCGAGGTGAGCAGCAGGGCGCGCGCCTCGAAGTCGCAAGCATCTTGACGGGTGCTTCGACGCAACCGGATATCGTGGGTGTGCAGGTTTTTCGATGGCTGAAGATTCTCGTAAGTTGTTCGTCGCAGGCTTGCCCGATTCAATCACCGAAGATGTTCTCCGGGGGCTTTTCGAGGCCACTGGAGGGTCCGTCGTCGAAGTGAGTCTGCCGAAGGATCGCGCGACTGGGCGGCCGCGCGGTTTTGGGTTCGTTACGCTCGCGACGAGTGCAGAGGCGAACGCGGCACGTGAGTCGCTCGATGGGTCGTTTCAGGGTGGCAAGTCCATTTCTGTTCGACCGTTCCAAGCCGAACCTCCTCGTCGTGAGGGTGGTCCCGGCGGTGGTGGTGGCTTCGGTGGTCCCCGCGGTGGCGGAGGTCCCGGAGGCGATCGTGGTCCCGGTGGTGGCGGCGGCGGTGGCGGCGGCTTCGGCGGCGGTCCCGGCGGTCCCGCAGGCGCTCCCGATCGCACGCTGTACGTAGGCAACTTGCCGTATGACGCGAGCGTCGAAGAAGTCGAAGCGATGATCACGTCAACAGGCTCGGGTCCTGTCGTTCGCGTTCACCTGCCCATGGACCCCGATGGTCGCAAACGCGGCTTCGGGTTTGTCACGATGGCCAGCGCTGAAGCGGCCAAAGGTGCCATCGAAGGATTGCGCGGTGTCGATGTTCGTGGTCGACGCCTCGTCGTCAACCTTGCTCATCCCAAAGGCGAACGTCCCCCGCGTGAAGAACGATCAGGCGGCGGTGGGTTTGGCGGCGGCGGTGGCGGCGGTGGGTTTGGCGGAGGCGGGTTTGGCGGCGGCGGTGGCGGCGGTGGCGGCGGCTCCTACGGAAACGCAGCTCCTCCTCCTCAACAACGTCGCACGTTCGACGATCGACGACGTCGTGGTGCCCATGACGGCGAAGGTCCTCCCGGAGCCGGTGGCGGTGGCGGCGGCGGCGGTCGACGCAACAAGAACTGGGATGCACGAGGACGCGGCGGCGACGACGATTGGGATGATTGATTCGTCCCCGAACGTGTTCGCGGTAAAACCCTCGAGGACGTTCGGTTCAGCCGGCGCCCAAACATGTACCCGAGCCGGTTTGCCCTTTCGACTTGACGAACAGGGGCGAAAGACGCCGCAGGCGCTCTGAAGCCCCAAATGTTTAACCAGTACGTCAGGGCAAACCGTCCCCACGAATGACGTCAAACATTGACAGCCGTCAGAAATCCCGTACGTTACCGCCCTCTTCACGACCCGCCGTCGTGGCGGATCGGTGAAGGCATCTAGGAGAAAACCATGCGCGACACGATCAAGATGACGTGCGCCCAGTGCGGCCGAGCCAACTACCACACGACCAAGAACAAGCGCACGATGACGGACAAGTTCGTCATCAAGAAGTTCTGCCCGGTCTGCCGCAAGCACCACGAACACAAAGAAGGAAAAATCTCGAAAGGTTGATCCGACTTCGCGCGTTGCGCGTTTGTCATGGTCCACCTTCGCGATCTTCGAACTCAACTTCGTGATCGACGGGACAATCGATCCGACCACGCATCGACGATTCCGTCCCGTCATTGCCGTTTTTTTGCGGCTTCGTTCCGCTGGTGGTACGAACCGTCTTCACCCACGGAACCACTCCGGTTTCCGTTTGGGAGTAGCTTCAGGACGATGCGATGATCTTCGACTGGCTCTACGGCCTGTTCTCGAACGATCTCGCGATCGATCTCGGCACCGCCACCACGCTCATCTACGTCAAAGGCAAGGGAATCGTTTCCTGCGAGCCTTCCGTGGTGGCCGTGCAGCGCGACAACCGCGGCGGCAAAAAGGTGCTCGCGGTCGGCCGCGAGGCGAAAGAAATGCTCGGACGAACCCCTGGAAACATCCAGGCCGTTCGACCGTTGCGTGATGGCGTCATCGCCGACTTCGAGATCACCGAAGCCATGCTCCGGTACTTCATCGCGCGTGCCCACAACCGCCGCACGCTCGTCAAACCGCGCATCATCATCTGCGTTCCCTTCGGCATCACCGAAGTTGAAAAACGCGCCGTCAAAGAAAGCGCCGAAGGCGCCGGGGCTCGCGAGGTCTACCTCATCGAAGAACCCATGGCCGCCGCGATCGGAGCGGGTTTGCCCATCACCGAACCCTCCGGAAACATGGTCGTCGACATCGGCGGCGGCACCACCGAAGTCGCCGTCATCTCCCTCGCCGGAATCGTTTACTCCCAAAGTGTTCGCGTCGGCGGCGACAAGATGGACGAGTCGATCATGGCCTACATGAAGCGCAAGTACAACATGGCCATCGGCGAGCAAACCGCGGAGAGAATCAAGATCACCATCGGCAACGCCTACCCGCTCGACCAGCAACTCACGATGGAAGTCAAAGGTCGGGACATGGTCGCAGGCATCCCGAAAACCGTCGTCGTCAACTCCGACGAGATCCGCGAATCACTTGCAGAACCAACGAATGCCATCATCGACGCCGTCCTCGTTGCGCTCGAACGCACGCCTCCCGAACTCGCCGCCGACATCGTCGACAAAGGCATCGTCCTCACGGGCGGTGGTTCCCTTTTGAAAAACCTCGACGTTCTTCTGCGTGAAGAAACGGGTTTGCCCGTGATGGTCTGTGACGATCCCATCAGCGCCGTCGTTCTTGGATGCGGCAAAGCCCTCGATCACCTCGAGCTGCTCAAAGAAGTCACCATCGGTTGATGCCGTTTGTCCTGTAGAACGTTTCCGAAAAACGCGAAGATTTCAAGACGACTGCAAGAAGCTCCCACCTGATTGCTTCTCCCAATGCTTCTTGATGTGGCGCGCGTCGTGATGTCGTGGCATCGGATCGATCCGAACGACCGTTTCTTGTCCACATCGCTCCGAAGCTGCTGATCTCGACGTCCTCGAAATCACGCCGCTCGATTCGCAAGCACCATGAACCTGAAGCGTTACCGCGATCTCGCCGTTGTTCTGCTCGCTCTCGCGGTTCCCTTTTGGTTTCTCCGCGCCAGCATGCGCGACCCGCGACAAGTCACCGGCGCCGACAAGATCATCGTTCGTCTTTCCACACCCGTGCAGTATCTCGCCGCCGCGGCGGCTCGCGCCGTTTCGGATCTCTGGGGCGATTACGTCTATTTGGTCGACGTCAAAGAAGACAACGCCCGTCTCGCTTCGCAAAACGCCCGTCTTCGCGAACGTGTTCGCAAACTCGAAGAACTCGAAGAAGAAAATCGTCGCCTCAAACGCCTGTTGGATCTGCGAACGAGCGTTCGAGCGGACGTCATCAGCGCGCAAGTCATCGGCAAAGACACCAACGAGTTTTTCCGGATCGCACGCGTCACGCTCGATCGAGACGCGCGCAACATCGGCCTGAATTTGCCCGTCATCTCGCCGGACGGCGTCGTCGGTACGACGCTGAAAGTCTCCGGAGATACGGTCGACGTGCGTCTCGTCGTCGATGCAGGCAGCGGTGTCGACGTCGTCGTTCAACGCACCGGAGCGCGCGGGTTTGTCCGAGGAACGGGCGACGAAACCAAGTACCTGTGCAGCGTCGAATACGTGCAGCGCACCGATGAAATCGAGGTCGGTGACGTGCTCGTGACCAGCGGTGTCGGCAGGCGTTTTCCCAAAGGCATCCCTGTTGGAACCGTCACGCAAGTCGTCAAACGCGACTTCGGCATCTACCAACAAGTGCTCGCCACACCCGCCGTCGACTTCTCACGACTCGAAGAAGTTCTCATCGTCGCCGCGCCTCCCGGCGAAGAACCACCTCAAGCCCAACGAGATGCTCCCGGAGCAACTCCACCACGCAAATGACGAAGGGGACGTGAGCGATGCGCAATACCGCCTTCCTCGCCATCGGAATCGGGCTCCTCGTCCTGCAATCGAACCTCTTTCGCCTCATCGGCAGGTTTCAGATTTCCGGAGCGACGCCCAGTCTTCTCTTGCCGCTCGTCGTCTTCATGGGCGTGCACGAATATTCGATCGCGCGCGGCGCAGCGCTCGCGTTCCTGCTCGGCTACTTGCTCGATTTGTTTTCCGCTGCGCCCATCGGTTTGTTCACGTTCATCACCGTCGCGACGTTTGTCGTGGCCAGAGCTGCGGGCGTACGTTTGGCCGCTCAAACCCTGCTCACCAAGGCGTTCCTCGCGCTCGTTTTTGCGCTCCTCGAAGGCATTCTCATCATCGTTTTGACGGCTATTTTTTCGACCGATACCGCGCGTCCACGTGCGCTCGCTTCGCTCGTGATTCCGCACGCGATCGGCACGGCGCTCTTTGCACCGTTCATCTTCAATCTTGCCGAACGCGTTCATCAAGCAACGATCACTGCGCCTAGGCCCGGGGAAGGAGCACAACGATGAGCCTCGTCGTCCAACGATCCGACGTCAGCGAGTTTCGTCGCCGATTCCGCTGGATCGCGCTCGGGATGCTCCTCGCGTTCTTCGCGCTCATCGGAAGATTGTTTCAGCTCCAAGTAATTGAAGGTGCCGAAAACGCCGCGATTGCTCGGGAAAACATCGTTCGTCGCGTCACGCTCGCCACCACGCGCGGCATCATCCGCGATCGCGGCGGCAAGGTCCTCGCTGCAAGCCGTCCGTCGTACAACCTCTACGTCGTCCCCGACAAAATCAACCTCGAGACGGTTTGGCCAAAACTCGTCGAATACTTGAACCTCGGCGTGGACGAACGAGTTCGTCTCGAAACGATCATCACGAACCTCCGTGCCGGCGAGAGCAAACGCAAGAGCCAGCAGATCCTCCTCAAAGAGGACATCTCGCGTGATGCCGTCGCGACGCTCAAGACGCACGAAGCCGAGCTGCCCGCGGTTGAAGTCGTTCCCGTGCCGGTGCGTTATTACCCCTTCGAAGAAGTCGGTGCGCACTTGCTCGGGTACATGGCCGAAGTCGACGGGGAAAAACTCGCGCAGCTTCGAGGTGCCGGGTACGTCGAAGGCGATCGCATCGGAGCAACGGGCATCGAACGGGCGTGGGAGAGTTATCTGCACGGCACGCGCGGATGGGAGAAGGTGTTTGTCGATGCGAAAGGTCGTCGGCGACAACGCGTCGATGGCGTCATCGAAGAACCTCGTCGCGTCGATCCGATTCCCGGACGTGATTTGCGTCTGACGATCGATGCCGATCTCCAGAAGGCGATGGGCGATGCGATGCGCGGCGAGCTCGCCGGAGGTGTCGCGCTGATCGATGTTCGTACCGGACGAATCCTGGGCCTGTATTCCAAACCCAGCTACGACCCCAACGCGTTGTCGGGTGGTTCGGGCAAGCAGGTCATTCGCGACGCCTTCCGCAGGCTTTATTCGGATCCGCTCAAGCCCGCGCTCGACAAAACGATCGCCGGTGCTTATCCGCCGGGTTCGACGTTCAAGCCGTTCACGGCTCTCGCGGCGCTCGAAAAAGGTCTCATCAATCCTCGAGCGGCGACGCAATGTCGCGGAGCGATCACCTTCGGCAAACGTTCCTTCCGCTGCACGCACGTGCATGGTCCGGTCGAACTGCACAAGGCGATCGCGCAGTCGTGCAACGTCTACTTTTATTGGCTCGCTTCCGAGCTTGGCGTGGGCATGGATGTCATCGCCGAGATGGGGCAGAGGTTTGGCTTGGGCACACGCACGGGCCTCGGCGTGAGCGCGGAAGCGGCCGGGCGTATGCCCACGCGCGCGTGGATGACGCTGCACAACAAGGGCCAGTTTCGCCTGGGTTTCGGCCTCAACGCTGCCATCGGTCAAGGCGCCACGACCGTCACCGTGCTCCAGTTGGCGCTGGCATACGCGGCGCTCGCGAATGGTGGAACGCTGTATCAACCGCAGATCGTTCGTGCGGTCGAAACGAGCGCCGGCACGGTCGTGCAGGAGTTCACGCCGCGTGTTCGTCGCCAAGTCGACGTGAGTCCCGAGAACCTTTCGCTCGTGCAAAAAGCCTTGTTCGCAGGCGTGAACGAGGAACACGGTACCGCCAACAAAGCGAGGCTCGTCGGCGTTGACGTGTCCGGAAAAACCGGAACGGCGCAGGTCTCACACAAGCTGGCGCGCGGAGCCGAAGCCGAACGCGTTTGGTACTTCAATCGTGAACACGCGTGGTTTGCCGGGTACTCGCCGTCGAGGTCTCCGGAAGTCGCCGTCGTCGTGCTCATCGAACACGGTGGTGCCGGTGGTAAGCACGCCGCACCGGTCGCGATGGAAGTCGTCGCTGCGTACAACAAGCTCTTCCGTGAACGCGGAGCGCCGCGCGCCGGCACGAGTTTGCCGGGACGAACGCCTGCGAAAGCGGCAGGAGGTGCGCCGTGATTCTTGGAGGTGACGTTTCTTCACGCGACAAGGACCACTTCGACTGGCCGCTGTTCATCACCGTCGCGCTCATCGCCGTGCTTGGCGTGGTGAACCTCTACAGCGCGACAAGCGTGTATCAAGGCGTCTCCTCACGCTCCGAGCTGTACATCAGTCAGATCTACTGGCTCGTGCTCGGCGGCATCTTCGGCGGCGTTCTCGTCGCGATCGATTACCGGTACTTCGAGCGTTTCGGATACGTCGTTTATGGCGGCAGCATCTTCGCGCTCTTGCTGGTCTTCGTTTTCGGCAAGGACATTCGCGGCAGCGTTCGTTGGATCGACTTCGGCGGTTTTTCTTTCCAACCCAGCGAATACAGTAAAATTTGCCTCGTCATCGCCCTCGCCAAGTTTCTCCATGACGATCCGCGGAGCGAAGGACGAACCCTCAAGGATCTGCTCATTCCTGCGCTTTTGACGGCCGTACCTGCGCTGTTGATCCTCAAGCAGCCCGATCTTGGCACGGCGATGATTCACATCTTCGTGTTCATGACGATCGCGGCGCTCACGCGGGTGAAGTGGAAGAGCGTCGTGCTTTTTGCGGTCACCGTGGCATCCGCGTTGCCGATCATCTGGACGTACGTTCTGCACGACTACCAACGGGATCGCGTCACGGTGTTCTTGCGCCCCGAAGACGACATTCATCATCGCGGCTGGCACGCGCATCACTCGCGCGTCGCGATCGGCGACGGTGGTGTCTTGGGTTCGGGCTTCATGAAGGGCACGCAGAATCAGTTCAACTTCATCCCCGACCAGTACACGGACTTTCCGTTTCCGATCTTTGCGGAGGAGTGGGGGTTTGTCGGATCGGTCCTGCTCTTGATGCTCTACGCATTCTTGGCTGTCTGGTCGATCCGTATCGCTTCACTGGCGAAGGATCGATTCGGCGCCGTGCTTGCTGTCGGTGCCGGAGCGATCTTGTTCTGGCACGCCATCATCAACGTCGGCATGACGAGCGGTGTGCTCCCGGTCGTCGGCGTGACGCTCCCGCTTTTCTCTTACGGCGGATCCAGCATCACCACGATGCTCATGTCCGTGGCGATGCTCATGAACGTGTCCATGCGCCGTTTCTCGGTCGCGCCTGCGCCGGATCGACTCTGAACAAAGCTGTTTGTCTTTAGCGAACGGAGCTCTTGGCCATTCGCGCTTCGAGCGCGAAGGCGTACGCGCCCAAGGCGTCTTGCATGCTGACCTTGGCGCCGCTTCTCGCAGCTCGAACGATGGACCGGAACGCCAGGTACCGACGGCCATCGATGCCCAAGAGATAAGGCATGTTGCTTGCGTCTCGTGCGACGTCCGTCGAGCCGAAGAGTGTCGCGGTGCTGGTCAAGACGCGCGTGACCAGCGAATCGGAAAGATCGATCGCTTCGGCGAGCTTTCCAGCCGCGATCGCCGCTTCGACGTCGTACACGAGCGAGCGGTCGGCCTCCGGCCAAAGGTCCGCAAACGACAAGCCCGTCTTTCGAGAATCCGGCCTGTCGGAGGCAACGGCTTTCGCGAGGAAGTTTGTCTCGAACGTCTCGCGCGAACTTGCGGCAGGCTGAGACGAAGGCTCGGATGTTCTTGCTTCGGCGAGCGTAGCGAGCGCCCCGATTGGGCGAGTGGGAGGCGGAGGCGGTGCCGACGGGACATTGCCCTTTGCGGATCGACTGCCCGGTGCCGACGACGGCACCAGCGGGACTCGTTCTGAAACCGTCCTGGTCGAGATGGGTTTGTCCGTTGTCGTTTGCAGCGTCTCGAGCGCTCGTTGCGCAGACGATTGCGGAGGTTGCGGCACTTCCAGCGTCGTTTCGACCGGCGGTTCGAGCAGATCGGCGATCGAGAAGAGCATGGTCGGATCGAGTCGTTCCGGTTTGGCCGGAGCAACGTCGACCTTTACGGGCTCGGGCTCGTGCTTGGGCGGCTCGGGTTTGGCCGGAGCAACGTCGACCTTTGCAGGCTCGGGCTCGTGCTTGGGCGACTCGGGTTTGGCCGGAGCAACGTCGACCTTTGCAGGCTCGAGCTCGTGCTTGGGCGGCTCGGGTTTGGCCGGAGCAACCTCGACCTTCGCGGGCTCGTGCTTGGGCGGCTCGGGTTTGAACGGAGCAACGTCGAGCTTCAGCGGCTCGTGCTTGGGAGGCTCGGGCTTGGGCGGAGCAAAGGCGGCTTCGACCTTGGGCGGCTCGACCTTGGGCGGCTCATGCTTGGGAGGTTCGGGCTTGGGCGGAGCAAAGGCGGCCTCGACCTTGGGCGGCTCGACCTTGGGCGGCTCGGGTTTGACCGGAGCAACATCGAGCTTCAGCGGCTCGTGTTTGGGTGGCTCGGGTTTGGCCGGAGCAACCGCAATCTTTGCCGGCTCCGGTTTCGGCTGAACCACCTCGATTTTTGCCGCTTCCGGCTTCGGAGACGTCGGTGGTTTGACCTGGAGCGCGATCGTCTTTTCCGTGCTCGGCGCTCTGTCTGCGCCGGGGGTTATCTTGGTCGGCGTTGCCGCAACCGTCGCGTTTGCCGGCGGCGATGGAGCATGCGCTTGGTGCAACGGCGCCGCTTCCTTCGGCGCGCTCGTCGTTGCGTTCGGAGGCGCTGCCGGTGCGTGCGTTCGCGGCGGACCGGCTTGTGGAATGAGTGGCGCGAAGGGTTTGGGCGGTAAAACCGACGGACGATTGCGACTTCTGGGGGACTCCCCCGAGCGTGAGTCCGGTCCACGTGATGAGTGACTTCGGGCCCCTTCATGCCGCGTCAGAATCGACGCATCCGTCGCCGGAGCGATCGCGAGCTTTTCTTTTGAGCCCCAACCATCATCGGGTGCGTCCGGGAACGTCGTCACGGGCAACGCCGCCGCGCGCATGGCTGCTTTGTCGATGGGCGGAGCTTCTTCCGAACCTGTTTCCGGGGGAATGGAACCCAACGCAACGCGACTCGACGCGACGCGATTGAAAATGGCCCCGCTCGTCGGCGGCCGATCTTCACCTTGCGATGCTCCACGGAGCGCCGCCGCCAGTCCTTCTTCATGAGGATCGTACGCGGCTGCTGCGGCGACACGCACCGATTCGGGCATCTGCGTTTCGAACGACGCGAGCACCGCATGCGTGATCTTCTCGAGTCCTTCGTACACGCCGAGTCCGGTTCGCGCCGACGTCGCGAGCGAAGGTGCATTCGAGCGGTTGAGGAGTTTGTCCAGTTCAGCGACCGAAAGAACGTCGGCCAGATCGTACTTGTTGTACTGAAATACGATCGGCACATCGTTCAGATTGCGGCCTTGATCGGCGAGGTTGTCGCGCAAATTGTCGAGGCTTTCGAGGTTCGCATCGGCTCGAGCCGTCTGCGAATCCGCCACGAAAACAATGCCGTCCGCACCCGTGAGCACGAGTTTGCGTGTCGCGTTGAAGTACACCTGCCCCGGCACCGTGAAGAGCTGCAGGCGAACATGCATCCCGCGAATCGGCGGAAGGCGCATCGGCAGGAAGTCGAAGTACAGCGTTCGATCGACCGGAGTCGCGAGCGAAACCAGCTTCCCGCGATGATCTGGCTTTGCCGTCGCGTGAATGTGTTCGAGTGTGGTCGTCTTCCCGCCCAGGCCAGGCCCGTAGTAAACGACCTTGAAAACGAGTTCCCGGGAGAGCGGGTTCACGGACGCCATAAGCGAACGGACGATATCACCTCGCGCGGGTCGTGCGGTTAATTAGGCGCACGCCGGTGCACTTGGTCGATGGCTTCTGCTCGGCGGGGAAAATGAAGGGGAAGGCGAGTGCGGGAGTTACGGGAGGGACGAATCAGCGGATGCCGACGAGCGGCCGGGGCTCGGTGAGCGCGTCGCTGATGGCGAGAGACAACGCGACCGGACCACGCGCTCCTTGGAAATAATCGAGGCGCAGTGCGTGCTTGCCCGCCTTGAGTGCTTTCGAACCGGTCGTGGTCTTGGCGGCGTGAATGCCGTCGTTGTCGATGACCTTCTCCCCGTCGATGTAGAGGATCGCGCCGTCATCCGACGTGAGTTTGAAGGTGTAGGTGTTTTCTTTCGTGATCTCGAAGTTGCCGTTGTACCGAATGGCAAACCACTCGTCCTGCATCAATACGCCCGGAAAACCTTCGGTGAACGTTTGCGTTTGAACGATGAAGCTGTCCGTGAGCAACGACGCGAAGGGAACCAGTTTCGACAGGTCGGGCATCGTCGTCGTCGTGTTGGGAATCACGTAGGCATTGCCTTTGAAGGCGCCGATCGTGCCGTTGCCAAAGACGTTTTTCCCAGTGATCCGAGGTGCTTCGACGGCCGGGGCGACCGGGGGCTTGGACGTGCCGGCAGGCGATGTGGCTGTCGCTTGCGGCTTGGGCGGCGTCGTGGCGCGCGTCGGTTGCGCGGCTTGACGCCGATTGGCGCGGCTGTTGGCGGACATGCCCGCTTGGAACTGGAAGCTACAGGCTCCAAGCAGGAGCGAAAAAGCGATGAGGGCGAACTGGGTTGCGCGTTGCGACGACATGTCTGTCTCCTGGTCAAGGAACTCTATGGCGGCCGGTAGACGGTCTGCGTGAGGTTTGCAATCACCCGGAAGCAAAAAAAAGTCGAGATCGTGGAATATTTCTTCGACTAGCCCTCGCCGGAGAAGGTCTCCATCAGGCGCCACAAGAACGATTTCTGCGCCAAAACCAGAGATCCGACGCAAAGCAGCAATCCGATCAATGCCCCGACGTTCAGGAGAAACTCGGTCCGTGACGGTTCGCGCGTCGATTTCTTGCGTGTGGCGAACGCGACGCCGAACAGCATGCCCGCCACGAGGCCGCCCAGATGCGCGAGGTTGTTGATCAGGATGCCCACGCGCGATTGGTTGATGGCAAAGCCGACGAGCAGTTGAAACAAGACGGCTTGGACGGCGAAGGTTTTCCACTGCGGGTTTTTCTGGCGAAACAGCAAACCGAGCACCATGCCCGTGACGCCAAACACCGCACCGCTGGCTCCCGCGGTCAAACCTCCGCCATCTTCGAACAGCGCCCCATAACCTACGGACGCGACAAACCCGGCGATCCCCGTGACGATGTACGCTGTGACAAACCTTGCCGAACCGATCGCCGGCTCGGCCGCTCGACCGAGCCACGTGAGGAAGAGCATGTTGCTCAGCAAGTGCCACGTGCCGAAGTGCACGAAAACGGCCGAAATCAAGCGCCATGGCTCTTGCAGAACGGTGCCGGAAAGAAGCGCACCGAAACGAACCGCATCGGACGTCGTCGGTCGCATCAGCGCCGACAGACCGCTTTGATGACTGTGCATCTGCCCGACCCAAACTTGGCCGGCGAAGACGAGCACGGTGATCAAGATGAGGAACTTCGAGCCCCACATCCCGTCGCCGTCGAAGTACGTACCGAGATGCTGCAAAACTTGGGCGCTCGAGGAAAGCGCGTGACCGCATCGGACACAGTGCGTGAAGTCTTGTCCGTTGAGAGCCTTGCATCGCGGGCAGGGCGACGTTTTACGGGCCGAGTCTCGAACCTGTTGACTCACGACGAACCTCGAAGGGGCCTTGCTTTGGCGCTGGTCATAAGGCGTTTGGACGGGGTTTTGAAGACCGTCGCGCACTCTGATCGTGATCGGCCGTAAGGTCGAGCGGGGTCGTTGCGTTGTTGGGGTGTGCTGACCTCCTCCGCTTTTGCGCTACATCCGCCCATGGCGCCGCAATTCGACCCGGTCGGGTTGCTGCTGAATGCCATGGGGCTCGGGCCTTCCGGCCCGCGAGCTCAAGCGCGACCGTCTTCTGTCGTGACGACGGTGCGGTCTCGACCGCATCCGAGTATCGTGCCGCCCGTGACCGTCGTCGAGGCACGAACGGATTTGGAAGCCGAGCGTGAGCTTTGTGTTCGCGCGCAGTCGGGTGATCGAACTGCGCTCGGACAAATCTTGCGTCGTTACGGCCCCGTTCTTTATCGCTCCGTGCTGTTGCCGCGTCTCGGACGTGAAGCGCTCGCTCAAGATGCGCTCGCCGAGACGTACGCGCGTGTCGTCGAACGATTTCACCAGTTTCAATGGCAAAACTCGGGCGTTTATCCGTGGCTTCGTGTCGTCGCGTTGCGGATCGCGCTCGACATTCTTCGCGCCCGTCGCCGGGAATTGCTCTACGACCCAACGGATCTCGAACGCGAAATCGACGCTTCGGAAGACGATCCCGCGGCAAGTGGAGAAGTCGAGTTGTGCGAAAAACGAGATTTGGCCGAAGCGCGGGCCCGCGTCGAAGCGGCTCTCGGAGCGATCAATCCTCGGTACGCGCAAGCGATCCGGCAGCGTGTTCTCGAAGAACGATCTCGTGATGAAGTTGCTGCGGAGCTCGGGGTTTCCGTCTCGACGTTCGACGTCGTGCTGCATCGAGCTCTCGCCGCGCTGAAGAAGGCTTTGCAGGCGTCACGTTCGGGGGAACAAACCTTCGTGAAGGAGGCGTCCCGATGAGCGGCGATCGAAAACTACGGCTCGTTCGTTCCGAAGTTGTTCCGGACGAACAAGGTGCTTGGGGAGACGAACCTCCGCCGTCGGCCCGCGAACTCGCGGCTGCGGAAGAACTTCGAGAACTCCTGGAAAAAGGCGATCACGAGCTTGGCGCCGTGTTGCGCTCGGCGTACCAACCTGCGGAACTCGATGCCGCGGACAACGATGCTCTCGTTGCTCGAGCGCTGGGTATCGCAACGACCGATGCTCCCGCGTCCATCGAAGAACGTGAAGCTGCGGCGCGCTTGCGTGAAGCGATCGAACATCCGCGCGGCGATGGTCGTGACGAACCCGAAGTGGAGCTGATGGATGCGCTCGTGGCCGCGCATCGACCGCGAGGTATCGATCCGCTCCGAAACGAGCTGCTCATCACGAGGGCGCTCAAGCGTTCGTCGGAACGAACCGCAACACGTCGCGTATTGCCATTCGTGACGGCGGCGGCGCTTGGTGTGGCGGCGATGGCGGCGGGAGTGGCGATGTATTTCGCTCCGACGACAAACACGCCGGTGGCGTCGAACGTGTCGGCTCCGGTGTTGCAGCGTTCGCGATCGACTGCGGATTTGTTCGATGCGGCGACGCCGTTTCCTCGGGCCGGTGGCGAGTCGGCGCGTGTCGATCGGATTGCCAACGCGCGAGCGGCCGATCTTCGGGACAATCGTTTTGCCTTGTGGGGGGTTCGGTGAAGCGCCGTTTCTTCCCTTGGGTGGTGCTTGTCGCAAGCCTCGTGGGTGGGTTTGTCGCGTGCGCTCGCTCGGAACACGATCGGGCAAATCCGCAGCGTCCTGCGTTGTCCGAGGCTTCGGGGCCGATGGTGATCGATCCGGTGCTCCTCGCGTTCTTGTCGAAGGCTCGCGCTGCGCATCACAGCGCGGACGCGGCCGAGGCATCCGGCAATATCGACGCTGCCGTTGCCGCGCTCGAAGGACTTGCTCGCGGGCCGAAGCCTGGTGGTGAACATCCGCCGGCGGAGGTCAGCGAGGTTCTTTCCGACACCCATGCGCGACTTGCCGATTTGCAGAGTGCTCGCGGGCAGTTTGACGCGGCAAACACGCACGTTCGTCAAGGATTGGAGCTCGCCGCGAGTGTCACGTACTTCCGCGGGCATTTGTTTGAAGTGCAAGGTCTCGTCGAAGAGCGACGTGCGAAATCGCTGGAACAACAAGGCGAAACCGAGAAGGCCAAAGAAGCGCGAAAGGCTGCAATCACTGCGTTTGACGAGGCTGTACGCGTGCAGGATCAAGTCATCTTGAACGCACTCGGCGACGCTGGGCCACACTGAGCCGGCGCAACATCGAATCGAGATCCCGGCTTTTTCGAAGGAACGTCGATTGCCAATCACCACCGAACCCCGTTAGATTGGGCGTTCGAGCGTTGCGCGCGATTTCGGTTCCCCCATGATGCGTGTTCCGAGGCTGGTGCCGGGTTGTGACATCAAGTCGCTCCCGCTCAAGACTGAAGATGCCTTCCTGTTGTCGCGAATCGACGGGGTGGTGAGCGAGCGTGAGCTTTCGCTGATCACGGGCCTTTCTTCGGCGGAAGTGACGAGTGTTCTCGATCGGCTCGTGGCGCTTGGCGCAGTGGATTTCAATGAAGCCCGGCCGCCGGTTTCCCGTCGCGCACCGGCGCTCATGACGAGTGGCGGAGTCATCTCGACACGTGGTTCGGAGATGCCTTCGAGTCGCGTATTCGATCCTCCGCTCAGCACCAACGCGCCTGCTTCACGGCGTTTCGATGCTCCCGTCGAATCACCGCCGGCGAGCAGACGTTTGGAACATTCGAGCGATCAACCACCTCCGCCGACGCGCAGAAGTTTCGACTCGCAAAGTGAGTGGCGAGCTGTGGATCCGGTCGTTGAGCGTCGTCCCGTTGCGGTGCCGACGGACGTCGTGATCGAAGCGCCTCCGCCCACGCGACGTGGTGCCGAGTTGGCTCTCGATCCTCCGCGGATCTTGCCCGTCGACATGGACGAGCAGGTCGATCTCGATCACGCGAAGAAGAAAAAGATCGTCGAGCTTTTCGACGCGCTCGAATCACGAACGCATTACGAGCTGCTCGAATTGCCGATGGATGCGGACAAAAAGCGCGTCAAGAGCGCGTATTACTCGATCGCTCCCGAGTTTCACCCGGACAAATACTTCCGCAAACGGCTGGGTCCGTACAAAGCGAAGATCGAGGCGATCTTCGGGCGCCTCACGTTGGCGCACGATGTTTTGACCTCCAAGCAACGGCGTGCCGAGTACGACAGTTATCTCGAACAGCTGCGTCGCAATCGAACGATGGCCGCGCTGCTCGAGCATGATCCGTCGGACATCCCGGCTGTCGTGGCGGCTGCGGACGACGAGGCGCCTCCGACGGCGCGTGGACGGACCAACGATGGCGAGGGACCCGAGAGTGCGCGAGGTCGGCGGATCCAAGTGGTGCGACCTTCCACGGCAAACTTGCGTCGACCTGGTTTGGAAGGGCAATCGTTGGGCTCGTTGGGAGCGGCCGCGGCCGAATCCGCACGGCGAGTCGAGCAGCCGGTTCGTCCCGACCCACGAAAGTTGCAGCTCGAACGATATTTGTTGGCCGCGAAAGTAGCGCTCGATCGCAAAGACTTGGCGGCGGCGGCGAATGCGTATCGTTTGGCGGCGGCGCTCGCGCCGGATGACGAATCGATCGTTCGGAAAGCTGCCGATGTGCAGCGAACGGCGTCGAACGAGTTGTCCGATGGGTTTGTCCGCCAGGCGGACTACGAAGCGAGTGAAGGTCACTGGGTCGAAGCTGCGGCGAGTTACGTCAATGGTTGTCGGGCGCGGCCCGATGATCCTCGTTTGCATGAGCGGGTGGCGTTCGCGACGCTCAAGAGTGGGCAAAATGCCCGTCGCGCCGTGGATTACGCCCGTCGCGCGGTCAAACTTGCGCCACAGGTTGCGGAATATCGGGTCACATTGGTCCGGGCTTACGTCGCCGCAGGCCTTGAAACGAGCGCCCGGTCGGAAGTCGATCGGCTCGCGGAGATGGGTTCCAGTGATGCTAAGCTGCGTGACGCGGTGGCTCAGCTTCGCGCGCTGCTCAAGAAAGCGGACAGCGGCGATTCGTAGCGTATCATCCCCGATCGCCACTTCGTTGGCGTCGCAGCGTCACCCCCTCGACGGAGCATATTGAGTAGCGATGGAGCGCGTCATCGGAATTGATCTCGGCACGACCAACTCGTGCGTGGCCATTGTCGAGCAAGGCGTACCGACGGTCATTCCAAACCGTGGAGGGTACAAGACCACTCCATCGATGGTGGCGATCACCGAGGCGGGCAAACGCCTCGTCGGACACATCGCCAAGCGTCAAGCGATCACCAACGCGGAAAACACGGTCTACGCCGCGAAACGGCTCATCGGTCGCAAGTTCGCGTCACCGCAAGTCAAGAACGCCATGATGTCCGCGTCGTATCGGATCGTTGAAGGTCCGCACGGCGACACGCGTGTGCAGCTTCGAGACAAGTCGTTCTCGATCCCTGAAATCAGCGCGATGGTGTTGCAGGAGGTAAAACTCTTCGTCGAGGAGTACCTCAACGAGCCCGTGACGAAGGCGGTGATCACGGTCCCCGCCTACTTCAACGACGCGCAACGCCAAGCGACGAAAGACGCCGGACAAATCGCGGGCCTCGACGTCATTCGCATCATCAACGAACCAACGGCGGCGGCCTTGGCGTACGGGTACGAGCGCAACGTCGAACGAACGATCGCGGTGTTCGATCTGGGCGGAGGAACGTTCGACGTTTCGTTGCTCGAGATTGGAGCCGGCGGCGTCTTCAAAGTCATCGCGACCGCGGGCGACACGTTTCTGGGCGGCGAGGACTTCGACGCGCGCATCATCGACTGGCTCATCGAAGAGTTTCGCGTTCAAACGGATATCGATCTGCGGACCGACCGCATGGCCCTTCAGCGCCTCAAGGATGCTGCGGAGAAAGCCAAGTGCGAGCTGTCGACCGTGCGTGAAACGGACATCAATCTTCCGTTCATCGTTTCAACCGGACATACCGGCGCGACGCATCTTCAACGAACGTTCCGACGCGAAACGCTGGAGTCTCTCTGCGCGGATCTCATCGATCGGTGCATCGATATTTGCCGACAAACCCTCGAAGATGCCCGCATCGAGGTCGACGAGATCGAAGACGTCATCCTCGTCGGCGGCATGACGCGCATGCCGCGCGTGCAAGAAGCGGTTCAGGAGTTCTTCGGACGTGAACCGTGCAAGGGGGTTCATCCGGACGAAGTCGTCGCTCTTGGGGCTGCGGTTCAGGGGGCCGCGCTCGTCGATGCTTCGACCCAGATGGTGCTGCTCGACGTCACGCCGCATGCCTTGGGAATCATGACCTTCGGCGAGAACTTCGAAGAGCTCATCCCGATGAACACGACCGTGCCGACGAGCCGATCGAAGATCTTCACCACGAGCCGCGACAACCAGACGGCCGTGAAAATCTTGGTCATGCAGGGAGAAACGGCATCCGTCTCCGCGAACGACTTGTTGGGCGAGTTTGTCCTGACAGGTTTACGTCGAGCACCCAAGGGCCAAGTCGAGATCGACGTCACCTTCTCGATCGACGGCGACGGCATCGTCTCCGTCAGCGCCCGCGACATGGAGACGAATCAGCAACAGTCGATCCAAGTCACTTCGTCGAGTGGCCTGTCGAAAGAAGAAGTCGTTCGGATGGTGGAAGACGCCAAGGAATTCCTGGTCGATCGACGAAGCAGCGACGAGCTCACGAAACTGAGTCAGGAAGCCGGAAAGCTCGTTTCGGAGATCGAATCGATGTTCCCGCGCGTAGAACAAGTCGTTGCTTCCAGTGACTTCGGACGTGACGCGATCGGGAAAGCGCGGAGCGTCATCGAGCGTTGTAGAGAGGCGATTGCCCGCAAAGATCTTGGCGGGCTTCGAGGCCAAATGGAATCGCTTGCCCGAACGCATCGTATGTTCAAGGGTGTCGTTGCCCGACCTCAGGGCTGAGTTTGTCCCAGGACACGATCGCGGTCGAACACGCGGAGTTTGATGTCGCAAAAACCTTCTGATCCTGTCCGCGATGCCGGCGCAGAGCCGCCGGACGGATCTGCTCGCGACCCAAACGACACGACGGCTCCGCAAGGAATTCCCGTTGTTTCGCGTAATGTCGAGCTCGCTGCCGATGCCGCGCTCGCGTCGATGGTCCGCTCGTATTCGCGCCCGACGGGATCCGAACACGATCGCGTGACGATGCCTCCGCCGGTCCCAATGGAGCAGCTCGTCGAAACGATGATGCTCGCGGATTCCGATCGCGTGCCGCCGGACATCAAACCGATCATCCAAACCACGACTGGCGACTCCAATCCGCCGGGCAGTGATGTCGACACGGTGCGCACGAAAATGGCCGACATGCAGCGCGTGCCGATGTCACCCGCTCCAACGAGTGCGCCTCAGGATGAAGTGCCGACGGTGCCGCCTTATCCGCACGATGCGGACACGTTGCCGCCGTCGAACATCGCCGATGATACGGAGCCTGGTTTTCGCCCGTTGATGTCCGATCCGCCTCCGGCTCCATCGCCACGAACTTCGGCGCTCAATGCGGCAGGTGCAGTGCTCGAAGAGTTCGGTGTCGAATTGTTCCGAGAGCGATCGTCGATCAAAGATGTTTCGTTTGACGAACCCGAGGCGGCGACGCGGGTGGACGAAACGTTGCGGACCAAGTCTCCCGAAGAGCGCCGACGTTTCACTCAAAATTCGCGCCTCACACCGCCTAGGACGGTACGTCCAATCCCCGACGTGACGCCTCCTTCAAGCTCCACGGGCCGGGCGATTCCCGGCCGCAAACGTATTTCCGAACCGGGGTATCGGTCGCGCGAGTCGCCGTTACCTCCGCCGCCTCCAAGCGAGCGAAACGACCGCATCAGTTCACCCGGCGCGTCGACGATGAGCGAACGCGTGTTCGAAGTTCGTGAACGTTACGAGTCCGGTGATCATCGCGCGGCCTTGCGGCTCGCCGAGGCGATCCTGCATGAGCATCCCGGGCATTTGGCGGCGCTCGGTTACGCCGAGAGTTCTCGGCAGATGTTGCGCCAGAAGTACCTGGCTCGCATCGGGGACATGTCCGTCGTTCCGCGCATCAAACACGTGGCCATCGAGCTGTCGCGCTTGGGTGTCGATGCGCGTGATGTGCGGGTGGTCGATGCGATCAATGGAACGCTGACGGTGGAAGAGATCGTCGTTGCGTCCGGCATGTCGACGCTGGACGTCTTGCGCGTGATCAACGACTTGATTGTCGACGGGCTCGTTGAGTTTCTGGGACCTGCAACAGGACGCAGATGATTGCACCTCAAACAAAACCGCCGGCCGATGCCCCATTCTTTCGTGGGCCGCGGCTGAAAACGCTCGCCTCCATCTTTGGGGGCCTGACCATGGCGATCGCCGCGGCGCTCGTCATGTCTTCCGCGGCTTCGGTCAACGCCGACGTCGCTCCGCAGAAGATTGTCTGGCCAAACTTCTCCGACGTTGTGATCCCCGACAAGGCCAATGCCATCGCGAACTACACGATGCGCGCGTCGCTCGATCCGGCCACGCACCAGATTCGCGGGGAGGGGACGATCGTCTGGAAAAACCCATCGACCGTTCCGCAAAACGAGATCTACCTGCACCTCTACTTGAACGCGTTCAAGAACGAGAAGTCGATCTACATGCGGAACTTGGGGCGAGGCTTCCGCGGCGATCCCAACAAGAACGATTTCGGTTGGATCAAAGTCTCCAAACTTCACGCCCGCGAGTTCGACAAGGACCTCTGGACCGGCATCGAGCAGCACACGCCGGGAGATGCCGACGACGAGACGGAGGTGCGCGTTCCTCTCCCGCGTCCCGTTGCGCCCGGAGAAACCATCACGATCGACATGGCTTGGTTGTCGGATCTTCCTGCGGTTTCCTTACGCACGGGATTCGAAGACTCGTTTCACATGGCGGGGCAGTGGTTTCCCAAGGTCGCGAAGCTCGAACGCGACGGAACTTGGGCGCACTTTGCTTTCTACAGATATTCGGAGTTCTACGCGGACTTCGGGAGCTACGACGTCACGATCGACGCCCCTCAAGGGTTCGTCGTTGGCGCCACGGGCAAACTCGAGAGCGAGAAGACACAGAACGGACGAGTCGAACGAAGGTTCGTCCAAGACAACGTTCACGACTTCGCGTTTACCGCGTGGGACAAATTTCGCGAGATCACCGCGACGTCCGATGACGGCGTCGCGTTGCGTTGCTTGTTTCCGCCGGGGTACGAGCGGGTCGCCGAGATCCAAGTCGAAGCGGCGAAGTTTGGCTTGACGCACTTTGGAGCGGCGTACGGCAAGTATCCGCATGCCACGTTGACGCTGGTGCATCCGCCGCGCGGAGCCGAAGAAGCGGGCGGTATGGAGTATCCGACGCTGATCACGACGGGCGGCGAGTGGTACGCCGACAAGACGGGCGTTCGTAACGTCGAGCTCGTGACGCTGCATGAACTTGGGCATCAGTGGTTCCAAGGAATGATCGCGTCGAACGAGCACGACTTTCCCTTCCAAGATGAAGGCTTCAATCAGTACGCCGAAGGTGTTGCCAGTGAAGCTTGGTGGCCCAACGCATCGGCGGGGCACTTGCCGACCGGGCTTCCGATCTCGATGCCCATGCTCTCGCGAGCGCCGGCCATCGAAGTGCAGCACAACGACGAAGTGGCGGAGTCGGCCGCGAATTTTGCGAGCGGCGGTGATTACGGATCGCTCGTGTATTCACGCACGTCGGTCATTCTGAACACCATCTCGCGCGTGTATGGCGAAGACAAATTCCGTCGCGCGTTGGGCGTTTATGCCCGCAAATATCGGTTTGCCCATCCAACCCCCAACGACATGCTCGCCGTTTTTCGTGAAGAACTCGGCGCGGAGCCTGCGGACAACATGCGTGCCGCTTTCTTCGATCGCGCGTGGGTCGACTACGGTATCGGAGATGTCGTTTCGTCCGAACGTGAACCTTTGCAAGGTGTCTTCGGGGACCCGGAAAAACCCACGACGGCACCGGTGGTCGAGACGCGTTATCACGGTCGAGTGATGGTTCGTCGCCGTGGAACGCTCGTGTTTCCCGTCGACATCGACATCGTCGCCGATGACGGATCGGTCAAACGTGTCCACTGGGACGGCAAGGGCACGACGTTCGAGATTCCTTACGAAGGCGATCACAAGATTGCGTATGCGATCGTCGATCCGGATCGTCGGGTTTATTTGGACTCAAACCTTCTGGACAACGCGCGCGGCACGAAGCCGCGCATGCTCGGGTCTCGCGTCTTGTCGCGCGGGGTCATGTATTCCGAAGTTCTGCTCCACCTCCTTGCGCCATGACGACGATGCAAACCGCTACAGATTCGGTAGAAACTGCTCCGGCTGCGTGGCGTCGTCCCGGCGTCGTGTTTGCCGTGTACGCCTTTAGGCTCGCGGCCTCGCTCCTCGTGGCCACGCCCTTGGCGTTGGTGTTCGGCTCGAGCGTCGGTGGATATCCGCGAGCCGATGCCGTGGTCTTCGACGACGGCGGCATGCTGTTTGTCGAGACGATTCGACGTGCCGGGCCCCTGCTCGGTTCGTTGCTCCTGGGGTCATCCGTCACGATGGTCGTCGCGGCGCTTGCGAGCATCATGCCGCTCGCGGCGTTGATCGGATCGTTGGGCGTCAAAGGAAAGGTGACGGCTCGCGATGTCGGTGCGTTTGCGCTTCGTCCGGCGGGCCCGTTCGCGTTGCTCTTCGGCGCGTTTGCCCTCGTGCAGGCGATCGTGTTTGCCCTCGTCACGGCGCTGTCCGGGGCGATCTCGCGGCGGCCTTCGTTCGAGGCTCCGACGGCCGATCGCATCAAGCTCATCGGGGTGGTCGTTGCCTTGATCCTCGTCGGGCTGATCGGCGTGTGGCACGACCTGGCGCGTGTCGCCGTTGTTCGAGACGAACTCACGTTTCGAGCGGCTTTGCGGCGTGGATGGCGCACGTTGCGTACTGCGCACGTGCACGTGATCGGTGCGTGGGCCGTGCGAGCACTCTTGGGTGTGCTCGTGATTTATGCGGCGCTGTCGTTCGGTTCGCGTCTCGATGTCGACTCGTCGGCGAAGGTCTTCTTGGGATTCTTGGTGTACCAAGCATCGATCGTGCTGAGCCTTTTTCTCAAGGCTTCGTGGTTCGCTTCCGCGATTCGCCACGTCGATCGCACTCGGCCCACGCCTTCGAACCAACCCGATGTTCCAGCCGTTGTTGAAGAAACCGTGGCACCTGAAGTGCGCGAACCCGTTGCTGTCGTCGAGCCGATCGACGAGCCGGTCGCCGAGCCACCCAAGGGCGACGCTGTTTCCCACGAATCCGAGCCGTCATTTGCGGAAAATCCCCCTCCGCCGGACAAACTCGATACATACGCTTGACTTGGCGTTTGCCTTGCGTAAGGTTCCGACCCGCGTCGCTGCAAGGCGTAGCGCTGCCCGCCCAGGTAGCTCAGTTGGTAGAGCAGCGGACTGAAAATCCGCGTGTGGCCAGTTCGATTCTGGCCCTGGGCACAAAGCTTCTTTCGCATCTTTTACGCATTCGTGTTCGCGTCTTCTCGACTCGACGCTCCGCCGAATGTGCCGGAAGTACCGAGCGATGAGCTGTTGCGACTCGTCGCTGCAACAGCGCCTCGACTGAGGCATCATGCGTAACGTCCACGCGGCACTCGGTACGCGCGTCGGACGAATTCCTTGCTTCTTTGCACCAAAGGACGATGCGTATGACGGCTCGACGCGCATTTGGATTGGGAATCGTTGGCGTCGCGTGTGCGGCGATCATGATGTTCGGCGGATGTAGCGGCACCGGGGGCACGGGGACTTCGAACGGCACCGGAGGCACTGGAGGCACGGCAGCCGGCGGAAAAGGCGGGGTCGGCGGCATGGGCACCGGCGGCGACAACTTCGGCGGCATGTTCGCCGGCAGTGGTTCGTCATGTACGGGCCTCGAATGCCAACAAGTGAAGTGCGATGGCACGGCGAAGACCACCGTCACGGGCAAAGTCTTCGATCCGGCGGGAAAAACCCCGCTCTACAACGTCACGGTGTACGTGCCAAACTCGCCGCTCACCCCGTTCCCCGAAGGCGCAAGCTGCGATCAATGCGGATCGGTGCTCTCCGGAGCCCCCGTCGTCTCGGCGCTCACGGACACGCAAGGGCAGTTTGTCCTGGAGAACGTTCCGGTCGGCGACAACATTCCGATCGTCATTCAGGTCGGCAAGTGGCGGCGTCAGTTCAAGATTCCGACCGTCACCAAGTGCGTCGACAATCCGGTCACGGACACGGAACTGACGCGTTTGCCCAGGAACCAAAGCGAAGGTGATTTGCCGCGGATCGCGCTCAGCACCGGTGGTGCGGATCCGCTCGAGTGTCTCTTGCGCAAGATCGGCATCGATGACGCCGAGTTCACACCGCCTTCGGGCGCGGGCCGCGTGAATCTCTTCGCCGGTACCGGCGGGACGAACAAGTACGCGCCGGCCTTGAACGCTGGAGCATCGTTCGACGTTTCTTCGACGGCGTTGTGGGACAGCGTGAACAGTTTGTCCAAGTACGACGTCGTGCTCTTGGCTTGCGAAGGTGGACAGAACGCGGGGACGAAACCGGCGTCGGCGTTGCAAGCGATGTTCGATTACGCGTCGAAAGGCGGACGTATTTTCGCGTCGCACTTCCACAACTACTGGTTGGAAGCGGGCCCGGAAGCGTTTCCCAACACCGCGATCTGGGACAACCAACCCGATCTTCCAAACCCCTTCACTGCGGACATCGATACTTCATTCCCGAAAGGTCAGGCGCTCAGTGACTGGCTGGTCAACGTCGGAGCCTCGACGACCGCGGGCAAACTGGAGATCAAGGAAGGTCAAAACACGGTCAGCGCCGTCAATCCGACGATCTCGCGACGTTGGATCTACGGCACATCGCCGCAGTCGATTCAGTACCTGACGTTCAACACGCCCATCGGGGTTGCAGAGGACAAACAGTGCGGTCGTGTCGTGCTCAGCGACATCCACGTCTCGAGCGGCGATCAGATCAACGTGCCGTTCCCGAACGGCTGCACGACGACGGATTTGTCACCTCAAGAAAAGGCGCTGCTCTTCATGCTCTTCGATCTCTCGGCATGCGTTCAGCCCGATGACCAACCGCCCGTGCCCCCCAAGTGACACGCGTTCACGTGTTTTTCGGTTAAAAACTGGCGCTCTGATGCAAACGGGCTAAGGGGGAAATGCGGCCATGCGCATCAACGTCTCTCTTTTGCCCTTCCTCGTTGCCACTTCCGTCTTTGGTATCGCGTGCACCGCTGCCGCGATCGATCCGCCGCGCAACGTTCCTCCGCCACCTCCGCCACCGCCGCCGCCTCCTGCGGTGACCGTTGCGGTTCCAGCCGATACGGCTCCTGCGCCGACCGCGACGACCGAGCCCGCAGCGCCCCCGACGAACGTTGCAGCAGCAACGAATCAGACGCCTGCGCCGCCTGCGGCGTGTCCCGCGGGCATGCAGCTCATCGACGGCGATTACTGCACGGAGGTCGAGCACAAGTGCAAGAAGAGCTGGTTTGACAAGTCAAACAAGAAGGTCGTGTGCGAAGAGTTCGAACCGATCGCGACGTGCGTCGGTCAACGCGTGAAGAAGCGGTACTGCGTCGACACCTACGAATGGCCGAATCAAAAGGGCGTGCGCCCCGAAGTGATGAACCGGTTCCATCAGGCGCAGATCAAGTGCGCGTCCGTGGGCAAACGCATGTGCACGGAGTCCGAGTGGAACTTTGCGTGCGAAGGCCCGGAAATGAAGCCGTTCCCGCATGGGTTTGTCCGGGACGCGGCCAAGTGCAACGGCGATCATCTCTGGGATGATCCGAACATGAAGAAAGTCGCCAAGCGCGATGCCGATGAGCTCGCGCGGCTTTGGCATGGCGTCCCGAGCGGTTCGCAGCCGAATTGCATCAGCGACTTCGGGGTGGCGGATATGCCCGCCAACACCGATGAAGTCGTCGCGAGTGAACAGCCGAAGAACAGCCGTCACGCCAAGTTCGACAGCGTTCACACCGGCGGGCCTTGGTACAAAGGCGTGCGTAACCAGTGCCGACCCAAGGTCTACACGCACGACGAAGATTTTTATTACTACTTCCTGAGCTTCCGGTGCTGCGCCGAAGCCGACGGCAAACCGACCGATCCGCGAACGCCTTGGCAACAACGCGACAAGTGGACGATTGAAAAGGTCGAAAAACGTGCCGGATTCACCATCGCCGAGATGCAGCAGAAGCTCGAGCTGAAGAAGCAAAACCAATGCACCTGCTCCGCGCAGGACATCTTGTGCAAGACGATGTGCGGAACGTTGCTCGGTCCGGGGGCTGTCGACGCGAAACACTGACTCGCGGGTCAGAGCCCGAAATCCGGATCAATGCGCCGGGAAAGGCTCGACGTACCGCATGAAGCGCCGAAGGTAGGGCGTGTCGAATTGGATTTTGGTGATCCGCTCGAGGGAAATGAGGGACGGCACGTCGTCCCAATGGCCGAGGGCATCGACGTAAAGCAATGAAATGCCTTCGGAAGTGACTTCGAGGACCCGCCCCAGGTAAAACGAGGTCTCTTCTTCGCTGTCGTCTTCACATTCCGCGATGATGTCCGCGTAGTGCGATTGGATGGACACGACGGCGTTTTGCAGGCTGCTCAGGTTGATCTCGAAAGGCAGGCGTGTGCCGCCCAGCAGTCCTTCGCCGGCGAGCATGCGATCCCAGTGCTTTTCATGCGGGCCGCGCTCGTGCGACAGCACGTCTTCCAAGCGAAAAATCGTGTAGCCGTCGGGGTCGAAGTCATCGAAACAGTGCATCAGCCCAAGCGCCGGACTGAGTCCCACGAGGTAGCCGTGCAGCGATGGTTCCGCCGACAGACTCCGTTCGATGCGGACCATCTGCGTCGTTCCGAGGTGTTCAGCCAACGATGCGTACATGGTGCTGCGAAAGCGCCCCCGTTGCCGGACCAGGTGTGTGGTCCGTTGTTCGAGGCGGAAGGATGCTCCCGAAGAGAACGGGTACGCAACTTTTTCGTGAGGGGACGTGACGAACCGTGAAAGGGAAGTCCGACCCCGGGCGTTCTTTTTTTCGATCTGACGAACGACAACAAAACTTTTTTTCTTTGTTGTTGTCACAGAAGCACCCGACCACTCGATACGTCCAAGGAACCGTTCGCGCTCGGAGGATGAGGAGATACCCATGAACACGCTCAAGTCGCTCGTTGCTCGTATTGCTCTTGTCAGTGCCGCTCTTTCGGCAGCAGTTGCGTTTTCTCAGGATGCTCGGGCGTGTGGTGATGTGTTCATTCCCGAGATCGACCATCGTATTCAGGGCTTGGCGAACGCCGAAAAGGCCCTTCGTGACGGCAAAGTCGTCGCGTCGGCGCAGTCCATCGTGCGTATGTTCCCCGAGATTCGGACGATCAATCCGGGCAAGGACGGCATGCTCGGTCGTGCGCAACGGACGCTCGCGATTGCGCTCGTCCGAATGGACGGAGCGATTGACCTCGACCCGACGTGGCGGGCGAAGTCGCCGGAACAAAAGGCGCAGAACGTGGCGTGGGCCGTTTCGTCGCTCGAACGATTGCGCACGTTGCGTAAGAATGACCCGGCGGTCGATACGGATCTTGGCGAAGCGTTGGCCAAGGTGGATGGGCGCCAAGAAGAAGCGCGGGGGATTTTGCAGGGTTTGGCGGACCGGGACTTGATGGCGACGCCGCAAGGGTATGCCGCGCTGGGTCGTTTGCAGAATCAGGCTGGAAATGCCTCGGCGCGTGATGCGGCGATTCAGCGTTGCACGGCGATGGCCAAGGATGCTGAAATCTGTAAAGTTCAGTCGTCCGCCGGTGGCCAAAGCTGATCTGGAAAGTGTTTCATCGTGATTCGCGCGCTCGTTCTTGTTTGTCTCGTTGGTCTCCTCGTCGGGTGTCGCAAGACCGAGCGCGTCGAGGAAAATCGTCCCACCCCGGCCGCATCCGCATCCGTTTCCGCTGCAACTGTCGCGGCGTATGTGGACCCGCCCCTCGGCGATGCGCAGCGCGGCAAAACGCTCGTCGGAAAGTTCGAATGCAATCGGTGCCACGCCCTGGCCGACGTTGAGGTTCCGGCGCTGGACAAGGATTGCGTTCGTTGCCATCAGCAAATACATGCCGGAACGTACAGCGCATCGAAAACGACGCTGGCGAAGTGGCAAAAGTCCATCGTGCATTTCCGCGACACACCGTCGCTCGTGAATATCGGCGGGCGTTTGCGCCGTGGATTCATTGAACAGTTTTTGCTGGATCCGCGCGATATGCGCCCGCATACGGACACGAGCATGCCGAAGCTCGACATGACCGCGGAGGAAGCTCGAGACATTGCGACATATTTGACCGCAGGGTCCGTGCAAGCCAAACCATTTTCGTTGGAAGGTGCGAGCGCCGAGAAGGGCGGGGCGGTCTTCGAGCAAAAAGGTTGTCGCACGTGTCATGAATACACGGGGGCGCCGAAGACGCCGCTGCCGGCGGGAGTGCCCGCGATTGAAGGAACGGGGGAGCGTCGGGGGCATTCGTTGGCGCCGGATTTGCGGTACGTGCGCGAGCGGATGAATGCGGGGGAAATTGCACGGTGGATCGAGGATCCACAAGCGATCAATCCGGACACGGCGATGCCGAAGACGCCGCTTACTCCCGATGAAATTCGCAACTTGGTGGCGTTTTTGACGCAACAAGCGTTGGCGGAAAAGGTGTTTGCTCCGCCGCCCGCACGATTGCCCGTCTTGACGCGTAAGGTTACGTACGAAGAAGTGAGCCAACGGGTTTTTCGCAATACGTGTTGGCATTGCCATGCCGAACCTGATTACGCCATTGGGGATGGTGGTCCGGGCAATACGGGTGGATTTGGATTCCGGCCGCTTGGGTTGAATTTGGCCGAATACGAAGGCATTCAAGCGGGGTATGTGGATCCCAAAGGTGAGCGTCGGAGCATCTTCTCGCCAATGCCGGACGGCACGCCGCGTCTTGTTTACGCGCTCCTTGCTCGTCATAAGGAAGAAGCGGGGCAGCGTGACCCTGCCGTGCGTGGAATGCCCATGGGGCTGCCCTCCGTGTCGCCCGAAGATATTCAGCTCGTCGAGACCTGGATTGCCCAAGGTCGTCCGCAATGAACTCGCAAATGACAACGTGACGAAACGTCATGACGATGGTTTTCATCGTCGTCTCGGGTTGTTCAGCCGTCATATTTGGCCGTCGGAAACGTGCTTTTCTTGTTCGCGTACACGTGATACAAGTCGAAGTATATGCGCGTTTTCGCCCACGAATTTAAGGCATTTCGCGGTATGCTTTGGCGAAGTCCGGAGCGTCGGGCGGGATCGAGTGTATGGCCGCTGATGTTGACGGGCGCGTGGGTAATCGCCGTTTTCCTCGGATTTTTACAATTTGCGCGGTATGAGCGTCAGCCGGGTGAGCAGGTGCGGGCGCCTCGCGAGTGGCCTGGCGAGAGTTTGCAATTGCAGCTTGCCGGTCCGACGCTGGTGTTCGCGGCGCATCCGAAGTGCCCATGCACACGGGCCGGCCTTGCGGAGTTGCAAAGAATCATGGATCGAGTCGGCGATAGGTTGCAAGCTTACGTCGTATTTCTCAATTTGGAGGGAGCGGAGGATTCAATAGAGGACTCGATTCAGGACGCAGCGCAGCGTATTGCCGGCGTGAAGATTCTCCGTGATGACGGTCAGGCGATGCGCCGATTCGGGGCTTTGACGTCGGGACAAACGTATTTGTATGACGAGCAAGGGAAATTGGTTTTTCAAGGCGGCATCACGCCCGCGCGAGGTCAAATGGGGGACAACGCCGGAACGCGAGCGATTCTCTCGTATCTGACCGAGCGAACGCGGGATGTCGAGCTGACACCTGCGTACGGGTGTCCATTGTTTTCGGCGCAGGCTCCCTGAGGGATAGAGATAAAGGGGCAACGACCAAATGCAATCCGATCAGGCTCCACTAAGTGTACGGAATTTCAATGACGAACGATGTCGTCGAATACTCGACCAGCAGCTGCATCAAATCTATTGCCAGGCGGATCATACATTTTTTTATTTGATGATCGCGCAATGGTTCGTGAGTATTGCCGTGGCCTCATGGGTGGCGCCGCGGACGTGGATTGGCACGACCAGCGCGACGCATCCGCACGTGTGGCTTGCGGTTTTTCTTGGCGGAACGATTACATCCGTGCCGGTATTTCTCGCCCGAACCAGGCCCGGGGCGACCGTGACTCGGCATACGATCGCAGCCGGGCAGATGCTCATGGCGGCGTTATTGATTCATTTGACCGGCGGACGCATCGAAACGCATTTCCACATTTTTGGTTCGCTCGCGTTTTTGGCGTTCTATCGCGATTGGAAGGTGCTCGTGACGGCCACGGGCATCGTTGCGTTGGATCACGCATTGCGGGGAATGTTTTGGCCGGAATCGGTCTTCGGGGTCCTCTCGGGCAGCAATTGGCGCTGGATTGAACATGCGGTATGGGTGTTGTTCGAGGACTTTTTTCTGATTCGTTCGATCTTGAAGGCGCACGATGAGATGCGCGAAATCGCCGAAACTCAGGCGTCGCTCGAAAATACCAATGAGCGCATGGAGAAGACCATCGTCGAACGTACGGCCGAATTGGTCCAAGCCAAAGAATTCGCAGAGAATGCAAGTCGCGTCAAAAGTGAATTTCTGGCCAACATGAGTCACGAAATTCGGACGCCGATGAATGCCGTCATCGGTATGACCGGCCTGTTGCTCGATACCCGACTCGACTCCGAGCAAGCCGAGTTTGTGAAGACGATTCGCGAAAGTGGCGATGCGTTGCTCGTCATCATCAACGACGTGCTTGATTTTTCAAAAATCGAAGCGGATCAAGTCGTGCTCGAAGAGGTCGAATTCGACTTGCATCAATGCCTGGAGTCCGCCGCGGATTTGGTCGCCGAATCGGCGGCCTCGAAAAAGCTCGAACTGGTCTGCTCGATCGATCCCAAGGTTCCCCAATCGATCGTCGGTGATACGACTCGATTGCGCCAAATTTTGGTGAATTTACTCAGCAATGCGGTCAAATTCACGCACGTGGGGGAAGTGGTTCTTGCGGTATCGATGGATGAGCCCTCGGGGGAATCGACGGAGTCGACGTGTGTGCTGCAATTTTCAGTCACCGATACGGGGATTGGTATTCCGCAGGAACGCATGGACCGGCTGTTTCGTTCATTCAGTCAGGTGGATTCGTCCACGACGCGAAAATACGGCGGTACGGGGCTTGGGTTGGCGATTTCGAAGCGTCTCGTCGAGCTGATGGGGGGGACGTTGCGTGTCGATAGCGAAATTGGTAAAGGGTCGACATTTTCGTTTTCATTGCGCGTAAAACCCAGCATTCTCATGGGGCGATTGTCGATTTCATCGGAAAATGCGGCTTTGCGGGGCAAACGCATCTTGGTCGTCGACGACAATGCAACCAATCGCAATTTGCTGGCGCGACAAATTCAATCGTGGGGACTACGTTCCGAGTTGGCGCCTTCCGGGATCGAAGCGCTGAACATATTGGGGCGTGGTGAAGTCTTCGACTTGGCGATCCTCGATATGCAGATGCCCGAAATGGATGGTTTGACGCTGGCCAAGCGTATTCGCGAAAGTTATCCGCAATTGCCGCTGATGATGCTCACGTCCGTGGGTTTTCGCATGACCGGTGTGGCCGATAATCTTTTCGATGCATTCATGACGAAGCCTACGAAGGCCGCCGTGTTGCATGAACGAATCGCGCGTACCTTGGTGCGTCGCGGATTCGAGCAGGAATCGGTCGTCGGTTCGGTTTTTTCGCAGGACATGGCGTCGTTATTGCCCCGCAAAATTCTTTTGGCCGAAGATCATCTCGTCAATCAAAAACTCGCCGTGGCGACCTTGAATCGGCTTGGATACCGGCCGGATCTCGTCGCCAATGGTCTCGAAGCGGTCGAAGCATTAAAACGTCAACATTACGATGTCGTGCTCATGGATGTACAAATGCCCGAGCTCAACGGCATTGACGCAACGAAGCAAATTCGGTCCGTTCTCCCGAGCGATCGGCAGCCATACATCATCGCCATTACGGCCAATGCCGCCGTGCAGGACCAAGAAGCATGTTTGCGGGCGGGAATGAACGATTACATCGCCAAACCATTTCGCATGCAAGAGCTCGTGCGCGCTTTGAAGCGAAGCGGTGACGGAGCCTCGCGGGATAGCCGGACTTCAGCACCTCCCGTCGCGGCGATTGATGAACGAGCTTTCGACGAATTGCGTGAGCTTTTCGCGGACGCCGGTGGAGTTGGTCGGATTGTTGCCGAGTTCATCGAGACGACCGCCCGTTTGCTCGGTGATATTCAAATGTTCGCGGTCGAGGGGCGAAGTGCGGAGGCGGCAAAAGCCGCTCATCAAATCGTATCTTCGGCGCGTAGTTTTGGAGCGCATCGCTTTTCATCGCTGGCATCGAAAACCGAACAATCGGCAAAAGTCGGCAACATCGACGAAATGCGCGCCACGTGCAAAACGCTCGAGCTGGAGTTCGTCCTCGTCCGTGAGGCGCTCGAGGCTCGAAGTGCTGCGAATGCGGAATAATCCAACGAATGACAGGGACGTTCGGGGAGGACGATATCGCTTGGGGATCAGGTTTGTCGCTTAAATCCCACAGCCATTGACGACGATTCCGCCGCCCGCCAGATCTTCGCATCCGCACCCGGTCATACCCGCGCTTCCGAGGCACGCGCACGTCGCCTGCGCGCCCATGCAATTGGCAGGCAAATCCATGCAATCGACCGACGTGTCGCCTTCCACGCAGTATTGCGTTCCAATCGTACACGCCCCATTGCCGCACCAAAATGTGCCTGCTGCGGGGACACACGCATTGGGGCGCGTATCAATTTGATAATCGAGCATGGTCGGACAAGGCCCCTTCGCGTGGGACTTGCCGTCACAACCGCAAACTGTCGTGAATGTGCCTTCGCCGCAGCTCGGCGGATAGGTGACGCATTTTTTCGTCGTCGGCCCGCAGGCGCCGTCATCCGTGGGCAAACAAATGAGATTGAACCCCGTCGTGCAATCGGCATCCGATGTGCACGTATCGCCCTCCATTGCGGAGCCCGACGAGCTCGATGACGTTTGTTGACCCGTGTCGCTGCAAGCGGCGGCCAGAACGGCGCTCGCAAGGCTGATACAAAACAAGGAAATCCGAGTACGCATGCGGTGACCATTAACGCGTCGGCGGTCGCTTGACAAGAGCCTTACGAACACGCCGGGGATTTTCGTTGCATTCGTTTTCGCCGCACGATCCACAGCGTGCCGAGGATCCCCAAGGTGATGACGTTCGGCTCCGATCCTTCCGAGGCCGGCATTTCGCAACCGCATCCGGTCCGGCCCCGTAAAACCTGAAAATTCTTGGGATCCGGAGGCAGGTTTTTCCCGTCCAAGGAAGCGTTGTTTCCGGTCACTACGAAGCTCGCCCAATAACGCGGATGCGCATACGCTTGGCGCACCGAAAGCTGAGCCAGGCGCATTCCTTCGCCTCGTCCGGCGCCTTGGGCCAAATTCTCGTAATACTTGACCATCATGTTTTTCGTCGCCAAATCATCGACTTGCCACAAGCTCGTGACCTGCGTCTGCGCTCCGGCGATCATCATCGCCCGTTGAAGGCCATAAACGCCTTCGCCGCGCAAAGCTTGCCCCACGCCCGTTTCGCACGCGGAAAGCACGACGAGCTGCGTGCCGCGTAAATCCAAATTGGAGACTTCCAGCGCCGTGAGCACGCCGTCTTCCCGCTCCGTTTGGCTCTTTCGGCGGTTTGCCCCGACAAGCGCCAATCCCGAACGCAGAAGCGGATTGGCATTCCACGGATCGGGCCCCGTTTTCGACGCGTCCGCCGTCACGTTCGTGATGTCGGGCAGGAAAAACCCATGCGTGGCGATGTGCAAGACGCTCGGCCCGTGCAATTCTTTCAGCGTCTCTTCCGTTGCGGTCGTTCCTTCCAGCAAGCGCGCATCGGTGAGGCGTTTTTGGACTTCGTGGCCTTCCTGCTCCGTTCCGGCGAGCTGCGAGAAAAATACGTGCGACAATTCCACCCCGCTGCCTCGCGAGGATGTTCGGGCATTCGTTTCGCGCTCGATGGTTTGTCCAAAATCCGGATTTGCGACGATCACCGGACTTTGCTTGGCAGGCGCTCCGGCGTGTCCCAGGCGCAGCAAGTCGCGCCCGGTCATTAAATACGTAATGGACATCGATTCCACGAGATCGCGATCGTGTTCGTCGACCAAGGCATAAAAAGGAATGAAGTTCAATGCGCCATCGGGGCTCAACATGATCCAGCGCGTATTTCCGAGCGCCCTACGAATGGGTTGCATCAGCTGCAAATCCAACGCTCGAGCCGTCGCGCGATGTTGCTCTCCCGCCGAGATTTGCTCGACCCATTTCTTGGCCAGATCGGTCATGACCGAGGCGTATCCCAAGTCGACCCATGTCGGATCCCCGGTTTTATGCAAAACATACGCGGCCATGCGGGGCTTGCCCCATGTGGAATGTACCGGTGGGCCAAACGGTCGATGCGGTCGATATTCGATGATTTCCACCAGCGCGGCGCCTTCGGGAATCGCCGCCTGGACATCTTCCAAGCGCACGAGCGGCGCGTCGTCGAATTGCCGTTTCGATTTCTTGTTGATTTGCGCGATCAATCGTTCTTCGGCCGTCCGGCGCTGCTCCTCCAAATCGAAAAGATCGTTCTCGTAATCTTCGAACGTCACGTCGACCGGGCCGCGCGAGATCATGGTCGACATCTGCGCGGACAAATTACTGAATTCGCGCGCCAACACGCGCCCCTCGTCGTCGAGGTTTTCGCGTAATGCAGAAACGCCCGCCAACATGGCCTCGAAGACCATTCCTTTTCGGCGCAAAATGGTTCGTAATGCCAATCGCGCGGCGCCGACATCCGTCGGCATGTATTGCTGGTGCAACGACACGATGGTATTCGTATCGTTCGCGATGTGCTGCGCCACCAGACGTTTTTGCCGTTCGGACCCGAGACTCAAGACGTGTCGAGCGCGTTTGTCGGCCAGCTCCGCGGCCCGATCCGCCAAGGCCAACGCTTCTCGCGGTCGATTGGCGAGGACGTACAGATTGGTCAAATGGCGCAATGTTCGAACGATGGCGGGATGGAAGTCGATGTATACTTTCTCCGCCCAAACGAGCGATTCTTGCAAAAGTCGCTCGGCCTCTCGCAGCTCGCCGCGACGCGTGGCCACCAGGCCCATATTCATCAAAATACGAGCCCTCACGGTCTTGGGAATGGCATACGACGACTCGAGATACCTTTCGACTTGCTTTAGTGATTCCGCAGCTTTGGATGTCTCCCCTTTGGCCAAATACAATTCCCCCTGATGCAAATCCGGAAGCAATGTGTTGGCGGGTTGATTGCTTTGAAAACGGAGCACCGCGCGCATTTGCTCGATGCACTCCGCCGCTGCTCGGTGTTCTCCTCGATTGCGATGCAATTGCCCCAGAATGTCGAGCGCTTGCAGGATGATCGCGTAGACGTGCCCCGGTCTTCCGGGGGCGAATTCATATTGATCGACGGCTTTGCGCAGAAGCGTGTGGGCCTGATCATGGTCGCCCGTGTAATACGCAAGCGATCCGGCGATCAGCGGCTCGAAACCACGGTCGACGTGCTTGACGAATTCTGTCTTCTTCGCGAGAATCGGGAGCAACACCGACGAGCCGCGACGTACGTCCCCATAACGCGTCGCCAACCAACCCTGAAGCACGAGATTGTATTCACCGCCGGGTCGCGCGAGCAAAGTATCGAGGCCCTGCATTGCGTCCCGATAATCGTGATCGCTCGCCAATACCCGAACCTTCTCGGCGAGCTCATCATTGGATTGCGCCGGATCCTGCGTCGTCGGAGGCTCCGTCGCCCATGCATTCTCGGCCTGAGCGATCCAGCTCGTGGTCAATGCCAATGAAATCGTCGTCAAACAACGATAGACACGTTTGCTCACGGCTCCGGCTCCGCCCATTGCGTTGGAAATGTGTCGACCGTCGTCAAGTAACGAACCGCTTCCCAAGGCGTTTTCGGCAATCGACAAAAATAGCGCATGGAATTGCGCAAAGAGCCAAACGTGCGTTCGCGCTCCCGCCATTGCGGGTTATTCGCGACGTTCGATCGCACGGGGGCCAGGGCATGAGGGTTTTTCTTGAACGCCCGCGTGTAATCCAACAGGCGCGCATGATAGTCGGGCTCTTCGACGATCGCGCCGATGGAAGCTTGACGAGGATGCGTTCCCTCCAGCATTTCTTCGACTTGTTTTTCGAGTTCGTCCAGGCCGTCGTCGAACATGGTCAACAATTCGAGGTCATAATGCGGGTTCGCGTGAACGACTTGCATCAAGTGCCCGATGATGCCGTCGCGGGAACTGAAAAATCCGACGGGATCAACGAGGCTCGAGGGTTCGTCCAAGAATCGTAAGACTTGGTGAAACCCATAATCGATGCCTTTGGACGCGTAATATTCGGCCGCCGCGGGCGAAATCCAAAATCGCAGCATATCGGCCGCGCCCACGAAAAGCTGGACGTTCGTGGGCGCTTCGTCGATCACTCCGCTCGAAACGAGCCGCGCGATGCGCCGTTCGAGTTCATCGCGGCGGCCATAACCTTGCAGTGTACGAGCCAAACGCCCGAATTTCTGCGCCAAATGACGCGGTCCTCCGGCCGTTTGTTTGATCAGCCTCCAAGCAGGCTCGGTTTGTCGAGTCGTTTTTCCTTCCATGCGACCCTCCGACTGCCCGGCAGGCGATCATTGCGGCTTGGGCAAAGGAATGTCCTTCGGAGCTTCGTTCGGAGAAACCCAGCGCATATCGAGGCTGCCTTCGCCTTTGCCGCTGGGATTGATGCCGATCAGCACTTCGTCCGCCGCGAGCGATCCTCCGCCGCGCACGACACCCATGGCGTCTTTGGTCAACGATGCTCCAAGCGTCACATTGCGCAGCGTGACGGCGGGTTGTTGCACGATGACCTCCGTCGGTGCCGTGACAAACGCTACGGTTCCATCGGGTTGGTCCTGGACGCATCCTTCGATACCGAACGTATATCCCGTCGGTGGAATCTCGTTGGGCACGTAATCGCTGTATTCGTCGACCGTGCCTGCTTTTTCCGAAGGTGCGACGCACGCCGGCGTGGGCAACAATCGACACGCTTCGGAAGACTTGCACGGCGTGGGACAACGATTCGGGTCTTTGATGCGATCGGCATTCGTGCATTGGCCATGGACGGCGCCCGTCACCGGATCGACATCGAAATAAGCCCAAAGCTGTACTTGGACCTTGAGCGGCTGTTTGATGTCCGCCAGCATGAAATAATATCCCGGCTCGAAGACGGCCGTCGGCGCATTACATTCGAGTTTGAACGAATAACCGAAGCTCAATCGTTTGCGGGTTTTCGTCGTATTGCCCGTGAGGTCGGTGAGGCCTGCTTCCACGAGCACCGCCAGTTTTGCTCCGATCGGCAGCGGCGCATTGGGAACGATCCGCAATTGCGAATTGTTTTCCAAAAGTTCCGACGCTCCACCGACCTCCGCAATCTTGTCGAGGCTGTAGAGGATGTTCAAATCCGTTTCGGGATCGGCGTCTTCATCGCCCAGGTTTCCTTCGACATCGGTGACCATGCGGATCACTTTGACGCTGATCGTCGCCGGATCGACCGGTTCGGCGAATGAAACCACGAGCGGCGCTTTGGGGTCCTCCAAAACGCCGTCTTCAGCGCCCAGGAGCGCAGGCGTCGGAGGCGCATCGTAGACATCACAACCGACGGCCAACATGCTGGAAAGCAACAGAATGGACGAAGCAAACCGCAATTGCATGATCGTGTTCCGTTTAGAAGTAGAAGGTCGAGCGTCCTTGCACGAGCGTGCTGCGCGCCGCAAAACCATCGGCATTACGAAGCGCATCGCCGGGGAAGAGAATGGCCCCTTCCAGGTCGAAAACGAAATGATCGAGGTAGCGGTACGAAATGCGGGCATCGAGCTCCGTACCCCAATACTTGCCCGGCTTGCCGCCATTGAAGTTCACGAGATCATCATCGATGCTGAGGCCGTCGCGGGCGAGCAACGAGGCAATGGGATTGGCGACCGGAGCGGCGGCCCAGGCAAACAACGCGCCGCCGCGAATCAACAAACCTTTGACCGGACGAACATCGATCTGCGGGAAAAACGCCACCGAATTGGTGAATGCGCCGCGCGTCCAAATCGAGTCCGGCGGAAAACTCGTCGCTCCAAGACGTCGAATCAGCTCGTTCGCCGACGCAGCCACGCGCGCCGTTTGATACGACAACACGTGCTCGAAAAGGAGCAATCCGACATTGGAATCTTCGGCGAAAACGAATTGCGTCAGCGGCGTGCGGTTATTCGGGTCGGAGTCGCCCGAGGCATAATCGAATTCGAGGTATGCGGTGAGTTTGGGTTTGTCGTATCGTACGACCGTCCGCGAACCCACCTGGCTGATGTCTTGATCGATGACGGGATCATTCGTGATGTATTTGTACGCTTCGGCGATTTCCCGCGTCGAGCCCACGTTGGCGGCGGTCTCCGTCGTAATGTTGAAATCGCCGATTTTCATCATCAGCTTCGTACCGAAACTGTTGACGCGCGAGGCATTGACGTTATCCCAGCGGCGAACATAATAGGCGCTCCAAAAGAAATCCCGCATCGGCCCGAGGCGCGGAGCCATGTAGCGTAAGGCCACATCGAATTGCTGAACGTCGTCGCTGAGCAAATGCACGTCGTCCGTGACCCAGCGATCGTACGCGAATGCCGTGATGAATCCGCGATCTTCCGACGTGTCGCGATCTTCCGCGTCCTTGAACGCCTCCAGCGGCTTCGTCGCGAACAGAATACGGTCGACGAGATTGCCTTGGCGGGAAAAACCAAATCGATTCGGCCTTCCATCTCCATCGGCAGCTTGCACGCCCGTGCCGGTATTCGCCGATTGACGACCGATACGCAAAAGACCGATCGGCAACGAGACATCGCCGTACAATTTGCGGAAACGAACCTGCTCTTGCGAACACAAGCCATAACCGTAGTTATCGGCTTCGAGCGGATTGGAGCCGCGTAATGTCACACAAGGCGTGGCGACGTTCGGGCTGCGCGCGTTGATATTCGATCCGAAATTCGGCTTGGGTCCCGAAAAAAGCGTCCCGTTGTCGCCCCAAAGCGCGCCGTCGAGGATGTCCGCAGACGTCGTGATGCGCACCTTGTCCTTGTAATCAATGCCGAAATCGAGGCGCAATCGGTTCTCGATCCAACTCACCTTGCGCCCGCTTTCGCTGTTCAGCGCAATGGGATTTACATAAAGGAGGTTGGCGCGATATTCGGCGCCTCCACGAAGGCCGACGTTTCCAAGCGCATAACGTGCCGCAGGCGTGCGCGGATCCGGATCCGACCAGGCTTCCTGTTGGGCTTGGGCCGATGACGCGAACGTCATCGAAGTCAGGGCGAGGGAACAGAGCAAAAGAGCAGAGTTTCGCATGGGGAACCAAACCGGCAGATCCGCAACGTACCTGCAACCACGTTCAAAACGCAACGGTCTGCATGCGGGGCGCGGCGGTTTGTCGATAGGAACCAAGTCACCGGGACTTGGCTCACGTCACGGGCACTTGAGCGTTCCTTCGAGCTTGCCGGATTTCGCGCTGAAGACGAGGCCCGATTCGATGATCGCTTTCTTTCGCGGATCCACACATCGAACGGCAAAGTCGGCCGTGGGATCGCCGGTCTCGGGGTCGAAGTCGAGTGTTGTTTGCGAACCGCCGAGATCGACGTTTTTGCCGTCGCGTAACAACTTCACCGCCTTGTAGATGCCTGCGGGGCCCACGTCGATGGGTTCGCCCGGAGGAACCAGCCGGTGCACGGAACGAGCCAGAGCCTTGCCCGTGATGGGTTCGTCGCCGAGCGCCACGATCGCATAAGCGGCCACGTAAAACGCGTCGTACGGAGCGCTTACGGCGCTGAACGAGTCGACCTTCTCCGCGGTGAAAATCTCATTGTGATGCATCATGAACTTCGTCATCGCCGGAGGAATCGCCCCGTTGACGTTGAAGAGCCGGCGCATCACATCCGGCCTTTCCTTGATCAGGCTCTCCAGGTTGTCCGCCCCCAGTTGCACCGCCATGACGTAGCTCGGGCGAAACTTCGCGCGCACGGGCCAACGTCGTTCGATGGCCACGAACGGGGCTTGATCCGAAGCCGCTTCGATGACCACGTGCGGGGCATATTGAGCCACCGCGTCGGCCATCTCGTACAAGGCTTCGAGGCCGTTTTTCCGGTCATACTGATCCGGAACGACAAACTGACGTACGAGATCTCCCTGCTCCGATGCCGATTTTCCATTCCAGTGCAGGTACGACAAGAGTTTGTCCGCGTGGCTCACGCCCGACGCATTGTCCACGCGAATGATCGCGATGCGCATCGGTTCACCGTCACGCAAGACATGCCGCGCCCGCGCCATCGGTTCGAGCAAACCTTCCACGACGGCCGCTTTGGGGCGATTGATCATATCGGCGCTGATCGTCGCGCGAAGCACGAGCCGCGGTTCATTGGGTGCGTGCGGGATGTCCGCCAACATCGAAGCCGTATTCGATGCCAGGGCAAACACCGACTTCGGTAAGAAAAACCCGTTCGCCAAATCGAGCACTTCTTTGCTCTTCGCAAAACCCAGAACGACGGGCACTCCGACGTTGTCCACGAGGTGCTTCGCCGCCGGCTCAATCGCGGCCGTTTCACTGTCATCGCAGAGGATCACGCCGAGCGGGCGAGGTTTGCCCCCGATCGACACGGGAGGAATACCTCCTAAGTCTCGGAAGTCGCGTTGCCCGAGCTCGATCGCATGCGCCGCTTGTTTTCCATAAGGCGATCCTTTGGGCCCATACGGATACATCGCGCCAATCCAAATCGTCGCGTCGTTGTCGATGTCGCTCTTGTCCGCCACGACTTTGCATTGCGGTGTTTCGAGCTGAACGCAGACGCCCGTGGATTTTCGACAAACCGCGGCTTTTCCGCCGCTCTCCGCCGTGCATTCGGCGTTCGTCGTGCATCCGGGTTTGGCGCAACTGCTCCCGACGCACGCTTGCGGTGTGGTCGTCTCGGACAAACCAGCCCTCGGACCTCGCACGGCCCGCACACCAAAAAGCACGCCGAGCGACAACAACATCCCCAGACCCGCCGCTGCCGCGAGAATCGCGCGCGAACGCGCCGGACGCGGCGGCGGATGTCCCGACAACGTCGGAGGCGCAATCGTACTTTCCGGACCGCTCGTATTGATGGATCCCGATATCGACGGAGGTGAATCGTCGCGGCCGTGATGATCGTCGGCGGCGAGCGTTTCGGCACCTTGACCGGGCAACGTCGGCGGAACGACGCCGTTCATCGAGATGGCGACCTGCGGGTGCCGCGACGAGTGCGGCATCTTGTGCAGAGACAAACCTGATGAACGGTGCGAATGCGGAGGAGGCGTCATCGAATTCGGCGCCATCGACAAGACATTCGTCGGACCTCGATGCGCCGCCGAACCGATCTGTTCGCCGAAGAGCTTCAGATGCGCGTCACCGATCGCATCCCGCATCTCGCGTGCGTCGAAGAAGCGATCTTCGCGATCGTAGGCGAGCGCCGTGTCGATGACGGAGGCGACGACTTCCGGAACATCCGGGGCGATTTCACGGATCGGCGGCGCGGACTTCGTCACCGTGCTCGTCAAGAACTCCGTCGTGCGACTCGCGTCATGGACGAACCGCCCCGTGAGGAGCGTGAACATCGTCGCGCCTGCGGCCCAGAGATCGGCTCGGCCGTCGATGGGACCGATGATGTCCCCCAAGGCTTGTTCCGGCGGCATGAACGCGGGTGTACCGGCCAAACCCCCGAGCGCCGTTTCTTCGGAGGCGACTTTCGCAATGCCGAAATCCAAAATCTTCAGCGTGCCGTCGCCGCGAATGAACACGTTTTCCGGCTTGATATCCCGGTGAATCACGCCTTTGTCGTGCGCGGCCGCGAGCGCATCGCAGAGCGCATGTCCAATCGCCAGGACCTCGCGCACATCGAGTTTTCCCGCGCCGCGTCGCCGTCGTTGTTCGAGGTTTTCGCCGTCGAGCAGCTCGATGACCAAGAACGGACAACCGTCTTCGGCCACATCGTCATCGAGTACGCGCACCGCGCCGGGATGCTCGATCGAGTTGGCGACATATCCTTCATGAATGAAGCGTTCTCGCTGCGTCGCGCTCTTCGAAAGCTCCGGATGGAGGATCTTCACCGCGACTTTGTGGCCGTTGCGGTGCACCCCCAAATACACCGTCGCCATACCGCCGACGCCGAGCACGCGCTCGATGCGGTATTTGTCGCGGAGCGTCGCTCCAACTCGACGCTCGGCTAGTTCGCGGGTGGATGAGGGCGGCATGAACGTTCGCAGGATATCGCAATCGTCAAACGGTGGGTATGTCCGCGGCTATCAACGCCGATACTCCCGGAACATCCGCATCGCAAATTCTCCCGCCGGCTGTTTCCGCCAGCCCCGAATGTGAACTCGAGCCTCCTCCGGCAGGTCCTCCAACTTGGGAAGCGTGGCGGCATATTGCTCGGGCAACAGGACCACTGCCGCTAACGAAGCAAACGTGATATCAGCCGCGGACAAACTGTCCCCCACCAAAAACCTCCGACCATCCGCGAGCTTTTTGTCCACTTCAGTAAACACTTCCTGAATCTTCCCAAGCGACCGTTGCGCCCCCTCCGGCGTGATCTTCATCGCCCGGCGCATCATCTGCCGTGCCACCGGAAAGATGGTCGTGAGCACCGCGTGTTCGATCTTCGGCGCCGAGTCGCGCGTCATGCGCAACATCAAATCCCGCATCGGCAAAAGATAAAAATACGCCCACCGTCGTGTGTGAGGTCCCAGCTGTTCGTCGAACAGATCCTCGAGGATCTCGATTTCGTGTCGCTCGGTCGCGTTTCGCCCATACAGCCCAATTTGGGGCGCTCGTTTGTCAATCCAACCCAAGATGTTCGTCGAGTCGTTGATGACGCCTTCGTCCGTCACGAGCGCGGGTACGCTGCGCCATCCGCCTGCGCGACGAACGGCCAAGGCGTGAAAGATCGGCAAATGCCCTGATTCGCTGTGCGCAATGCCGGCTCGATCGAGCGCCCAACGAACTTTTTCGCAGTAGTGGCTGAATGTGATGGTCACGAGAACCGGGTCCGACATGTTCCGTGTCGTGCCACTGTCGCGGTGCGTCGTCTACCTCGGTGAAGCGAAGTCCGTGCGTGACGCAGTCCTTCGGCGAACTTCGCGGCATCTCGCGTATGATTCGCGGAATGGATCATTCACTTCGATTTCGTAAGGTTCTTGTGGCTCGCGTCGCGGCCACGCTCGGAGTTTCCGTCGCGTTTGCTGCGTCCATCGGAGCTTGCGGCGGCAAAGTCGTCATCGATAGCGGAACGGGGCAGGGCGGTTATGGGGGCGCCGGGGGCGGGGCCAACGGAGGCAACGGCGGCACGGGAAACATCGGTCAAGGGGGTTTCGGAGGAACAACCACGATGACGTCGACCGTCGCGTCGAGCTCGGGCAATCCTCTTTGTGACTCGCCCATCGGACCTCCCACGGAGTATCTCGCGTGCATTCAGCCGGATTCGACCGGTGGCTGCCCGGACCTCGACAATGCTTGGGGGCCCATTCAAATGTCGCTCGATGCTTGCACGTGTTTGCGTTCGGTCGACAAAGGTCCGACGCCCGATCCGAGCGGCGGGAACCTCTGTTGTTATGGCACGCAGGTCGAGTTTGTCTGCGTCGTCGGACGCGCGTTGCCCTCGGAATCCGGGCCCGTCGTCGCGCCGTTCGACCAAGCCAAACGCGGTTGGTCCGAAGAGAACTTGGCTCCATGCGTCGCAGGATTGTCGGCACACGAACGGAGCGTGATCGCCGAGCGCTGGATTCGTGACGGTCTGTTCGAGCATGCATCGATCGCGTCGTTCTCGCGTTTGGCGCTGGCGTTGCTCGCGACGTCGGCCGATGCCGAGCTGATTCGGGACACGCACGAAGCGGCGCTCGACGAGGTTCGTCATGCCAAGCAGAGTTTGTCTCTTGCGGCGGCGTACCGCGGGGAAAACATTGCGCCGCGCGCGTTGCCGTTGCCTGAAGCGTTGCCGCTCGGCGCGGATCTGACCGAATTGGCGGTGGCGAGCGTCGTGGAAGGTGCGGTGGGAGAAACGTTGGCGGCGGTCTTGGCTGCGGAGCAAGCGGCCGTTGCCGAGGATCCCGCGGTTCGTCAGGTCCTACTCGGGATCGCCGACGATGAATCACGCCATGCTGAACTTGCGTTCCGCGTGATCGCCTTTGCCATCGCGGCCGGGGGCAAACCGGTGCTCCATGCCGTCTCGCGAGCGTTCGCCGAAGCTGCGTCACGCTTGCCCGAACCTGCATCGGACGTCGATTTGCCGGAGAACGTCGCTCGTGCGCATGGGTTTGTCTCGTCTGGCACGACGCGTGAAGCGTTCGTCCGCGCGATGGACGACATCGTCTTGCCGCTGGGCAGGGCTCTCTGCCAAACTGCCGTCGGAACTGCGTGAACGAAAATTCTGTCGAATCGAGCGTTGCATCGCCGCTTCTGCGGATGGAGGGCATCTCGAAGCGGTTTGGCCAGGCCGTGGTGCTCGACCGTGTGGCGCTCGATTTGTACGCCGGTGAAGTGCATGCGTTGCTGGGTTGCAATGGCGCGGGGAAAAGCACGCTGCTGAAGATCCTCGCGGGCGTGTATGCGCCGGACGAAGGGACGATGTTTCTCGAGGGGCGCCGCGTGAGGCCACGTTCTCCGGCGGATGCGGCGCGTCTCGGCATTGCGGTCATTCATCAAGAGTTATCGTTGGTGCCGAGTTTGTCCGTCACCGACAACCTCGTGCTGGGACGTTCCATGTCGCGCCATGGGTTTGTCCGGCGCAAAGAAGAACGCGCGTACGCGGAAAAACTCCTGGCGGATGTGGGACTCGAGATCGAGCCCGACACGCTCGTCGAACGTTTGTCGCTTGCGGAGAGACAGCTCGTCGAGATCGCCAAAGCGCTTGGTTTGGGGGCGCGGGTGTTGGTCATGGACGAGCCGACGAGCGCGCTCACGGCGCCGAGCGTCGAGCGACTTTTCGAGCTCGTACGATCTCTGTGTGCTCGCGGAGTCGCGGTGGTGTACGTCTCGCATCGCATGGAGGAGATCACGCAGCTTGCGCAGCGGCTCACGGTGCTTCGGGACGGACGAGTGGCCGGACAAACGCGCGTCGAAAATGCGCTCATGGCCGATGTCGTCGGCTGGATGCTGGGGTCTCTAGCTGCGGACAAACCCGTCGAGGCGGCGGAGCGTTCCGTCGACCGAACCGAGCGTCTCGTCGTGGAAGGTTTTTCCGTGCGTGCCGAGCGTGGCGGTCGGCTGCTCGTGAATCACGTGGGTTTGTCCGTACACGCGGGGGAGATCGTCGGCGTGTTTGGTTTGTCAGGGGCGGGTGCCGGGGACCTGGTTGCGGGGTTATTCGGCGCGTATGGCGAGCGGATTTCGGGGACCGTAAAACTGGATGGCGTTACGGTACGGATCGCATCACCGAGGGACGCGGCGGCGTTGGGCATGGGCTTCGTTCCCTCGGATCGCAAGACGATGGGAATCGTGCCGCTGATGACGAGCGCGAAGAACGCGACATTGGCGATTCTGCCGCGGATTTCACCGGGCGGATGGTTGGGCGGGAAAAAGGATCGGGAAAAGGCGCTCGATGCGGCCAAGCGTACGATGCTCGCGACGGAAGCGCTGGATCGACCGATTGGGGAATTATCGGGCGGCAATCAGCAAAAGGTGGTGTTGGGCAAATGGCTGGTGGCGGATCCGCGATTGCTTTTGCTGGACGATCCTACGCGAGGCGTGGACGTGGGCGCGAAGGCGGAGATGTACACGCATTTGCGGGCGCTCGTGGTGCGAGGTGCGAGCGTGTTGATGGCGAGCTCGGATGCGCAGGAGCTCGTCGAGGTTTGTGATCGGATATTGGTTTTTCGAAAAGGAACCATTGTGGCGACGGTTCGTCCTGCGGAATGTCATGCCGAGCGACTCTTGGCGTTGGCGATGGGTGGCGAGGTCGAGGCTCGGGCATGACGACATCATCTTTGTCCTTATCGGCGAAACCGGCGAAGGAATCATTTTGGCGTAGTCCTCAGGCGCGGGCGATTTTCGCGCTCGTATTGGTCTTGGCTTTGGGGGTGATTTTTCCGGCCGAGGGGGCATTTTATCGTTCGGGCACGCATATCGGTGCTTTGCGACAGATGTCGGTGCACGGCATTTTGGCGGTGGGACTATTGCCGGTGATTTTGACGGGCGGGATTGACTTGGCGGTCGGCAGCATGCTCGGTTTGGTGGCGGTCGTCGTGGCGAAGCTGGTGATGCACGCGGGTTTTTCCGGGCTGATTGGCGTCATGGCGGGCATCGTCGTCGGCGCGGCTTGCGGGGCTTCTTCGGGGGCGCTCGTGTCGTTTGCCCGAGTGCAACCATTCGTGGCGACCTTGGCGATGATGGTATTTGCGCGAGGATTGGCGAAGACGGTCAGTGGCGGGATGAAAGTCGCGACGGCGGTGGCGGGGCCGGACGGCGTGATGCGTTATGTCGAAGTGCCGGCGTTGTTCCGGACGCTCGATACGCAATTGGCGGGCGGTGGATTGGCGGTCGTGACGTTGGTCTTTTTGGTGATGGCGGCGCTGGTCGGTGTGTTGTGTGGATTTCATCGCATCGGACGATATTGGTTGGCGGTGGGGGGCAATGAGGAAGCGGCACGATTGACGGGCGTGCCTGTGGCGGCGGCGAAAATCGCGGCGTATATGTGGTGCGGGATATGTGCGGCGATTGCGGGGATTTGTCATGCGGCGCAAGAGCAGCAGGGGGATCCGGAGGCGGGAACGACGTATGAATTGACGGCCATCGCGATGGTCGTGATGGGTGGGACGAGCCTTTCCGGCGGGCGGGGCGGGGTGGGCCTGACGCTGCTCGGGGTGCTCACGATTGGATATCTCGACAAGATCCTCAGCATCAATGCGGTGCCGGAAGCGAGCCGTTTGATGCTCACGGGGGTGATTGTCGTTTTGGCGGTGTTGGCGCAAAAAACGGGACGAAGTTGAGACGAGTTTTACGGGAGGCACCATTGCGAAGCGAAAAGATGAATCGGGGATTGTCACGTCGGGCGTTGGGTGTATTGGCGGTCGTGGCGTTGATTGGCTGCAAAGGGGGAAATGAAACCGGAGCGGCTCCGAATGCGGCACCGAGCGCGGCGGCGGGGAAAAAGGCGAAATTCACGATTGGCGTGTCGCAATGCAATCTTGGTGAACCGTGGCGTGTGCAGATGAACGCGGACATCAAGGCGGCGGCGGCCGAGCATCCCGAATTCGAGGTGACGTGGCGAGACGCGCAAAACGACACATTGAAGCAGCGGGCGCAGGTGGAAGAATTGGCGTTGGCCAAGGTGGATGTGCTCATCATCAGCCCGAAAGAGGCGCAGCCGTTGACCGAGCCGGTGGCGAAAATCTTCGAGGCGGGTATTCCGGTCATCGTGCTCGACCGCGCGGTTCTTGGGGACAAATACACGACGTTCATTGGGGCGGATAACAAGAAAATCGGCAAAGCTGCGGGCGAATGGGTGAAACAGGTGCTCGGCGGCAAAGGTAAAGTGGTCGAATTGAAGGGATTGATGACGTCGACGCCGGGGCAGGATCGCAATGCGGGATTTCGCGAGGCTTTGCAGGGGAGTGAGATTGAAGTGGCGTTCGAGGCGGACATGAAATGGCTGGAGCCGGACGCGCGCAAGGAAATGGATTCGGCGTTGTCGCGGCTGACGAAGATCGATTTGGTGTATGCGCACAACGATCCTGGGGCGCATGGGGCGTATTTGGCGGCGAAGGCGGCGGGGCGGGAAAAGGAAATGAAATTCGTGGGCATTGATGCATTGCCGCACGAAGGCGTGGCGTATGTCGAACAGGGATTGCTCGATGCGACGTTTCAATATCCGACGGGCGGAAAAGAGGCGATTGAAACGGCGGCGAAGATCTTGCGTGGGGAAAAACCGGCGAAGACGATGACGTTGGGATCGCGTATGTTCACAAAGGACAATGTGAAACAGGGCGGCAAAGCGATTGAGTGAGCTTATCGTTCCGCGAGGGAATTGCGTGCGGTGGAATAGCGTGCGGTGGAATAGCGTGCAAGTCCGGTGGATTGTGGGCAATCGGGATTGAGGCCGCACGCGGTGGATTGTGGGCGATGGAATAGCGTGCAAGTCCGGTGGATTGTGGGCAATCGGGATTGAGGCCGCACGCGGTGGATCGTGG
>WBZU01000245.1_pt1 | contig 50039 bp, 44 predicted proteins | sample 5204311 | NCBI WGS metagenome assembly WBZU01 (sample SAMN12344359, study PRJNA552823) | activated sludge metagenome | biome: Activated sludge suspended growth; feature: Nitrification reactor; material: Wastewater; isolation source: activated sludge from nitrification reactor of wastewater...
GGTGACGAGATCCTCACCGTCGACGGCCGGTCCCTCGGGGTGAAGCACCCGATGACGATCCTCGACGGCGTCGAGGGCAGCACCGTGCCGGTCACCTTCGAGCGCGAACAGGCTGACGGCACCGTCGTGAAGGGCCGCGCCGACGTCGAGATCGAGTCGCTCATCCTGGGCGGCAACGAGGGCTACCTGGGCGTCGGTCGGGCCTGGGGCGACCCCGAGAAGCTCTCGGCCTTCGAGGCCCTGTGGCAGACCCCCAAGCAGTTCGTGCAGGTGGCCTGGTACTCGATCGGCCAGCTCGGCTCGTTCTTCTCGCCCAAGGGGATCAGCGGCTACGCGGGCCAGGTGGGCCGGGCCCAGGAGCGAGACGGCGGCCACAGCGGGCCCCAGGTGCCGCGCTCGGACGAGACATCGGCCACGCTCCTGTCGGGCGGGGCGGGCACCGTCGGCGCCGGGCGGATGCAGTCGATCTACGGCCTGGTGCGGCTGAGCTCCGACGCCGGCGAGATCCGGCCGTCGGCCCTCGTCCTGATCTTCGCCACCGTGAACATCTTCATCGGCGTGTTCAACCTGGTGCCGCTGCTGCCCTTCGACGGCGGCCACGTGATGATCGCCCTCTACGAGAAGCTCCAGGAGCGGCGGCTGCGCCGCCGGCGGTACTTCGTTGACGCCAGCCGGCTGCTGCCGCTCACCTACGCGGTGGTGGCCGTCCTCGGGCTGCTGTTCATCTCGTCGCTGTACCTCGACATCGTCAACCCGATCAGCCTCTGATGGACGACGGCACCGTCTCGGTGGCCGAGCGCCGGCCCACCCGCCGCATCACCCTCGCCCACCCGGCCAACCCGGTGGACGTGGGCGGGGGCGCGCCGGTCTCGGTGCAGTCGATGACCACCACCAAGACGGCGGACGTGGACGGAACGCTCCAGCAGGTGTACGCCCTCGCCGCCGCCGGGGCCGACATCGTGCGCTGCACCTGCAACGACGCGGACGCCGCCGCCGGCCTGGCCCGGCTGGTGCCCCGCTCGCCGGTCCCGATCGTGGCCGACGTGCACAACAGCCACCGCATGGCCCTCGCCGCGCTCGAGGCGGGCGTGCACTGCCTGCGCCTCAACCCCGGCAACATCCGCCGGCCCGAGCACATCAAGCTGATCGCCGCGGAGGCCAAGGACCGGGGCGTGCCGATCCGCATCGGGGTCAACGGCGGCTCGCTCGACGAGAAGCTCTACGAGAAGTACGGCGGGCGGGTCACCCCCGAGGCGATGGTCGAGTCGGCCCAGATGGAGCTGGCCTACTTCGACGAGGTCGGATTCGACCAGGTGAAGATCTCGGTGAAGGCGTCGAGCGTCCCGCTGATGATCGAGGCGTACCGCCAGCTCAGCGCGGTGACCGACCACCCGCTGCACCTCGGCGTGACCGAGGCCGGCCCGCCGCCGGCCGGACTGGTCAAGGCCACCGCCGGCATCGCCGCGCTCCTGGCCGAGGGCATCGGCGACACGATCCGGTACTCGCTGACCGCCGATCCGGTGGAGGAGGCCCGCGCCGGGCGCCAACTGCTCGAGGCGATGGGCCTGCGGGAGCGCAAGGGCCTCGACCTGATCGCCTGCCCGTCCTGCGGCCGGGCCGAGGTGGACGTGATCGCGGTGGCCAACGCCGCCCAGGAGGCCCTCGAAGGACTCGGCCTGCCGATCCAGGTGGCGGTGATGGGCTGCGTGGTCAACGGTCCCGGCGAGGCCCGCGACGCCGATCTCGGCATCGCCGCCGGCCGCCGCCGCGGCCACCTGTTCGTCAAGGGCAAGGTCGTCAAGGTCGTGGCCGAGCCCGACATGGTGGACGCGCTCGTCGAGTGGGCCCACGTCATCGCCGAGGAGGGCGTCGAGGGCGCCCTCACCCACGCCGATGCCGGCGCCGCCGCCGAGGCCGAGGCCGACCGCGCCGCATTGCTCGAGGAGCAGGGCGCCGACGCCAACGCGTCCGAGCAGAAGGTCGACCTGATCCGCAAGCACCTCGACGAGCGGCGGTAGGCCGGGGGCGCTCGCCCCGCTGGGTCAGCGGCGCAGTCGGGCGGTGAGGTCCTGGTCGACGAGGTCGGCGTCGTCGGGATGGCGGTCGAGGTAGGCGGCGACGTAGGGGCACAGCGGCACGACGGCCACCCCCTCGGCCCGGGCGTCGTCGAGCACCCGGCGGGCCAGCCGGCCGGCCAGGCCCCGCCCTTCGTAGGCCTCGCGCACGCCGGTGTGGGTGAACGCCCGCCGGCCCTCGACCTCGCGGTAGTCGAGCTCGCCGGCTTCCCGGCCGTCCACCAGGAGCTGGTACCGGCCGCCGCCGCGGTCGTCGGGGTGGCGCTCGATCTCGATCCGGCTGGCGTCGTCGTCCATGTGCCCATCCTGCCGCCCGTCCCGAGCCGTCGCGCCCGGCCCGTACCATGGGCCCATGCGTCGCCTCCCCGCCCTGCTCGCCGCCTCCCTCCTGCTGGTCCTCGGGGCGGCGGGGTGCAGTTCGTCGAGCAGCGACGATGCGGCCACCACCACCGCCCCGACCACGGTGGCCGGCGGCGACGAGTCGACCACCACCGAGGCCACCGACACGACCGACACCACCGAGGCCGCGGACGACAGCTCGTCGACCACCGATGCCGAGGTCACCGACGCCGACGACGCGGGCTGCGCGGCGCTCAAGAAGATCTCCGACTTCGACGTCGAGTCGTCCAAGCTGATCAACGGCGGGGCCGAGTGGAGCGAGATCCAGGCCTTCTTCGTCGACAAGACCGACGACGTCCTCGCCGCCTACGACGACGCCATCGCCACCAACCCCGACGTGGCCGACGACCTCACGACGCTGCGCGACTACACCGACGGCATCGACGAGATCGCCGCCGAGGCCACCGACCTCGCCGACCTCGGTGCCAAGCTCGCCGAGGTTCCCGGCGTCACCGAGGCCGGCCAGGCCGGCCTGGCCCTCAACGAGTACGCCCAGACGAACTGCGGCTTCTCCACCGGCGGCAACTGACGTCGGGGGCGCCTCCGCCCCACCGGTAGCCTCGCCGCCCATGGCCAAGGCTCCCGTGCTCACCCCCCAGGGCGACGACTTCCCCCGCTGGTACCAGGACGTCCTGGCCAAGGCCGAGCTGGCCGACAACGGCCCGGTGCGGGGCACGATGGTCATCCGGCCCTACGGCTACGGGCTGTGGGAGCGGATGCAGGCCGAGGTGGACGCCCGCATCAAGGCGGCCGGCGCCGAGAACGCCTACTTCCCGCTGTTCATCCCCGAGAGCTACCTCACCCGCGAGGCCGAACACGTCGAGGGGTTCAGCCCCGAGCTGGCGGTGGTCACCCACGCCGGCGGCAAGGAGCTCGAGGAGCCGGTCGTGGTGCGCCCCACCAGCGAGACGGTGATCGGCGAGTTCATGGCCAAGTGGATCCAGAGCCACCGCGACCTGCCGCTCCTGCTCAACCAGTGGGCCAACGTCGTGCGCTGGGAGCTGCGCACCCGGCTCTTCCTGCGCACCAGCGAGTTCCTCTGGCAGGAGGGCCACACCGCCCACGCCACCGAGGCCGACGCCGCTGCCTACGCCCGTCGGATCCACACCGAGGTGTACCTCGACTTCTTCGAGCAGGTCCTCGCCGTGCCCGTGCTCGTGGGCCGCAAGACCAAGGAGGAGCGCTTCGCCGGCGCCACCAACACCCTGGCCGCCGAGGCGATGATGCGCGACGGCAAGGCCCTCCAGATGGCCACCAGCCACGAGCTCGGCCAGAACTTCGCCAAGGCGTTCGACATCACCTTCCAGGACGCCGACGGCACCCAACAGACCGCCTGGACCACCTCGTGGGGATCCTCCACCCGGATGATGGGCGGGCTGATCATGGCCCATGGCGACGACGCCGGCCTGCGCATCCCGCCCCGCCTCGCCTCGATCCAGGCCGTCGTCCTGGTCATCCGCGACGAGGACGGCGCCGGCGCCGCCGCCGAACGGCTGGTGGCCGACCTCGCCGCCGCCGGCGTCCGGGCCCGGCTCGACGCCCGCACCGACACCTCCTTCGGCCGTCGGGCCACCGACTGGGAGCTCAAGGGCGTGCCGGTGCGGGTCGAGGTCGGCCCCCGTGACCTCGCCAACGGCGAGGTCACCCTGGTGCGGCGCGACACGGGGGAGAAGCGCCAGGTGGCGTTGGCCGAGGTGGCCGCCGCCGTCCCCGCCGCGCTCGAAGCGGCGCAGGCCGCCCTGTTCGCCGAGGCGGTGGCCTTCCGCGACGGCCACACCGTCGAGGTCGCCACCGTCGAGGAGGCCCGGGAGGCGGCTCGGACCGGCTTCGCCACGGTCCCGTGGGCCACCCTCGGGATCGAGGGCGAGGCGGCCCTGGCCCAGGACGCTATCAGCGTCCGCTGCCTGTCACGACCGGACGGCACGATCCCCGACGCCGAGGACGAGCCCGACGTCGTCGCCGTCGTCGCCCGCTCCTACTGACCCACCGCCGGTCGGGCACACGCCCCCGCCCCGACCGGAACTTGTCTACGTCAGCCGCACATGTGCGGCTGACGTAGACAAGTTCGGCAGGGTCAGGGGAAATCGACTGAGGTGGCCAGGCCGGTCGACGCGTTCTGGGCCGCCCGGACCTGATCCTGGTAGCTGCTGCCGCCGGCGGCCTGGGTGCCGATCAGGGCGGTGCTGGTGGCGTCGGTCGGCGTGCCCAGCAGCGACGGGTTGCTCGATGCCGCCTGGCGGGGCCGGGCCGATGCCGGGGTGGCGATGGCGGTCGGCGCCGCCAGGGCGAGGGCGAGGGCGGCGGCACCGAGGAGACGGCGAGCTCGGGTGGCGGGCATGGCGGGGGTTCCCTTCGTGGGGGATCGGTCGATGGTGCGGCGGCTCGGTCGGCGGCTCATCCGGCGTCGCCGAGGATCGCGGTGTCGACCGCGGCGGAGACGCGGTGCTCGTGGCCGCCGAACACGCCGGGCTCGTCGAACCCGTCGGTCTGGAGCCAGTAGAACTCGTCGCCGTCGGCGCTCAGGTACTGCTCCAGCGTGGGGCCGTCGGTGTAGGTCACCACCGCTCGGCAGTCGGCGTCGACGGTGTAGGTGCCCTCGAGGTGGGTCGGCTCGTCCTCGCCGCTGACCCGGTACACGTTGGTGACCTTGCCGTCGCCGTCGTAGACCTCGAAGCCGTGCTCGATGTGGCCCTCGCCGCCCAGGGTGCCGCGCGACCGGTACTGGTAGGTCCCCCGGAGCGTGGCCGTCGAGCAGTCCGGCCCGGAGGTCACCGCGGCACGGGCCGAGCCGTCGAGGTCGGTCTGGACGTCGCCCGACCCGGCGGGGAAGAACGTGACCTCGGCCCCGGACGGATCGACGAAGGTCCGGTAGGTCCCGTCCTCGGCCTCGATCTCGCCGATGCAGTCGTCGCCGACGGTGTACTCGAACGACGAGTCGCCCTCGGCGAGGGTCGCGGAGTTGGTCTGGCGCCGGGTGCCGGTGCCGTCGCGGCCGAACTCGAGCTCGCCGATTTCCAGGTAGGGCGCCGTGCCGTCGGCGGTCGTGGCCGCGCCGTGCACCTCGTAGATGAAGTGGCCGTGCAAGGTCGACGCCGAGCACGAATCGGGCGCCGCCGCGTCGGTGCCGGACGTCGTGGTGGCGGACGCGCCGTCGGATCCCGACGACCCGCCGCAGCCCACCAGGGCGGCCACGGCGAGCGCGGCGATGCCCACGTTTCCTCGATACCTCAGGTGCGACCCTCCCGGTCCCGGCCCGATCTCACACGCCGATCGGACGGTACGGGGGCGTGGTCGGGCGGTCGATTCACCCATCCTGGGTGAATCGTCCCGGTCCGGGCGGGCCAGACTCGGACCGATGGCGACCCAGGCATCGAAGCAGCAGTGGTTCGACGAGCTGATCGGGTCGGTGCGGTCGCTCGGCGGTGCGGGCACCGCCCACCTCGTGGTCGACCTGGCCTCGGGCCGGGTGGTGGCGTCGTCGCCCGGGGCGGCGGACCTGCTCGGCGGGACGATCCCCGACCACGTCGACGACCTGCGCACCTCGGGCCTGCTGTCCTCGCCCCAGTTCCGAGACCTGCGGGCGCTCGTCGGGACGGGTCCCACCGGGGCACCGATCGACGGCGAGGCCCCCGCCACCGAGACGGCGCAGAGCTGGACCGATCGGGTCCGCCTCCACCGTCCCGACGGCTCCACGATCCAGGTCGACCTCAACCTCGTCGTCCACCGCCGGCCCAAGTTCCCCGCCGAGGTGGTGATGGTCACGGCGACGCCCACCGACGCCGAGGACGCGCCCGCGCCCGACGGCGAGTGGTGGACGCTGCTCGACGAGGAGATGCGGGTGGTCGCGGCGGACGAGGCGTTCAACCCCCACGTAGTCGACCCGGCGCAGATGATCGGGGTCCTCGCCGCCGTGCTGGTCCACCCCGACGACCTGCCCGAGATCCTGCCGACGGTGATGGCGGTGGTGCGGGGCGTGGCCGCCACCGCCGAGTACACGGTGCGCCTGGCGACCGCGGAGGGCGGCTGGATCACCGCCCACAGGGTGCTCCACCGCCTCGGCTCGCTCGACGGCCCGCTTCCACCGTCCCGCCTGAGCCAGCCGGCGACGCCCACCCGCCCCACGACGGGAACTTGTCTACGTCAGCCGCACATGTGGGGCTGACGTAGACAAGTTCGGCGGGGTCGGGCTGGGCGATGATGGCGCGATGACCTGGAGCACCGTCCACGCCGCCGCGCCCGACCTCGCCGAGCGGGCCCTCGCCATCCTCACTTCGACCACCAACAACGTGATGGCCACCATCCGGGCCGACGGGTCGCCCCGGGTCAGCGGGATCGACCCGTTCGTGGTCGACGGCGAGCTGTGGATCGGGTCGATGCCGGGCTCGCGCAAGGCCGCCGACCTGGCCCGCGACCCTCGCTTCGCCCTCCACGCCGTGCCGTGGGAGTCGCGGCGGATCAAGGACGGCCGCCCCGACCCCGGCGACGCCGACGCCAAGGTCACCGGTCGGGCCAGCCTGGTCACCGACCCCGAGGTGCACGCCCGCGTCTGGGGCGCCCTCGGCGAGCAGATGGCCGGAGAGGCGCCCGCGGGGGACCTGTTCGCGCTGGACATCACCTCGGTGGTGGCGGTCTCGGTCGACGGCGAGGAGCTGGTGATCGACCGGTGGACGGCGGACGAGGGCCTCCGGCAGTTCCGGCGCACCTGAGCGGCCGACGCGTGACGTCGGACACAGGTCGACCGGGAGGGGGGAGGGTCGACCGGCTATGCTGTCCGAGTGGCCTTCGGGCTGCGAGGCGTGGGCCCCGGGCCCACGCCCTTTCTTTGTCCGCCCCCGGTTCACCCGGCCGTCACGAGAGGAGCACCCCATGGACACCGTCGAGCGGGTGCGCGCCCTCGTGGTGCCGGTCCTCGAGGGGGCCGATCTCGAGCTCTACGACCTCGAGCTGAGCGGCGGCAGCCTGCGGGTGCTCGTCGACCGGCCGGGCGGCGTCGACATCGACGCCATCGGCCGGGCCAGCCGGGCGATCTCCAACCTGCTCGACGAGGAGGATCCGATCTCGGGGCCGTTCACCCTCGAGGTGTCGAGCCCCGGCCTGGAGCGCCCGCTGCGCACCGCCGCCCACTTCGCCGCCGCGGTGGGCGAGGTGGTCAACCTCAAGCTCAAGCCCGGCGCCGGCGCCGAGCGTCGCCTGAAGGGGACCGTCAGCGCGGTCGACGGCGACACGATCACCGTGGTGGCCGCCGGCGCCGAGGCCGACCCCCACCGCATCGCCCTGGCCGACATCAGCCGGGCCCGCACCGTCTTCGAGTGGGGACCGGCGCCCAAGCCCGGTCGCCCCGCCACCCCGTCCGCCCAGCAGAAGGCAGCCAAGCCATGAGCAACGACGATCGCATCGAGGCCATCCGCACCCTCGCGTCCGAGAAGGGGATCTCCGAGGAGACCCTCCTCGGCGCGCTGGCCGATGCCCTCGAATCGGCCTACAAGCGGCTCCCCGGCGCCTACGAGTACTCGTGGGCCACCATCGACCCGCTGACCGCCGAGATGCGGGTGACCGCCCAGGAGCTCGACGAGGACGGCAACCCCACCGGGCCCGAGTTCGACGTCACCCCCGACCAGGCCACCCTCGGCCGCATCGCCGCGCAGACCTTCAAGCAGGTGATGATGCAGCGCCTGCGCGAGGTCGACCGGGAGATGAAGTACGAGGAGTACGCCGGGCGCGAGGGCGACATCGTCACCGGCATCATCCAGCAGACCGACGCCCGCTACACCCTGCTCGACCTCGGCCGGGTGGAGGCGCTGCTGCCCCAGGCCGAGCAGGTGCCCTACGAGCGCCCCGAGAACAACAGCCGGCTCAAGGCCTACATCGTCGAGGTCCGCAAGACCGCCAAGGGCCCCCAGATCGTGGTCAGCCGCACCCACCCCGGCCTGATCAAGCGCCTGTTCGAGCTCGAGGTGCCCGAGATCGCCGACGGCATCGTCGAGATCAAGGCCTGCGCCCGCGAACCCGGGCACCGCACCAAGATCGCCGTGTGGTCGAACGACTCCAACGTCGACCCGGTCGGTGCCTGCGTCGGCGCCCGCGGCGCCCGCGTGCGCATGGTCGTCAACGAGCTGCGGGGCGAGAAGATCGACATCGTCCCCTTCTCGGAGGACCTGCCGGACTTCGTGGCCAAGGCCCTCCAGCCGGCCAAGGTCAAGGAGGTGCGGATCCACGAGGACACCGGCACCGCCGAGGTGATCGTGCCCGACTACCAGCTCTCCCTGGCCATCGGCAAGGAGGGCCAGAACGCCCGCCTCGCCGCCCGCCTCACCGGCTGGCGCGTCGACATCAAGAGCGAGACGCAGCTGGCCGAAGAGGAGTCCTACAAGTCCGACGACTGGGCCCAGGGCGAGTGGGTGATCGACCCGGCCACCGGCGAGCAGGTGTGGATCGACGCCGAGGGCGGCGAGGCCGTCTCCGCCGGGGCCTGGGCCGCCGGCGGCGACGAGGGCGAGGCCGATCCGGACGCTGTGCCCACCGAGGGCGGCGGCACGGCGTCCGACGATGCCGTGGCCGGTTCCGCCGACGACGACGCCCCGTCGGACGCAGCGGTGGCCGAGTCGGGCGACGACGACGCCCCGGCCGAGGCCGACGAGGCCGGGGCCGAGCCGCTGCTCGACGCCGACCAGGACGCCGAGGCGGCGGCCACCGACGAGGAGCCGGCGGCGGCGGACGACGACGCCTCCGGGGACGACGCCGCCGGGGACGACGACGACGCCTGAGCCGGCCGCCGGGGCCCCCACCGGCCCGCAGCGCACCTGCGTTGGCTGTCGGACCGTGCGTCCGGCGGCCGAGCTGGTGCGGGTGGCGCGCACGGGGGAGGGATCCCTGGCCGTCGGCCGTACACTGCCCGGTCGCGGTGCCTGGCTCTGCCGGGCGTCGCCGGAGTGCCTGGACCTCGCCGCCCGCCGCGGTGGCTTCGCCCGGGCGTTCCGCGCCCCGGTCGCCCCGGCGGCGGTCGAGTCGATCCGACGAGACCTCGGCGACTGACCCGTCCCGCTTCGTGCCCTGCCAGCAGGGTGCGCGAGACTCATCACCCCGTGTCCGACGCCCGGACCGGCCAGACCACCGAGACCGAAAGGGTCGGCGAACCCACTTGGCAGCAAAGATCCGCGTCCACGAGCTCGCGAAGGAGCTCGGCCTCACGAACAAGGAGACCCTCGACCTGTCGCTGGGTCTCGGCATCGGGGTCAAGACGCACTCGTCGAGCATCGAGGAGGCGCAGGCCGACCGGGTCCGCCGGAAGGCCGAGCGCGAGGGCCTGGTCCGCGACGAGCAGCCCGAGGAGCCGGCGCCGGTCAAGAAGGCGCCGGCCAAGAAGGCCGCGGCCAAGAAGGCGGCCCCGGCCCCCGAGACCGACGCTCCGGCCGAGCCGGCGGCACCGGCCGCCGAGGCCCCCGCCGCCCCCGTGGTCGAGGCGGCGCCCGAGGCGCCGGCCGCGCCCCCGGCCCCCGCCGAGCCGGTGGCCCCCGAGCCCCCCGCCGCGCCGGACGAGCCCCGTCCCGCCGCGGCGCCCGCCCGCCCGGTGGTGCGTTCGAGCGGCGCGGGCCTGCCGCCCCGCCCCGCCCCGCCCCGCCCGGCCGAGGCGCCGGCCGCCCGTCCGGCCCCGCCCGCCGCCCCGGCTCGCCCCGTCGCACCCGCCCCCCGGCCCGCCGCGCCGCAGGCGCCGGCCGCCGCAGCGGCGCCCGCACCGCCCGCACCGAGCGCGCCGGGCGCCGCGCCCGCTCCGGCCACGCCGCCGGTGTCGGCCTCCGGCAAGCCGATCCCGCCGCCGCCCCCGCCTCGCTCGATGTCGGGTAAGCCGATCCCGCCGCCGCCCGGCATGGGTGGCCGCTCGGCGCCCCGTCCGGCCGGTGGACCCGGCGGCGTGCGCAGCGGTCCGCCCGGTGGCGTCAACCGCCCCGGTGGCGGCGGTCGCCCGCTCGGCGGTCCTCGCTCCAGCGTGCCGGGTGCCGGCGTCGGCGCCGGTCGCCCCGGTGGCGGCCCGGGCGGCGCGCCCGGTGGCGGCCCCGGCGGTCGTCCCGGCGGTCCCGCCGGTCGTCGGCCTCCGCGTCGCAAGGGGCGCCGCCGTCGCAACCGCGAAGAGCTCCAGCCGATGGATCTGCCGTCGTACACCCCCGACGACAGCCCGGTCCCCGAAGGCGTGGTGGTCATCGAGCGGGCGTCCACCCCCCAGGAGCTCGGCCCCAAGCTGAACCGCACCGCGGCCGACGTCGTCCGCTTCCTGATGCAGCAGGGCGAGATGGTCACCGCCACCCAGTCGCTCAACGACGACATGATCGAGCTGTTCGTGGCTGAGATCGGCGCGGAGATCCGCCTGGTCAACCCCGGCGAGGAGCAGGAAGTCGAGCTCCAGAAGGTGCTCGGCGTCGAGGAGCTCGACGATCACGAGGACGCCGAGGCGTCGGTCACCCGGGCGCCGGTCATCACCGTGATGGGCCACGTCGACCACGGCAAGACCAAGCTGCTCGACCGCATCCGCAACGCCAACGTGGTGGCCGGCGAGGCCGGCGGCATCACCCAGCACATCGGCGCCTACCAGGTGGTCAAGGACGGGCGTCCGATCACCTTCATCGACACCCCGGGCCACGAGGCGTTCACCGCCATGCGGGCCCGCGGCGCGGACGCCACCGACATCGTGGTGCTCGTGGTGGCGGCCGACGACGGCGTGATGCCCCAGACCCTCGAGGCGATCGACCACGCCCGGGCGGCCGACGTGCCGATCGTGGTGGCGGTCAACAAGATCGACCGCGACAACGCCGATCCCGACAAGGTGCTGGCCCAGCTCGCCGAGCGCGGCCTCGTGCCCGAGTCCTGGGGTGGCGACACGATCGTCTGCCAGATCTCGGCCCTCCAGGAGATCGGCATCGACGAGCTGCTCGACAACCTGCTGGTCGTCGCCGAGCTCGAGGACCTCCGGGCCAACCCCACCGGGCGGGCCAAGGGCGTGGTGCTCGAGGCCAAGCTCGACCCCGGCCGTGGCCCGGTGGCCACGATCCTGGTCCAGCGGGGCACGCTCAAGGTCGGCGACCCGCTGGTGGCGGGAGCGGCCTGGGGCCGCGTCCGCGCCCTGATCAACGACCAGGGCGAGCAGGTCAAGGAGGCCGGCCCCTCGATGCCGGTGCAGGTCCTCGGCCTGTCCGACGTGGCCGAGGCCGGCGACGACTTCGTGGTCGCCCGCGACGAGCGCTCGGCGGCCAAGGTCTCCGAGCAGCGCGAGCACTACCACCGCCTCGCCAACATCTCCGGCTCGGCGTCGGTGTCGGCCGGCGGCGCCAAGCTGGAGGACATCTTCAGCCAGATCCAGGCCGGCGAGGTCGCCACCCTGAACCTGATCGTCAAGGCCGACGTGACCGGTTCGCTCGAGGCGGTCACTGCCAGCCTGAAGCGGCTCGAGCGTGACGACGTGAAGCTGGCCTTCGTGCGCAGCGGCGTCGGCGGCATCCTGAAGTCCGACATCGAGCTGGCCATGGCGTCGAACGCCACGATCATCGGCTTCAACGTCCGGCCCGAGCGCCAGGTGCGCGAGCTGGCCGAGGCCGAGCACGTCGAGATCCGCACCTACGAGGTCATCTACCACCTGCTGGAGGACATCGAGGCGGCCATGGTCGGCATGCTCGCCCCGGAGTTCGAGGAGGTCGTCACCGGCGACGCCGAGGTCCGGGAGATCTTCTCGGTGCCTCGCGTCGGCAAGATCGCCGGCTGCTACGTCACCAACGGCGAGATCACCCGCTGCGCCAAGGTGCGCTTCCTCCGGGAGGGCACGATCATCTGGAAGGGCGCCATCGCCTCGCTGCGGCGCTTCAAGGAGGACGTGCGGGAGGTCAAGTCCGGCTTCGAGTGCGGCATCGGCCTCACCGACTTCCAGGACCTCAAGCCCGGCGACATCATCGAGACCTTCGAGGATCGCGAGATCCCGCGGGTCTGATCGCCCGCGGGTCCTCGGTCCCGTCCGCTCGTGCACGCCTGCGTCCTGGTCGTCGACCTCCGCCTGCCGCTCCCCGGCTCGCTGAAGGAGAAGCGGGCGGTGATCAGCCCGATTCTCCAGGGCGCCCACCGCCGCCACCACGTGGCGGTGGCCGAGGTCGGCCGCCAGGACGACCACCACCGCTCCGAGCTGGCCTTCGCCACCGTCGGCTCCTCGGTGGGCCAGGTGCGCGAGGTCCTCGACGCCGTCGACCGGTTCGTGTGGTCGTTCCCCGAGGTCGAGGTGCTGGACTCGTGGCGCCGCTGGACCGACGACGACGAGGAGGAGCGATGAAGAAGCGCCAGACCGCCCGCGACTACCCGCGCACGGCGCGGCTGAACTCGCTGGTGCAGCAGATCGTGGCCGAGGAGCTCGAGCGGATCGCCGACGAGCGCCTCGAGCTGGTCACGATCACCTCGGTGGTGGTCGACGCCGACCTCGGCCGCGCCGCCGTCTACTACGACCACCTGCGGGGCGACGAGGCGGCCGAGGAGATCGCCGAGGCGTTCGCCGACCAGCGCTGGAAACTCCAGGCCGCGGTGGGTCGCCAGGCCAAGATCAAGCGCACCCCGGAGCTGCACTTCGAGCCCGACGAGGTGCTGCACGGCGCCCTGCGCATCGAGTCGCTCCTGCGGGACCTCGGCGAGGAGCCGCCGGTGCCGCCGGTGGACCCGGAGCCGTACGGAGGGCGCTGAGTGGGCCGCCGCGGTCGAGACGACGGCGGGCCCGACGGCCTCGTCGTCGTCGACAAGCCGGCCGGGTGGACCAGCCACGACGTGGTGGCCAAGAGCCGGGGCCTGCTCGGCACCCGCAAGGTCGGCCACGCCGGCACCCTCGACCCCGACGCCACCGGCGTCCTGCTGCTCGGCGTCGGCCGGGCCACCAAGCTGCTCCGGTACCTCTCGCCGCTGGGCAAGGCGTACGTGGGCGAGGTGGTGCTCGGCACCGAGACCTCCACGCTCGACGCCGCCGGCGAGGTGACCGCCACCCACGACATGGCCGGGACCACCGTCGAGCAGGTGCGGGCGGCGGCCGAGGCGTTCCGGGGCGACATCCTCCAGGTCCCGCCGATGGTGTCGGCGCTCAAGGTGGGCGGGCGCCGCCTCCACGAGCTGGCCCGCGAGGGGATCGAGGTCGAGCGCGAGGCCCGGCCGGTCGCCGTCCACGACCTGTCGATCGAGGCCGGCCCGGCGGCCGATCCGCTGGTGTTCACCCTCGCCGCCCTCGTCTCGTCGGGCACCTACATCCGCACCCTGGCCGCGGACATCGGCTCCGCCCTCGGCGGCGGCGCCCACCTGCGCAACCTCAGGCGCACGTCCGTCGGCCCGTTCACCCTCGACGACGCGGTGGCCCTCGAGGCGGTCTCGCCCGAGGTGGTCCGGCCCATGGCCGAGGCGGTCCGCCACCTCGCGGCGGTGGCCGTCGATGCCGAGGTCGCCGCCGACGTCGCCGTCGGCAAGGTCCTCGCCCGCACCCGTCTGGCCCTCGCCGAGGACGACCCCGGCCCGTGGGCGGTGGTCGGTCCCACCGGTGACCTCCTCGCGGTCTACGAACCCTTCCGCGACGCCACGGCGAAGCCCGCCGTCGTCCTCGCCCCCCGCTGATCAGCCCGCCGAGCGCTCGAACGTCGGGCCGCAGTCGTTCGGGGTGTGCGGCTTCGGCACGAGGTTCGATGGGCGGGAGGGGGCGACGGCGACCTCGGCGCGCGACGATGCGGCGATGGACCGGAACCGATTCGATGTCGACGTGGCGGTGGTGGGGTCGGGGTTCGGAGGGAGCGTCACCGCCCTGCGGGCCACCGAGAAGGGGTACCGGGTGGCGGTGCTGGAGGCGGGGCGGCGGTTCGACACCACCACGTTGCCGAAGTCGAGCTGGCAGCTCCGCCGGTTCCTGTGGGCGCCGAAGCTCGGGCTGCGCGGCATCCAGCGGATCACGCCGCTCAAGGACATCGCCGTGCTGTCGGGGGCGGGGGTGGGCGGCGGCTCGCTCGTCTACGCCAACACCCTCTACGAGCCGCTCGACCCGTTCTACGTGGACCCCCAGTGGGGTGACCTGACCGACTGGCGGGACGAGCTGGCCCCCCACTACGACCAGGCCAAGCGGATGCTCGGGGTCAACGAGACGCCCGAGGACACCCCGCCCGACGAGTACATGCACCGCCTGGCCGACGAGCTCGGCGTGGCCGACACCTACCACCGCACCCCGGTGGGCGTGTGGTTCGGGACACCGGGGGAGCGGGTGCCCGACCCGTACTTCGGCGGCGAGGGGCCCGACAAGGTCGGCTGCACCGGCTGCGGGAGCTGCATGGTGGGGTGCCGGGTCGGCGCCAAGAACACCCTCGACCGCAACTACCTGTACCTGGCCGAGAAGCGCGGAGCGGTCGTCCACCCCGACACCCAGGTGGTCGACCTCGAACCGCTGCCCGGCGGCGGCTGGCGCCTGACCACCGAGAAGCCCGGGGCGTGGCGGCGGACCCGGCGGACGACGATGACCGCCGAACGGGTCGTCCTCTCCGCCGGGGTGCTCGGCACGGTGAAGCTGCTGCTCAAGCTGCGCGACGAGGGCCGGCTCCCCGCGCTGTCGGATCGCCTGGGCGACGTCGTGCGCACCAACAGCGAGGCGATCGTCGGCGCCTCGGCCCGCACCCCCAACCCGGCGCTGACCAGGGGCGTGGCCATCACCTCGTCGATCCACCCCGACGAGACGACCCACATCGAGCCCTGCCGCTACCCGCCCCGTTCCAACGCCATGGGCCTGCTCACCACCGTGCTGGTCGACGGCGGCGGCCGGGTGCCGCGCCAGGTCCGCTTCCTCGCCACCATCGCCCGCCATCCGGTGCGGTTCCTGCGCTCGCTGTCGGTCCGGCGGTGGTCGGAGCGGTCGATCATCCTGCTGGTGATGCAGAGCCGGGACAACAGCATCGCCCTGCGCCGCCACCCCAAGCTCGGGATGCTGGTCACCCGGCCGGGCCACGGCGAGCCCAACCCCACCTACCTGCCGGTGGCCAACAACGCCGCCCGCAAGGTGGCCGACATGCTCGACGGCGATCCGTGGGGGGCGTGGAACGAGACCCTGGTCGACGCCCCCACCACCGCCCACATCCTCGGCGGCTGCCCGATCGGCGCGTCGCCCGCCGAGGGGGTGATCGACGCCTACCAGCGGGTCTTCGGCTACGAGGGCCTGTCGGTGGCCGACGGCTCGGCGGTGTCGGCCAACCTCGGCGTCAACCCGTCGCTCACGATCACCGCGATGACCGAGCGGGCGATGAGCCTGTGGCCCAACCGGGGCGAGGACGATCCCCGCCCGGCGGTGGGTGAGCCCTATCGGCGCCTCGACCCGGTGGCGCCGCGCTCGCCGGCGGTCCCGGTCGGGGCACCGGCCGCCCTGCGGGTCGCCGCGGCCGGCCCCGCGTCGTAGGCCCGATCGTGCTGCTGCTGGTGGCCGCCGCCGTCGCCATCGGGCTGCTCGTCGCCACCTGGGTCGTCAGCCTCGTGGTGCGCGACGCCAGCATCGTCGACCTGGTCTGGGGCCTCGCCTTCGTGGTGGTGACCGCCACGGTCGCCGCCCTGGGCGGAGGCGATCCCGCCCGGCGCACCCTGCTCACCGTGCTCGTCGGGGTGTGGGGCCTGCGCCTGTCGGGCTACCTGGCCTGGCGCAACCTCGGCCACGGCGAGGACTACCGCTACCGCGCCATGCGGAAGAAGTACGGCGCCCGGTTCCCGCTGATCAGCCTCGCCACCGTGTTCCTGTTGCAGGGCGCGCTCGTGTGGGTGGTGTCGCTGCCGGTGCAGCTGGCCGCCGGCGCCGCCGGCCCGGCCGGTCTCGGCCCGCTGGCGGTCGTGGGCGTCGGGCTGTGGGCGGTCGGGTTCGCCTTCGAGGCGGTGGGCGACCTCCAGCTGGCCCGGTTCAAGGCCGACCCGGCGAGCGAGGGCCAGGTGATGGACCGAGGCCTCTGGCGCTTCACCCGCCACCCGAACTACTTCGGCGACTGCTGCGTCTGGTGGGGGATCTGGCTGGCGTGCGCCGAGACGGGGCCGGGCCGATGGGGCGTGGTGGGCCCGCTGGTGATGACGTTCCTGCTGGTGCGGGTGTCGGGCGTGGCGATGCTCGAGCGGACGATCGGCCGCCGCCGCCCCGGCTACGCCGACTACGTGGCCCGCACCAGCGCCTTCGTGCCGCTGCCCCCGCGGCGGCGGTCGGCCGGGTGAGCCGGACTCGGCGTCAGTCGTCTTCGAGCTGCTGGGCGAGGTAGTTCTCGACGCCGATGGTGGCGATCACGTGGAGCTGGCTCTCCAGCCAGTCGGCGTGAGACTCCTCGTCGACCAGGCGGTGCTCGAACAGCTCGCGGGTGCCGTTGTCGCCCTTGGCGACGGCCAGCGCGATGCCCCGGTTGTACCGCTCGATGGCCGCCTTCTCGGTCTCGAGCTCGAGCTCGTACTGCTCGGGGACCGTCTCGCCGACTCGGACCGGGTTGTACCGCTGGAGGTTCGGGACGCCGTCGAAGTAGAGGATGCGGTCGATCAGCTTGTCGGCGTCCTCCATCTCCTCGATCGACTCCTTGCGGGCGATGGCGGCGATGCGGGGGAAGCCCCAGTTGGCGCGCATCTTGGCGTGGACGAAGTACTGGTTGATCGCCGTGAGCTCGGCGGTCAGGACCTCGTTCAGGAACTCGATGATCTCCGGATCACCCTGCATGTGGACCACCTCGGGCCGTCTCGGGGATGTGCGTGACCAGCACCGTAGCGATCGGACGGCGGGGTTGGGATGCTTGATCCCGACCGTTCACGGCTCTCCACGGGCCGGCGGAGGGGCGCCCCGAGGTCGGTCGGTGAGCGCGGTTGACCCGGGATCGGCCCAGGTCAGGATGGTTGTGGTGGCCTCAGGCGGCGACGGTGACCCGGGGAAGCAGCACCGCCGACTCGGCCAGCAGCGCCTCGACCACCGGCACGCAGCCGCCGCATCGGGTGCCTGCGCCGCAGCGGGCGGCGATGTCGTCGGCGTCGAGCGCGCCGGCGACCACCTGGGCGCGGACCTCGCGGTCCGAGACGACGACGCAATGGCAGACGACCATCAGTGATGAAGTCTGCCTAACACCGGGTCGCTTGTCAACGTCCCGGCGGGGAGGTGGGCCCCCACCCGGCCCGGCGAGTGGCGATCAGGCGCCTGGGGCGGGGGCCACGGTGGTGGACGAGCCCGGCGCGGCCGACGTGGTGGTCTCCGGCACCGTGGTGGTGGCCTCGGTCGTGGTGGTCGGCGGCTCGGTGGTGGTCGTGGTCGACGACGTGGTGGTGGTGGCCTCGGTGGTGGAGGTGGTCGAGCTGGAGGTCGTCGAGGTGCTCAACGAGGTGGTGGTCGACGAGGTGGTCGTGGTGGAGGCCGGCGAGTCGTCGCCGTCGTCCTTGGTGCTCACCACGAACAGCAGGGCGCCGACGACGATGATCGCCACCAGGAGCCCGATGATCGCCATCAGCGGCCCGTTGCCGCCGCCGCGGGGCGGCTCGGACCACCCGCCACCGGCCGCCGCCGCACCGCCGGCGCCTCCGTGGCCCCCGCCGTCGTAGCCGCCGGCGCCGGGTTGGGGGGCCGGCACGTAGATGCCCGCCGGCGGCGTGGGGGTGGGGTCGGCGCCGCCGGTCGGGCGGGCCATCGCGCTGGTGGCGTCGGGGTCGGGGGTCCAGGCCCCGGTGGCGTCGGGGTCGGCGGGGCGCCAGGCCCGGGTGGGATCGTCGCCGTTCGTCATCGGAGGCTCCAGGTGGGGGAGGGGTCAGCCGACGGTGGCGATGCCGCCGTCGACGGGGATGATCGCGCCGGTCAGGTACGAGCCGGCCCGCGAGGCGAGGAACAGGGCGGTGCCGGCCATGTCGTCGGGTCGGCCGATGCGCTTGAGGGGTGCCGACGCGGCGATCTGGTCGCCGAAGGCGTCCAGCGTGGCCGCCATCATCTTCGACTCGAACGGCCCGGGGGCGATGGCGTTGACCGTGATCGCCGGGGCGAGGTGCCGCGCCAGGTGGCGGGTGAGCTGGTGCACCGCCGCCTTGGACGACGAGTACGAGTAGGTCTCGAGCATCGGCACGTGGATGCCGTCGATCGAGCCGATGTTGATCACCCGGGCCGGCTCCTCGGCGGTGCCGGCGGCCTGGAGGAGCGGCAGCAGCAGCTTGGTGGTGTGGAAGACGCCCTCGACGTTGAGGTCGAGCACCCGACGCCAGCTCTCGTGGTCGTGCTCGGCCAGCGGGGCGCCCCAGGTGGCGCCGGCGTTGTTGACCAGCACGTCGAGGCGGTCGTGGGCGGCGCCGACCTGGTCGGCCAGGGCCTGCGCCCCGGCCTCCGAGGAAAGGTCGGCGGGGATGGCCGTGCACGAGCCGAAGGCGGAGAGGGCCTCGGCGGTCTCGGCGCAGGCGTCGGCCTTGCGGGACGAGACGATCACGGTGGCCCCGGCGGCGACGAACCCGCCGGCGATCATCCGGCCGATGCCGCGGGTCCCGCCGGTGACCACCACGACCTTGCCGGCGACGCCGAAGAGGTCGGGGATCGGGGTGGGGGCGTCCGGTGCGGGCATGGCCGGGGACCGTACCGCTACCGACGCTGGCAGGCGGGACACCACGTGGTGCCCCGGCCGTCGAGCACGGTGCGGCGCAGCTCGGTGCCGCAGCGCGGGCAGGGAAGCCCGGCCCGGCCGTAGCAGTCGAGGGCGTGCTGGTGGCCGCCCTCGTCGCCCTCCACGGTGCGGTAGTCCCGCAGCGTCGTGCCGCCGTGGGCGATCCCCTCGCCCAGGACCTCGACGATGGCGGCGTGGAGCCGGGCCGCCGCCGGCCGGCTGACCGTGCGGGCGCCGGGGTGGACCCGGGCCCGCCAGAGCGCCTCGTCGGCGTAGATGTTGCCGACGCCGGCCACCGCCCGCTGGCCGAGCAGCACGGTCTTGACGCGGGCCGAGCGGCCCCGCAGGGCGAGCCAGAGCGCCTCGGGGGTGAAGGCGGGGTCGAACGGTTCGGGGCCGAGGGCGGCGAGGGTGGGCAGGGCCCGCCGGTCCGCGCCGAGGACCGCCACCCGGCCGAAGCGGCGGACGTCGCGCAGGGCGAAGCGGTGCCCGTCGTCCAGGTCCCACCAGGCCCGGTCGTGGGGATCGGCCGGGGACCGGTCCACCCGCAGCTGGCCGGTCATCCCCAGGTGGATCACGAGGTCCCGGCCGTCGTCGAGGCCGATCAGGAGGTACTTGCCCCGGCGGCCGACCGACTCGAGCCGCCGGCCGACCGCCTCGACCGCGGCCTCGAACTTCGGGGACCGGTGGCTGCCGGCGGCGACCGCCACCCGGCCGACCAGGCGGGGTTCGAGGCCCCGGCGGACCGTCTCGACCTCCGGCAGCTCGGGCACCGGCTCACGGTATCGGCCGCGATCGACCACCCTTCGTGGGGTGATCGGGACAGATCGGACGGGATCTGGCCACCCTGAGTGAAACCCGTCGCAGAGACCGGGAAACTGCTCAGGAGCAGGGCCGGGCTGCCGAAGGATCAGCGTGTTCGGCTTCCTGGTGTCCTCGATCGCCACCTCCGCGATGGCCTCCTCCCTGTTCACCCGCCGTGGCGCGAAGAGCGGCTGGCTCGACGAGCTCGACGGGATCCGTGGGGAGGCGCTGGTCGCCCCCGACGGCGAGGTCGCGGCCGCGATGCACGGCACCGAGCCGATCGAGGAGCACCCCGACCAGCCCGGCAGCCTCGCCGAGTGGATCGACCCGAGCGGCGGGCGAGCCAGCTTCGAGGCCGCGGTGGCCGCCGGCGCCGCCGAGCTCGAGGCGTCCCAGCCCACCAGCAGCCTCCCGCCGCCGCCCGACCTCGGGCCCGCGACCCTCGTGGATCACCCCTCGCCCGGCGCCTGGACCAACCCCGAGGCCTCGGAGCGCCCGATCGAGCGGGCCACCGTCACCGGGCTCCCCGCCCCGGCGAGCATGCGGACCGCGGCGGGCAGCTACGGCGACCTGCCCTACGCCGGCGGGACCGACGCCCCGACGTCGCCGGCTCCCGAGCCCGCCGACCATGCCGCCACCCCGCCTCGCCTGATCGACGTGCCGGCGCCCGAGCCGATCATCGAGCCGGTCGCCCGGGTGGAGGCCGCGCCGCCGCCGGCGGTGCTCTCGGCCCCGGCCGCCCCCGCGCCCCACCGGCTCCACCCCGAGCAGATGTGGCACCCGGACGTGGTGGCCGCCCCGGCCGAGGAGCTGACCACCGAGGAGCGGCTGGCCTCGACCGAGCTCTACGACGAGCCCCAGGCGCCGAAGTTCCGCTTCGCCCGGCTCCGGCCGGTCGGCGCCGACGAGGCGGCCGATCCCGCCGACCTGCCCGAGGTCGACGACCACCGGGTGCCCTACGTGCCGCTGCACGAGCCGACCCCCGGTGGCCTGATCGACGGGCCGGTCGCCCGTCGGGTGCGACGCGATCCCTCCCACCCGCTCCCCGGCGCCGACGAGGGCCTGGACGTCGGCGGCCAGCCGATCCCCGAGGCCGTCGCCGCGCCCGTCCCCACCGCGTTCGCGGCGGCGCCGGCTCCGGTCGCCCCGGCACCCGTCGAGGACCCGGCCGAGCCCGCCGCCTGGGCCGAGCCCGCCGCGACCGTCGCCGCGGTCGAGCCGATCGCCGAGCCGGCCGGCTGGGACGAGCCCGCCGTCGAGTCCGCCTCCGTCGAGGACGACCCGGCCGGCCCGCGGGTCGTCGCCTGGGCCGGTCCCGCCGCCCCGATCCCGTCGCCGCCGGTCGCCGCCGAGGTCGAGGCCCTCCCGCCGGTCGACCTCGTGCCGCCGACCGAGCCGGTCGCCGTGCCGATCCCCGAGCAGGCGATGGCCGTGGAGGCGCCCGCCGCAATGGCGATGCCCGCCGGTCCCGACGCGCCGGTCGAACCCGTCGCCGAGGCGGTGGCCGCGCCGGTCGCGCCGGTCGAACCCGCCGCGGTCGCCGCACCGATCGTCGAGCCCGAGCCGATCGTCGAGCCGGTCGTCGAGCCGATGGCGGTCGTGGATGCGCCGGTCGCCGTCGAGGCCGAGCCGGCCGTCGATCCGATGGCCGAGCAGGACCGGGCCCCGGTGTTCGGCTGGGCCGACCCGACCGAGTCGGTCGACGGTGCGCGGCCCGGCGTCGCCGCCGTGCTGCCGGAGCCGCTGCTGCCCCCGGCGCCGATCGAGCCCGAGCCCGCTCCGGCCGCCGTGCCGATCATCGAGCCCCGCTTCCTCCCGGTGGACGCCGAGGGGACCGTGGAGCTGCCCGAGGGTCACCTCCGGCTGGGCGCCGGCGCCGGTCGCCACGTCGTCCTCGATGCCGACGGGGTGCACCTCGACCTGGCCGTGGGCTGGTGCTGGGCGGTGGCCTCGGCCATCGGCGCGCCGGTCCGCGTCGTGACCGGCAGCCGCTCGGTCCGCGTCGACGCCGGGGCCGTCCTGGTCTCCCGCGAGGGCGACGGCTCCACCTTCGTCGCCGTCGTGGACGGCGAGGCCTCGATCGAGGGGCGCGAGGGGGCGGTCGCCGTCCCCGCCACCTCGGTGGTGCTGGTCGGGGTCGACGGTTCGGTGCAGGTCGACGAGGCGGGGGTCGAGGAGCTGCTCGCCGACCCGGTCCTCGCCGCCAACCTGGCCGCCGACGACCGGCGCTGAGCGCCCCGCCGTCCGCCTCGGCGGCGGCGACCGCGCCTGCGAATCGAGGGTCGGGTTCACCGGCGTGGGCTGCGAGACTGGCGCCACCATGGCGTTCCACCTCACCAAGCACCACGGCCTGGGCAACGACTTCCTCGTCCACCTGACCGACGACGCCGACGCCGCGGGCGACCGCGGCGCCTGGGTGGCGCGGGCCGTGCGCTGGTGCGATCGCCGTCGTGGCATCGGCGCCGACGGGTTGCTGGTCGGCCTCCACGGCACCGGGGCCGCCGACCTCGTGATGCTGCTCGTCAACGCCGACGGGTCGATCGCCGAGATGAGCGGCAACGGCATCCGGTGCTTGGCCCAGGCCGAGTCCCGGCGCCGGGGCGAGCCGGCGGCCCGACTGCGGATCCGCACCGACGGCGGCGATCGCGTGGTGGCGCTCTCCCCGGACCCCGAGGACCCGGCGTCGGTGGTGGCCGAGGTGGACATGGGCCCGGCCCGGCCCGGCCCGGCTCCCGATCGGTCGGTCGACCTCGGCGGCCGGTTGCCCGACGGCGCCACCGATGCGCTGGCCTCCAACCCCCGTCGGAGCACCACCCTCGACCTCGGCAACCCCCACCTGGTGCTGCTGGTGGACGACCCCGACGCCGTCGACCTCGTGGCCGCCGGGTCGACCCACGAGGCGGCGTTCGACGCCGGGATCAACGTCCACCTGATCGCCCCCACGCCGGGCGAGACCGACGCCCTCACGCTGCGCGTCTGGGAGCGGGGCGCCGGCGTGACCGAGGCCTGCGGCACCGGCGCGGTGGCCGCGGCCCGCGCCGCCCACGACTGGGGGCTGGTCGGCCCGCGGGTCGTGGTGCACATGCCCGGGGGCGACGCGGTGGTCGACGTCGGCGATCCGATGGTGCTGCACGGCCCGAGCACGTTCGTGGCCGACGTCGAGGTCCCCTCGTGACCGGTCCGACCCGGGACGACGCCGACCTCGGGACCCAGGTCGACCCCGAGCTCGAACTCGACGCCGAGCTCGACGACGTGGGGGCCGACGGCGCCCCGGTCGACCCCGGCCACCGTGGCGCCTTCGGCGACTACGCCGGTGGGTCCGGCGCCCTGATCGATCGCACCTTCCGGGAGCGCATCGTGATCGTCGGCGTGACCCTCGCCGGCGGCGACCAGGAGCAGACCGCCGCGGACCTCGACGAGCTGGCCCTGCTGGTGGACACCGCCGGCGCCGACGTGGTCGGCCGCATCGAGCAGCGCCGCGCCACCCCCGATCCGGCCACCTACCTCGGCAAGGGCAAGGCCGCCGAGCTGGCGGACCTCGCGGTGGCCACCGACTGCGACACGGTGGTGTTCGACGACGAGCTGTCGCCGGCCCAGCAGCGCAACCTGGAGAAGCTGCTCGGCCGGACCGCCATCGACCGCACCGCCGTGATCCTCGACATCTTCGCCCAGAACGCATCGAGCGTCGAAGGCCGCGCCCAGGTTGAGCTGGCCCAGCTCCAGTACCTCAAGCCGCGCCTGCGGGGGAAGGGCCAGGGCCTCTCCCAGCAGGCCGGCGGCATGTCGGCCGGCGGCGGGGCGAGGGTCGGCAGCCGCGGCCCCGGCGAGACCCAGCTCGAGACCGATCGCCGTCGCATCACCCGGCGCATCCACAAGCTCGAGGCCGAGCTGCGGGAGATGGGGCGCCACCAGGACACCCAGCACAAGGCTCGCGGCCGCAGCCGGGCCGGCCGGGTGGCGATCGTCGGGTACACCAACGCCGGCAAGTCCACGCTGCTCAACCGGCTGAGCGGTGCCGGCGTCCTGGCCGAGGACCGCCTGTTCGCCACGCTGGACGCCACCACCCGGCGGCTCCAGCTCCCCGGCGGCGAGGCGGTCCTGCTGACCGACACCGTCGGGTTCGTGCGCAAGCTGCCCCACCAGCTGGTGGAGTCGTTCCGCTCGACCCTGCGGGTCACCGCGGACGCGGACCTGCTCGTCCACGTGGTCGACGGGGCGGCGGCGGACCCCCTCGGCCAGGTCGCCGCGGTGCGCGAGGTGCTGGCCGAGGTGGGCGCGGCGGCGGTGCCCGAGCTGCTCGCCTTCAACAAGGCCGACCTCGCCCCCGCCGAGGTCCGGCGCCTCGTCGACCGCCATCCGGGTTCGGTCGGCCTGTCGGCGGCCACGGGGGAGGGGGTCGACGAGCTGCTGGCCACCGTCGGCGATCGCCTCCGGCGGGCCACCCGCGCCGTCGACCTCGTCATCCCCTTCGACCGCGGCGACGTCCTGGCCGAGGTGCACCGCGAGGGCGAGGTCCTCCACGAGGCGGTGGCCGAGGGCGGCATGGCGGTCCGGGCCCGGCTCGACGAGGCCTCCTCGGCCCGGTTGGCGGCCTGGGCCACGAGCTGATCGGCCCCGGAGCCGCCGGCGGACCTCCGGGTAGGTTGGCGGCGTGACCGACCCAGCCGACCACCCGCCCCCGTCCCGCCAGGCCTGGGCGGTGGGCCTCGCCACCTTCGGTCCCGGCGGCCAGGTGCTCGACACGTGGTATCCCGAGCCCCGCCTCGGCTGGTCCGAGGTGGCCCTGCGGCTGGCCGAGGCCCACGGCGCCGGCGGCTCGGGCACCCACGAGCTCAGCCGGGCCGAGGCGATCGACTCGCTGCGCGCCGACCTGGACCAGCTCACCAAGGCCGACCCGCTGCGGGGGGTCAAGCGGCGGGCGGTGGTGACCTTCGTCGAGGACCTCGACGCCCCGCCGGTGGACGCCCACGACGTCTACCTCCGCCTCCACCTGCTGTCGCACCGGCTCGTCCGGCCCAACGGCCAGAACCTGGAGGGGATCTTCGGCCTGCTCGAGAACGTGGTGTGGACCAGCCACGGCCCGTGCGCGGTGGACGACTTCGAGCACACCCGCCTCCGGCTGCGGGCCGCCGGCCTGGCGGTGACCGTCTACGGCGTCGACAAGTTCCCGCGGATGGTGGATTACGTGCTGCCCGCGGGCGTGCGCCTCGCGGATGCCGATCGGGCCCGCCTCGGCGCCCACCTCGCGCCCGGCACCACCGTGATGCACGAGGGGTTCTGCAACTTCAACGCCGGCACCCGCGGCACCTCGATGGTGGAAGGCCGGATCAGCGCCGGGGTGATCGTGGGGGCCGACTCCGACATCGGCGGCGGTTCCTCGATCATGGGGATGCTCTCCGGGGGAGGCAAGCAGGTCATCTCGATCGGCGAGCGCTGCCTGCTGGGGGCCAACGCCGGCCTCGGCATCTCCCTCGGCGACGACTGCACGGTCGAGGCCGGGCTCTACCTCACCGCCGGCACCCGCGTCACCGCGCCCGACGGCCAGGTGGTCAAGGCGGCCACGCTCTCGGGCCGCGACGGGCTCCTGTTCCGGCGCAACTCGGTGTCGGGCGCCGTCGAGGTGCTGGCCACCACGGTCGACTGGGGGTCGCTGAACGCCGACCTCCACGCCAACGGCTAGGTCCCGCCCGTGGCCCCCGCCGCCGGGCCGGCCGGCTTCACGCCGCCGCCGTACCCCTACGACCGCCTCGCCCCGCTCCAGCGCACCGCGTCGGCGGCGCCGGGTGGCCTGCTCGACCTGTCGATCGGCACGCCGTCGGACCCGCCCCCGGCCGCGGTGCTCGCCGCCCTGGCCGACGGCGGCCCGGCCCGCGGGTACCCGCCCTCGATCGGGACGCCCGCCTACCGGGAGGCGGCCGCCGGCTGGCTCGACCGGCGCTTCGGCGTCGCCGTGGGGATCGACGCGCTGGCCGCCTGCATCGGCACCAAGGAGCTGGTGGCCGGCCTGCCCCAGTGGCTGCGGCTGCGCCGCCCCGACCGGGACACCGTGCTCTACCCGGCGATCAGCTACCCCACCTACGCGATGGGGGCCACGCTGGCCGGCTGCCGGGCGGTGGCGGTGCCCGTCGACGAGGCGTGGCGCCTGCGCCTCGACGCCATCGATCCGGCCGATGCGGTCCGGGCGGTCTGCCTGTGGGTCAACACGCCGGGCAACCCGGCCGGCGGCCTCGACGACCTCGGCGCCGCCGCCGCCTGGGGCCGGGCCCACGACGTGGTGGTGGCCTCCGACGAGTGCTACGCCGAGTTCACCTGGAGCGGCCCGCCGCGGACGATCCTCCAGCACGGGACCGACGGCGTCCTCGCCGTCCACTCCCTGTCCAAGCGGTCCAACCTCGCCGGCGCCCGGGTGGGCTTCTACGCCGGCGACGCCGAGCTGGTCCACTACCTCGGCGAGGTCCGCAAGCACGCCGGCTTCCTGGTGGCCGGTCCGGTCCAGGCCGCCGGGGCGGTGGCGTGGGCCGACGACGCCCACGTCGACGAGCAGCGGGCTCGCTACCGGGAGCGCCTCGATCTCCTGGTCGGCGCGCTGGCCGACCGGGGCATCGCCGCCGAGGGCCCGGACGGCGCCTTCTACCTGTGGGTGGCCGCCCCCGACGGCGACGCCTGGGCGCTGGCCGGCCGGTTGGCCGACGAGGGCGTCCTCGTGAGCCCCGGCGAGTTCTACGGCGAGGCCGGTGCCGGCCACGTCCGCATCGCCGCCGTCGCCCCCACCGCGGCCATCGCCGCCTGGGCCCGCCCCCGCTGAGCCGCCGCCCACCCCACCAGGCCCCAACGTTGCGCCGAAACACACCTCTGGGTCGGGTTTCGGCGCAAAGTTCCGGCGGTCCTTGGTCGATGGTCGACGGGTCGTCGGGTCCGGCGGTCCGATGGGCGAGACTGGCGGGATGGTCCCCACCACCTCCGCGCCCGCTGCGAAGCGACCCGGCGCCGCCGGTCTCTGGATCGGCGGGCTCCTGATCGTCGCTGGCGTCGTCCTCGGCATCGTCATGGTGGTCGCCGGCGTGGTCGGCATGAAGCGCACGGTCGACGACTTCCAACGGGTGTCGTCAGAGGTCGGCGGCACGATCACGATCGACCGTCCCGGGCGCTACATCGTCTTCTACGAGCGACCTGACCTCACCGACGGGCTCTCCTTCAGCATCGCCCCGTCCCTGCGCATCGAGGACCCGAACGGGGCCTCGGTGCCGCTCGACTACGTCGCGGGCAGCGAGACCTACGAGATCGGGTCGCGCCACGGCCGCCGCATCGGTCGCTTCGCCGCCGTCGAGACCGGCACCTACCGGATCGTCACCCGCGAGTTCGGCACCGACGGCGGCTCGTTGCGGGGCTACGGCGAGTTCGCGATCGGGCGCCGCAGCCCGCTGGCGGTCGCCCTGCCGCGCATCCTCGGCGGCGTGTTCCTCGGCCTCGCCCTCGGCGTGATCGGCGGCGTGCTCATGATCGTCACCGGGGTCCGTCGCAGCCGGGCCCGGCGGCCCCCGGCCACGCCGCTCGGGGGGTGGGCGCCACCGCCGGCGGGTGGGTGGGCCGCACCGGCGGGGACCACCTGGACGCCCACGGGGGCCCCGGGCTGGGGGACCGGCACCGCCGCCGGCGGCTGGGCCGCGCCGTCGCCGCCGGTCGCCTGGCCTCCGGGAGCTGCGGCCCCGGCGCCGCCGGCCGCCTGGCCGCCCGGGAGCGCAGCGCCACCCGCAGCGGCCGGCCCGCCCGGCTGGGTGCCGCCGGTCGCCCCGCCCGCCACCCCGACCTGGGGTGCACCGGCGCCGCCGGCCTCCGACCCGCCCGCGGTCCCGACCTGGGATCCGCCGACGGCCCCGACCGAGGCGTGGCCGCCGGCCCCCGCGCCCGCCGATCCCGCCGCCGAGCCGCCGGCCGAGCCCCCTGCGGGCCAGGCGCCGTGACCGACCTCATCGCGCTCACCGCCGAGCTGGTGGCGATCCCCTCGGAGAGCCACCGCGAACAGGCCCTCGTCGCCCACCTGGAGGCGGAGCTGGCGGCGGTGCCCTGGCTCACCGTCGACCGGATCGACGACAACCTGGTGGCCCGCACCACCGGGGATCGGCCAACCCGCGTGCTGCTGGCCGGCCACACCGACACGGTCCCGGCCAACGGCAACGCCGTGCCCCGCCTCGACGGCGACGTCCTGTGGGGCCTCGGCACCAGCGACATGAAGTCCGGCCTGGCGGTGATGCTCGAGCTGGCCCGCACCGTCGAGGACCCGGCGGTGGAGCTGACCTACGTCTTCTACGCGGCCGAGGAGGTGGCGGCGGTCCACAACGGCCTCGGCCACCTCCTGCGGGATCGGCCCGAGCTGCTGGCCGCCGACGTCGCCCTGCTCGGCGAGCCCACGGACGCGGCCATCGAGGCCGGCTGCCAGGGTTCGCTCCGGTTGCGGGTCACGATGCACGGCGCCCGCGCCCACCCCGCCCGGCCGTGGATGGGTCGCAACGCCATCCATCGCCTCGGCCGGCTGCTCGCCCTCGTCGAGGACGCCCCCACCCGCGAGCCGGTGATCGACGGGTTGCGGTTCCGAGAGGCGCTCCAGGCCGTGCTGGTCGACGGCGGGGTTTCGGGCAACGTCGTCCCCGACCGGGCCTCGGTCACGCTGAACCACCGCTTCGCGCCCGACCGCACCCCCGAGGAGGCTGAAGCCTGGGTTCGGTCGGTCCTCGCACCGGCCCTCGAAGCCGACGACGAGGTCGAGCTGACCGATGCCGCCCCCGCCGCCGCCCCGGCCCTCGACCACCCGGTGCTGGCCGCGCTGATCGCCGAGAGCGGCGCGCCGGTCGCCCCCAAGCTCGGGTGGACCGACGTGGCCCGCTTCGCCGCCCACGGCATCCCGGCGGCCAACTTCGGTCCCGGGGAGGCGACGCTGGCCCACCGTGCCGACGAGCGGGTCACCCGATCCTCGGTCGAGCGCTGCTTCGCCGCCCTCGACCACCTCCTGCGCACCGGGCCGTGAGGCGGCGCCGGGCCGCCGGTGCCCCCGCCGACCCCGACCTGGCGTGGGCCCGCGGCCTCCCGCTCGGTCGCCACCAGCTCGGCCGGGGCTGGACCGACGCCCCGCTGCTCAACAACGACGCGCCCGCCCGCCCCTTCGAGCCCGGCCCGGCCGCCGACCCGGTGCTGGCGGCGCGCGCCGCCCGCCGTCCGTCGGCGGTGGCCGACGGTCGGGCGTGGCGGCGGCGTCGGGACGGCTCGGTCGTCGTGCTGCGCGTCGAGCGGTTCGCCGACCCCGGCGGTCCTCCGGACGGGGCGCGCCATCGGGCGGCCTGGCAGGCCGGGGGCGAAGCGTGCCTGGAGGAGACGTGGCGCACCCGGTGGGCCGAGCGGGGCCGGACCGCGGGCTGGGTCGAGGCCCGTCGCCTCGATCCGCCGGCGGACGACGCGGACCACCTGCGGGTGGAGGACCACACCGGCGACGGGACCGACGTGACCGTGTACGAGCACCTCACGGTGTGGGCGCCCGGGGCGCTGGCGTCGGCTACGGTGCGCCACCGCCTCGGCGAGGACGTCGACGACGTGGTGGCTCGACTGTTGCCGGTCCTGCGGGCCGGCCTGGCCCGCCCGACCTGACCGACCGGCGCCCGCCGACGATCAGTCGAAGATCGGGCCCTGGTCCCGGGTCCGCTTGAGCTCGTAGAAGCCGGGGGTGGAGGCCACCAGGACCACGCCGTCCCACAGCCGGCCCGCCGCCTCGCCCTTGGGCGCCGGGGTGACCACCGGCCCGAAGAACGCCACGTCGGCCACCGAGATCACCGGGGTGCCCACGTCCATGCCGACGCGGTCCATGCCGTCGTGGTGGGAGGCGATCAGCTGCTCGTCCCACGCGTCGGTGTGGGCGGCGGCCAGCAGCTCGGCGGGCAGGCCGACCTCGGCCAGCGCCTCGGCCAGCACGTCGTCGCCGAGCTCGCGGCCCTGGGGGTGCACCCGGGTGCCGATGGCGGTGTAGAGCGGGAGCAGGACCTCGTCGCCGTGCTCGGCGGCGGCGGCGATGCACAGCCGCACCGGCCCCCACGCCTTCGTCATCATCTCGGCGTACTGCGGCGGGACGTCCCGGCCCTGGTTGAGCACGGCGAGGCTCATGACGTGGAAGCGGGGCTCGATCGGGCGGACCTTCGCCACCTCGAGGATCCAGCGGGACGACATCCACGCCCAGGGGCACAGCGGATCGAACCAGAAGTCGGCGACCTCGGTGGTGGCCGGGGCATCGGCGGTGGTCATGGCGGGTCCTCCGTGGTCGTGAGCGGTCGCACGGTATCGGCCCGAGATCGCCGTGCGGTCCGACGGGATCGGGCGCCCGGGCCACGCGACGGCCAGCTCCTCCCGGCGCCGTCCTCGGATCCGCAGCCACAGGTCGGCGGCCAGGCCGGCGGCGAGGCCGCCGAGGAGCACCCCGATCCAGGGGGGCAGTCGATCCGGCGGCGCGGCGGGCGCGAAGGGGCCGCTCGTCGCCGCGCCGGCGGCGCCCGACGGCGGTCGGCCGAACGATGCCGCCCGACCGGACACGCCCTCCGGCCAGGGCCCGGCGGTGGCGGCGGCGAGGTCGATCTGGCCGGCGCCGAGGCCCGGCCCCGGTCGGGCGGTGGCCACCAGCCGTTCGAGGGCGACGTCTCGGTCGTAGCCCATCGAGAGCAGCACGGCCAGGGCGCCGCTCACCTGCGGCGCCGCCATCGACGTGCCGGCCAGGCACCCGTAGCCGGACCCGTCGCCCTGGTCGCGGGCGAAGGTCGAGACGATGCCGGCCGGTGCCGCCCCCACCCGACAGGTGTCGTCGTCGTCGCCCTCGAGGCCGCCGGGCGCGGCGAGGCCGAACGGCACCCCGTCGACATCGGGGGCGTAGGCGGCCCGCGCGCCCCCGCGCTGGGTGGCGGTGACCACCACGCCGGTCGGCCGGGCCAGGTAGGTCCCGGGTCGGTTGCCGGCGGCCAGCACGGGGATGGCGCCGGCGTCCCACGCCTCGTCGAGGGCGGCGGCCAGCTCGGGGCCGAGGCGGCGTCCGGCGGTGAGGGAGAGGTTGATCACCTGCGCCCCGTGGGCGACGGCCCAGCGGACGCCGGCGGCGACGTCGTCGGTGTCGCCCACCGGCGTGCACGTCCCGCCGTCGCAGGACCGCTCGAGGGTCCGCACGGCGAGGAGGCGCGCGCCCGGGGCCACGCCGGCCACGCCCCTCCCGTCGTCGGCGCGAGCCGCCACCAGTCCGGCCACGTGGGTGCCGTGGCCGTCGGGGCGGCCGCCGCCCTGCTCGGCGCGGCAGTGGTCGGGGTCGCCCTCGGCGCCGATGCAGGTGACCGCGGCGGCGATCTGGCCGTCGAGATCCGGATGGTCGAGATCGATGCCCGAGTCCACGACCGCCACGGTCACGCCGGTGCCGATGCCGTTCCACCAGGCCTCGCGGGCGCGGATGGCGTCGAGCTGCCAGGCCAGCCCGCTGGTGACCGCCGGGTCGTCGACCGGGCGGGGGCCGTGCGGCACCGCACCGGCGGGCGCGGCGATGAGGAAACCGAGGATCGACCCGAGGGCGACCAGGACGCAGCGGGTGGGGCGAGTGCGGGCCATGACCGGCCCGCAGCCTCCCACGCCGGCCGGGGCCGGGGTCAGAGCCGGCGCAGCACCGTGACCACGCGCCCGAACACCTGGACCTCGCCCGGCTCGAACACCATCGGCTGGAGCCGCTCGTTGGCGGGCACGAGGACGACCTGGTCACCGTCTCGACGGAACGTCTTGACCGTGGCCTCCTCGCCCGGGATGCCGGCGACGACGATCTCGCCGTCGCGCGCCTCGGCCTGGGAGCGGGCCACCACGAGATCGCCGTCCAGGATCCCCACGTCGACCATCGAGTCTCCCCGCACCCGCAGCATGAACAGCTCCCCGTCTCCGGTGAGGTCGGCCGGGACCGGCAGGACCTCCTCGACGTTCTCCTGGGCCAACACGTCGGTCCCGGCCGCGACCTCGCCGAGCAGCGGCACGTGGCGCACGGGCCGGCGCTCGACCGCGGCGCCCGACGCCGAATCCCAGCGGACCTCGATGGCCCGGGGCTTGGTGGGATCGCGACGGAGGTAGCCGAGGCGCTGGAGGGTGGAGAGGTGGGAGTGGACGGTAGAAGGGGAGCCCAGGCCGACGCTCTCGCCGATCTCGCGCACCGACGGCGGGTAGCCGCGCTCGCGCATGGCGTGATCGATGCACTCGAGGATCTGCCGCTGGCGAGCGGTGAGGGTCTGATCGGCCATGGGAGCTCCCGGGGAGGTGGCAAGGCGGCGCCGGAGCGCCCGAGCGGCGGGTGCCGCTGCCGAGGACCGTACCATCGCGCAGGTGTTCGGGCAAACACCTGTTCGTTTTCGGCCTTGACGGGGAACGGGTGTTCGGCGCTATCCTCCCAAACACGTGTTCGGCGTACGGGTGTTCGTCGCCGCCGGGCCCGATCCCCCGTCGTTGTCAGACCCCCTGAGGAGACTGCATCCCATGGTCGCCGTCCTCGAGCCCCGCCCTTCGTTCGACTCCCGCCCCGGTCGAGCCCTCCGGCCCGCCCCCCGTCCCGCCCACCGCCAGCCGGCCCGGCCCCAGCTCCGCCTCCTGCCGGGAGGCCTCGCCGAGGGCGGCCGGCCGTCGTCGCCCGCGCTGCCCTGGTCGGCGATCGCCGGCGTCGTGGCCGCCGTCGTGGTGGCGGTCGCCCTCGCCGTCGCCGTCGGCGCCGGCGCCTTCGCCTCCCTCGCCCCGCCCGCTGCCCCCGCCGGCGCCTCCGGTGGTGTGGCCGCTTCGTCGAGTGGATCGATCGTCGTCGAGCAGGGCGACACCCTGTGGTCGATCGCCCGCCGCCTCCAGCCCTCGGGTGACCTCCGCCCGCTGGTCCAGCGGCTGATCGAGCGCAACGGCTCCGCCGTGATCCAGCCGGGAGACGTGATCGCCCTGCCCTGAACCGCCCGAGCCGGCGGGTAGCGTCGGCCCCCATGCGCTGCCCGGCCTGCGGAAGTTTCGACGACAAGGTCGTCGACTCGCGCCAGTCCGACGACGGCACCTCGATCCGGCGTCGGCGGTCGTGCCTGGCCTGCCAGGGCCGTTTCACCACCTTCGAGCGACTCGAGGAGGTGACGCTGCTCGTGCGGAAGCGATCGGGCGTCCGCGAGCCCTTCGACCGGGCGAAGGTGGTCGCTGGCCTGGCCGCGGCGGCGAAGGCCCGGCCGATCGATGACGACCAGCTCGACGCGGTGGCCACCGCGGTCGAGGAGTTCCTGCGCCTGGCCGGCACCGAGGTGTCCTCCGAGGAGGTCGGTCGGGCGGTGCTCGATCGACTGCGCGACCTCGACGTGGTCGCCGCCGTGCGGTTCGCGTCGGTCTACAAGGAGTTCGACGACCTCGCCGACTTCGAGCGCGAGCTCACCGAGCTCACCCACTCGGCGCTGATCAAGGCGTCCGAGCCGAAGCGCCGCTGACGGGCTGACGGGCTGACGCGCTGACGGGCTGACGGGCTGGCGGCGCCCCAGGTTCCCGGGGCGGCGGGCGGTCCGGCGACGGTCGGGGTCACCCGACCTGTCGCCCGCACGGTGGATCAGCCCGATCGCGCGCCCTTCGTCGCCTGCTCGTCACCTCTGAGTGCGATTCGTCGCCTTCCCGTCACGATCGGCCGCCGCCGGCGTCTCGGTGCGCATACCAGCCCCGGATCAGGTTCCGGGCGGAGGGAGACCACGATGGCGAGTGCAGCGAATCCGGCGGGTGGGGGACGAGGAACGGGGGAGGCGGCCGGTCGGCGGCGGCGCCGGATCGCCCTCGCAGGGGCCACGGCGGCGCTGGTCGCCGGCACCCTGATCGTCGCCGCCGGTGGCCCCGCCGGCGCGGCCACCACGTGGTCGCCCAGCGGCGCGTGCGGCTCGGTCCAGACCACCACGGTCCCGGCCGACGTGTTCTCGATGACCGTCGTGGTCGTCGGCGGCAAGGGCGGCACCAGCGGCTCGCAGGCCTCCAGCTCCACCTACGGCGGCGGCAACGGCGGCACCGTCACGGCCACCTTCGCGGTCACGCCGGGGGACACGATCTCGGCCATCGTCGGCTGCAACGGCAACGACGGCCAGGACGACGACGTGCCCACCGCCACCAGCACGGGGTGGAGCAGCGGCGGTGGCACCGGCATGGGCCAGGCCACGCTCTTCAACACCTCGGGGGCCGGTGGCGGTGGCGGCGGCGCCTCCTCGGCGGTCTGCTCGGGGGCGGCCTGCTCCGCCGGATCGGGCACGCCCCTCGTCGTCGCCGGTGGCGGTGGCGGCGGCGGCCTCAGCAACTGCGCCGGCACCCCGGCCGGGACGGGCGGGACCGGCGGGTCGACCGCTCCGGTCACCGCGGCCGGTGGCGGCTCGGGCAACTCCGGGGCCAACGGCAACGGTGGCGGCAACTCCGGCGGATCGAGCGGCGGCGGCTCGGCCGGCACCGGCGGCGTCAACAGCGCCGGCGGCGCGGCGAACGGCGGCACCTCGCCCAACGGGTCCGGTGGCGCCAGCGTCAACGTCGTCGGCGGTGGCGGTGGCGGTGGGTACGTCGGCGGCACCGCCGGCGGGAACTCGTCCACCGGCTGCAAGGGCGGCGGCGGTGGTGGCGGCGGGTCGAGCTGGGTCGCCGATGCGGCCACGGCGGTGACCGAGGGCACCGGTCCGGCCACCGGCTCGGTGCTGATCACCTTCGCCGACCCCACGCCCACCACCACGACCACCGAGGCGACGACCACCACCACGTCGACCACGTTGCCGACCACCACCACGACGGAGGCCACCACCACCACGACCGAGCCGACCACCACGACAACGGAGGCGACGACGACCACGACGGAGGCGACCACGACGACGGAGGCGACGACGACGTCGACCACCGAGGCGACGACCACGACCACGGAACCGACGACGACATCGACCACCGAGGCGACGACCACGACGCAGCCGACGACCACGACCACGGCGGCGACGACCACGACGGCCGCCGCCACCACCACCACCGCAGGGGCGACCACCACCACGGTCCCCGGGGTGCCGGTCTCCCCGCCCACCACCCCGACCACCGCCCCACCGGCGACATCGGCCACCACCGACGGCACGGGGACCACGTCGACCACCGTCGCCGGCGCCACGACGACCACCGTCGCCGGCCCGACGACCACCGTCGCCGGCCCGACGACCACCGCCGATGACGGCAACGGAGGAACGTCCACCCCCGGTGACGACGGCAACGGCGGCGGCGGCAACGGCAACGGCAACGGCAACGGGAACGGGAACGGTGGCACCGGCACCGTCAACGACGGCGGCTCGAACGTCGGCGGGATCGGGGCCGACCAGGGCCACGGTGGTGCCGGCGGGAGCGGGCTGGCCCGGACCGGCTCGAACACGGTGCCCCAGGTCGTGATCGGCCTCACCCTCGTCCTCCTGGGCGGGGCGTTGGTGATCGTGCGCCGCCGGCGGTTCGGCCAGGCCTGACCGACGCGGCCGAGCGGCCGCCGAGCGTGACCAACGGGACCCGCCGGCTTCGGCCGGCGGGTCCCGACGCGCCCGGGGTCGGGTGATCTGCGCGCCGGACGCGATCGGCTTCCGGATCCTCGGGCGGTCGACGGTTGGCTCGCGTCGGTCGGCGGTCCTCTAGGGTGTCGTTCCACATCGGCCCTCGCGGGGAGGTGCCGGGGGGGAGGGACGACGCGATGAGTGAACGCCGAGCGTTCGGACGGTCACGGATGCGGCGTGCCGCAGTGGCCGGGTCAGCCGCCACCATCGGCCTGGTGGTCGGGGTGAGCGTGCTGGTCGGCGGAGGAGGAACGGCCGGAGCGGTCACGGTCTGGTCGCCCCCCGGGGCCTGTGGCATCGTTCAGAGCACCGTCGTCCCTGCGGACGTGTACTCGATGACCGTGGTGGTGACCGGTGGGCACGGCGGCCAGAGCGGCACCCAGGGTGGGAGCACGAACTACGCCGGTGGTGCCGGCGGCGTCGTGACCGCGACGATCGCCGTCGTGCCCGGCGCGACGGTCAGCGCCATCGTGGGCTGCAACGGAGGCGACGGCCTCTCGAACACCACCTCGGCGGTCTCCGGGGGCGTCGGCTTCTCGAACGGCGGTGGGGCGGGCCACGGCCAGACCACGGGGCTGAGCTCGAGTGGGGGCACCGGCGGTGGTGGCGGCGGCTCGTCGGCGGTGACCTTGGGCGTCGTCGACCAGGTGGTCGCCGGCGGTGGCGGCGGCGGCGGCCTCAGCAACTGCGCGGGCACCCCGGCGGGGGCCGGCGGCGCCGGCGGCAGCGGCGGATCCACCGCGGCCGGCGGCGGATCGGGCCTGACCGGCGCCAACGGCGGCGGCGGCGGGAACACCGGGAGCTCGAGCGGCGGTGGCTCCGCGGGGACCGGCGGCGTCAACAGCTCGGCCGGCAGCGGCACGGGCGGCAGCTCGCCCAACAGCAGCGGCGGCGCGGGCCTCAGCGTGGTCGGTGGCGGCGGTGGCGGCGGGTACGTCGGCGGTACGCAGGGTGGGAACTCGAACACCGGCTGCAAGGGTGGCGGTGGCGGTGGCGGCGGCTCCAGCTGGGCCATCGATGCGGCCACCGGGGTGAGCCAGTCGGCGTCGGGTGCCTCGGCCGGTTCGGTCGTGATCACCTTCGCGGACCCGGTGCCGACGACCACGACCACGCTGGCCACGACGACCACCACGTCGACCACCCAGCCCTCGACGACGACCACGTCGACCACGACGTCCACCACCTCGACGACGACGTCGACCTCGACGACGACGTCGACGACCGAGCCGACGACCACGACGACGTCGACGACCGAGCCGACGACGACGACGTCGACCACCGAGCCGACGACCACGACGACGTCGACCACCGAGCCGACGACGACCACGACGTCGACGACGCAGCCGACCACCACGACCGTGGCGGAGACGACGACCACGTCGACGACGGTGCCGGGGAGCACGACGCCGGGGACGCCGGTGAGCTTCCCGACCACGTCGACCTCCGAGGTGCCGACCACCGCCCCGACGACGGTGACGACCACCGCGCCGACGACGACGATGGTCGTCACGGTGCCGGATACCACGCCCACCTCCGAGGAGGCCACGACCTCCTCGATCGGGGGCGGCGAGGTGACCACGACCACGGCCGCGGTCGGTGGGACCGAGACCGACCAGGGCTCGGGCACCGGCGGCACGTCGCTGGCCCGCACCGGGTCGGACTCGACGGGCCTGGCGATGGTCGGTGGCGCCCTCGTGGCGGCCGGCTTCGGCATCCTCGTCGTGCGGCGTCGCCGGTTCGGCGCCGCCTGATGACGCCACGGCCGGCTTCCCGGCGGCCGTGATCTGAAGCAACGAGGAGGGACCCGCCGGCTCCGGCCGGCGGGTCCCGCCGCGTCCGGTCGCCCGCGCTCGTGGGCGACCCGCGCGATCAGGCCCGCACGTAGCGGGCGAACAGGGCCCCGCCGTCCTCCCACAGGTGGGCGAGGCCCATCGTCTCGGGGGCGTCGGGATCCGGGCCGTGCACGATGCGGGCGGCGTCGCCGCCGACCAGCAGCGGGCCGATGGTCAGGTCGAGCTCGTCGATCAGCCCGGCGGCGGCCAGCTGGCCGTTCCAGGAGGGCCCGCCCTCGGCCAGGACGGTGGTAACGCCTCGCCGGTGGAGGTCGGCGAGGACGGCGGCGGGGTCCACCTCGTGCTCACCGGCGTCCACCAGTTCGGCGACCGGCCCCAGGAGGGCTCGCCGGGAGGCCGGTGCGCTCGCCGCGGTGTACACGAGCGGCGGCTCGGGGGCGTCCGCGATCCAGGGCGCCGTGGGATCGAGGTCGAGCGACCGGGTCACGACGGCGAGGCGGGGCACGGCGCCCTGCCCGCGGGCCTGGCGCTGGGCCCGCCGTTCGGCCGAGGGGCGGGGCGGCCCGTAGCCCTCGGCCCGGACCGTGCCGGCGGCCACCAGGATCACGTCGGCCACCGCCCGGATCGCCGAGAACACCACGCGGTCGGCGGGGCCGCCGAGCCCGCCCGACAGCCCGTCGACCGTGGCGGCGCCGTCGATGCTGGCCACCATGTTGACCAGCACCCACGGACGGCCCGCCGGCGCCGGCCGCGCCGCCGCGGCGTGGGCGGCGATCGGGTCGACGGGCCCGGCGGTGGGGAGCAGTTGGCGCACGGCGGCACGGTAGCGGCGGCCCCTGGCAGCATGGCGGCCATGACCGTCACCTCCCCGCCGGAGCGGACCGCGTTCCGGACGTGTCCGCTCTGCGAGGCCACCTGCGGCCTCGAGCTCACCGTGGTGGACGACGAGGTCACCCGCATCCGTGGGGATCGCCTCGACGTGTTCAGCCACGGGTTCGTGTGTCCCAAGGGCTCGACCCTGCGTCAGCTCCACGCCGATCCCGATCGCCTGCGACGGCCGCTCGTCCGCCGGGACGGCGAGCTGGTCGAGGTCGGGTGGGAGGAGGCCTTCGCCGAGGTGGAGGCGCTCCTCGGCCCGGTGATCGCAGAGCACGGCCGTGACGCGGTCGGCGCCTACGTCGGCAATCCGAACGCCCACAACCTCGCCGGCCTGCTCTACCTGAAGCCGCTGCTCAAGGCACTCGGGTCCCGCAACGTGTTCTCGGCCAGCACGGTGGACCAGCGGCCCAAGGAGCTGGCCTGCGCCTGGCTCTACGGGACCGCGCTCACCGTGGCGGTGCCCGACCTCGACCGCACCGACCTGCTGGTCGTGCTCGGAGCCAACCCGTACGCGTCGAACGGGAGCCTGGCCACCGCGCCCGACTGGCCGGGGCGGATCGAGGCGATGCGGGCGCGTGGCGGCCGCCTGGTGGTGGTCGACCCGCGCCGCAGCCGCACCGCCGAGGAGGCCGACGTCCACCTGGCGATCCGGCCCGGCACCGACGCTCTGCTCCTGGCGGCCACGATCACCGCGCTGGCCCGCACCGGTCGGATCGACCCGGGGGCCGCGGGTCCGCACCTGCGTGGGCTCGACTCCGTGCTCGACGCGCTGGCGCCGCTCACCCCCGAGGCGGTGGCGGCCGACGTCGGGGTGGACGCCGCCGCCATCGAGGCACTGGCCGACGAGCTGGCGGCGGCGCCCCGCGCCGCGGTGTATGGCCGGATAGGAACGACCACCGCCGAGTTCGGCACCCTGGCCAGCTGGCTGGTCGACGTGCTCAACGCGGTCACCGGCAACCTCGACGTGACCGGCGGGGCGATGTTCCCCAAGGCGGTGGCCGGCGCCGCCAACACCCGGGGCGAGCCCGGCCGGGGCCGGGCCACCCGCATCGGCCGCCACCGGAGCCGGGTGAGCGGCCGGGCCGAGACGATGGGGGAGCTGCCGGTCGCCTGCCTGGCCGAGGAGATCGACACCGACGGACCCGGCCGCATCCGCGCCCTGATCACCGTGGCCGGCAACCCGGTGCTGTCGACGCCGAACGCCGGCCGCCTCGATGCCGCGCTGGCCACCCTCGACGCGTACGTCGCGGTCGACTGCTACCTCAACGAGACCACGCGCCACGCCGACGTCGTCCTGCCGCCGCCCAGCCCGCTGGAGAAGGACCACTTCGACCTCGCCTTCCACCAGCTCGCCATCCGCAACACCGCCAACTGGTCCCCGGCGGTGCTCGAGGCGGACCCGGACCAGCCGGCGGAGTGGGAGGTGCTGGCCCGCCTGGCGCTGGTGCTCCAGGGGATGGGGGCCGATGCCGACCCCGCGATCGTCGACGACCTCGTCGTCGGGGCGCTCCTGGCCAGCGCGGTCGGCGATCCCCACGGGCCGGTCCACGGCCGCGACCCCGACGAGCTGCGGGTGGCGCTGGGGGACCGGCGGGGCCCGGCTCGGCTGGTCGACCTGCTGGTCCGGCTCGGGCCCTACGGGGACGGGTTCGGGGCCCGCACCGATCCGGTGGCGCCCGGCGTGGCGCCGCTCAGCCTCGACGTGCTCCTCGAGCACCCCCACGGTGTCGACCTCGGCGCCCTCGAGCCGCGCCTGCCCGAGATCCTGCGCACCGAGAGCGGCCAGGTCGAGCTCGACGCCGCCGGCTTCCTCGACGACCTGCCCCGGTTGCTCGCCGCCGTCGGCCGGCCCGTTCCCGAGGCGGTGCTGGTCGGCCGCCGGGACCTGCGGTCGAACAACTCCTGGATGCACAACATCGAGGTGCTGGTGAAGGGTCGACCCCGCTGCACCCTCCACGTCCACCCCGACGACGCCGCTCGCTGGGGCGTGGTGGACGGGGCCTTGGTGCGGGTGGCCGCCCGGGTCGGCGCCGTGGAGGTGGTGGGCGAGGTGACTGACGCGGTCCGGCCGGGGGTGGTCAGCCTGCCCCACGGGTGGGGCCACGACGCCGCCGGCGCCCGGCTCGGCGTGGCCGGCGCCCGTCCCGGGGTCAACAGCAACCTGCTGACCGACGACGCCGTGGTCGACGAGCCGTCCGGCAACGCGGTGCTGAACGGGATCCCGGTCACGGTGCGAGCCGTCGAGGCCGTCGAGGCCGTGGTGACCTGAGGGCCACCGGCGCCGGTCGGCAGCGACGGTCGCCGCCCGGTCGCGGGGCCGGCCTCGCCGGGCCCGGCGGCGCCCGGGCTCAGCTGGTGGGGCGGAGGCCGACCGAGGCGCTGGCCACCGGGTCGCTCATCGGGCGGGCCACGGCCCGGATGCGCCGCAGGGCCTGGAGGAACCCCGCCAGGTCGTCGAGGCCCACCGGGCCGACCAGCACGCGGTCGATGGTGGCGAGGTGGGCGGGGATCAGCCCGACCACGAGGTCGATGCCGGCGCCGGTGAGCTGGGCGTAGGACCCGCGTCGGTCGGTCTCGCAGGGGGTGCGCTCCACCATGCCGGCGCCGACCATGCGGTCGATGAGGCGGGTGAGGCCGCTGTGGGTGACCGTGGACTGGGCGGCCAGCTCGGACATGCGCAGGCGATGGCCGGGGGAGCGGGCCAGGCGGACGAGCACGCCGAACTCCGAGCCGGTGATCCCCGCCGCCTCCACCTGGGGCTCCCACGCCTCGCGGACCCCCGAGAACGCCTCCACCAGCAGCCCGAGGGCGGTCAACCGCTCGTCGTCGAGCGCGGCGAGGGGGTCGGTGCCCGCCCCGCCGGTGACCTCGGTGTTCGAGCTACCGGCGGTACGCGACACGGGCGCAACGGTAACAACCCGAACCGGCTCCGCGGGTGACCGCGGTGGCCGCCGGGGGTCGGCGTGCACCGAGCGTCGCTCGGACGGCGCCACCCGAGCCCGTCATCCCCCGGCCTGTGGATGGACACCCGGTGAATCCCCGCGAAATACACAGCGTTGTTCCCCTTCCGCTCCACAGGGCGGTCCCTCTAGGTTGTCTCCCGGTAGCAGCGGGCGTCGGACGGCGGTCGGAAAAATCAAGTGGTGTGGGAGCCCGAGGGGTCGGCCGGAGCCGGCGCCCCGAGGCGAAAGCAGTGAAGGAGCACCCGGAGCGGCCCGGCCGCCCCGCCTCCTTTCGACCTGCCCGCCGGACCGACGCCCGCTGCCCCACCTGCCCCGGCAACGATCTCGGATCGAGGCCGCGGCGACCGTTGACACGGGGGTAATTACCGTGCTGTAGTTCCCCTCTACATCTTGTGGTGCCGAGGCCTCAGGGGAGCCCCCGGACACCACGGGTAGTGCCCACCAGCTCCCGATCCGGTCCCGCAGCGTCGCGGGAGCGCTCGGCATCCCTTCCCCGCAGGACGGAGACCCCCCATGGCCCTGGCCCCCGAGCAGACCGGCATCGACATCCGCCGCCACTTCACCACCGAGGGGGTCCACCCCTACGACGAGGTCGAGTGGGAACGGCGCGACGCCCGGATCACCAACTACCGGGACGGGTCGGTCGCCTTCGAGCAGCTCGGGGTGGAGTTCCCGGTCGGGTGGTCGCTCAACGCCACCAACATCGTCGCCCAGAAGTACTTCCGGGGGACCCTCGGCACCGCCGGGCGGGAGTCGTCGCTCAAGCAGGTGATCGACCGGGTTGCCGACACGATCACCACCTGGGGCATCGAGGGCGGCTACTTCGTCGACGACCGCGAGGCCGAGGCGTTCCGGGCCGAGCTCAAGCACCTGCTGGTCAACCAGAAGGCGGCGTTCAACTCGCCGGTGTGGTTCAACATCGGCGTGGACGGGGTGCCGCAGCAGGCCTCGGCCTGCTTCATCCTCTCGGTCCAGGACTCGATGGACTCGATCCTCAACTGGTACCGGGAAGAGGGCGTGATCTTCAAGGGCGGCTCCGGCGCCGGCGTGAACCTCTCCCGGATCCGCTCGTCCGCCGAGTACCTCAAGGGCGGGGGCACCGCCTCGGGTCCGGTCAGCTTCATGCGGGGGGCGGACGCGTCGGCCGGCACGATCAAGTCGGGCGGCAAGACCCGGCGGGCCGCGAAGATGGTGATCCTGGATGTCGACCACCCCGACATCGAGGAGTTCATCTGGTGCAAGTCCCGGGAGGAGAAGAAGGCCCGGGCGCTGCGCGACGCCGGCTTCGACATGGACCTCGACGGGGCCGACAGCCACTCGATCCAGTACCAGAACGCCAACAACTCGGTGCGGGTGACCGACGAGTTCATGGAGGCGGTGGTCGCCGACGCGGACTGGCACCTGCGGGGGGTGACCGACGGCGAGATCAAGAAGACGGTGCGGGCCCGTGACCTGATGCGCCAGATCTCCCAGGCCACCTGGGAGTGCGCCGATCCCGGCATGCAGTTCGACACCACGATCAACCGCTGGCACACCGCCCACACCACCGGGCGGATCAACGGCTCGAACCCGTGCTCGGAGTACATGCACCTCGACGACTCGGCCTGCAACCTGGCCAGCCTGAACCTGCTGAAGTTCCTGGGCACCGACGACCGCTTCGACGTGGACGGCTTCAAGGCCGCCGTGTCGGTGATCTTCACCGCCCAGGAGATCCTGGTGGGCCGGGCCGACTACCCGACCGAGCCGATCGCCGAGACCTCGCGTCGGTTCCGCCAGCTCGGCATCGGCTACGCCAACATCGGCGCCCTGCTGATGGCCCTCGGCCACGCCTACGACTCCGACGACGGCCGGGCGTGGGCGGCGGCGATCACCGCGCTGATGACCGGCCACTCCTACGTGACATCGGCCCGCACCGCGGCCCGGATGGGCCCGTTCGCCGGCTACGCCGACAACGCCGAGCACATGCTCCGGGTCCTGAACATGCACCGCGAGGCGGCGGCGGAGATCGACGAGGAGCTGGTCCCGGCCGAGCTGCTGTCGGCCGCGCAGGCGTCGTGGGACGAGGCGTGCGACCTCGGCGACCAGTTCGGCGTGCGCAACTCGCAGGCCTCGGTGCTGGCGCCCACCGGCACGATCGGCCTGATGATGGACTGCGACACCACCGGCATCGAGCCCGACCTCGGCCTGGTCAAGATGAAGAAGCTGGTCGGCGGCGGGACGATGACGATCGTCAACCAGACGATCCCGCGGGCGCTGGCCCGCCTCGGCTACTCGGCCCAGCAGATCGACGACATCACCGCCTACATCGACGCCGAGAAGTCGATCCTCGGGGCTCCGCACCTCGCCGCCGAGCACATCGCGGTGTTCGCCTGCTCGATGGGCGACAACCCGATCCACTACTCGGGCCACGTGCGGATGATGGCGGCGGTCCAGCCGTTCATCTCCGGGGCCATCTCCAAGACGGTCAACATGCCCGAGGACGTGTCGGTCGAAGACGTCGAGCAGCTCCACATCGACGCCTGGCAGCTCGGCGTCAAGGCGATCGCCATCTACCGCGACAACTGCAAGGTGGCCCAGCCGCTGAACATGGCCAAGAAGGAGGGCGCCGAGGACGACGCCCCCGTCGCGGTCGTGCCGCAGGTGGTCGAGGTCGAGAAGATCGTCGAGCGCATCGTCGAGAAGGTCGTCAAGGTCCCCACCCGCCAGAAGCTCGAGCGCAACCGCACGTCGCGGACCTTCGAGTTCCGGGTGGCCGACTGCAAGGGCTTCGTCACCGTCGGCGAGTACGCCGACGGCCGGCCCGGCGAGGTGTTCCTCAAGGTGGCCAAGCAGGGGTCCACCCTCGCCGGCATCATGGACGCCTTCTCGATCACGCTGAGCTACGGCCTCCAGTACGGGGTGCCGCTGCGCACCTACGTCGAGGCGTTCACCAACACCCGCTTCGAGCCGGCCGGCATGACCGACGACCCGGAGCTGCGGATCGCCTCGTCGCTGCTCGACTACATCTTCCGCCGCCTGGCGCTCGACTACCTCACCCTCGAGGAGCGCCAGGAGCTCGGCATCCTCTCGGTCTCCGAGCGGATCCAGCCCACGCTGCCCGGCGTCGAGGAGACCGTGGTCGAGAACCGCACCGGCGCCGACGTGGCCTCGGATCCGAAGTCGATCCCGTCGGCCTCGGAGCTGGCCATCGTGCTCGAGGAGGAGGCCCAGTCCTCCGGCGAGGGCCACCAGCCGAGCCTGCTCGACCGGGCCGGGGTCACCGACCTCACGCCGCCCGCCCACACCCCGCCGCAGGTGCGCCCGAGCGTCCAGCACGCCGACGCCCCGTACTGCATGCAGTGCGGCGTGCAGATGCAGCGGGCCGGCTCCTGCCACGCCTGCCCGAGCTGCGGCAGCACCTCCGGCTGCAGCTGACCCGGCGGGGTCGCCCGCGATCCGACGACCCCCGTGCCCGTCCCCCGGGCGCGGGGGTCGCTCGCGTCCCGGGGCGGCGCCGGCCGTGACGTCCCGGGCTCCGAGCCCGGGTCTACGTTGCCGATCCATGGCTCCTGCGATCTGCCGTTCATCCCGTCCCGACCCGATCGCCGGCGGCGCACCGGGCGATCGTGGGCGCCCGGCGGCGCGGACGGCACGGCGACGCCGGGGTCGGCTCGCCGCCGGGGTCGTCGTCGCCGCGACGCTGCTGGCCGCCTGCGGGGCGTCGGGCGGCGACGAGGCGAAGACCACCGACACGACGGCCAAGCGCCCGACCACCGAGGCTGCCACCACCACCACGACCGCCACCGGCGCCGGCGACGAGCCCGCCGGCGGGTGGGACGACTCGGCGGCGTCGCTCTCGCTCGAGGAGGGCGACACCGCATCGGTCACCTGCACCCCCGATGGCACGCCGGCCAGCATCTGGGGCACCGGCACCTACACGGCCGACTCCAACATCTGCACCGCGGCGGTGCACGCCGGGCTGATCACCGTGGCCGACGGCGGCACGGTCAAGATCGAGGTCACCGCCGGTCGCGACGCCTACGAGGGGTCCGACGCCAACGGGGTCTCGTCGTCGGGCTACGGCGCCTACCCGCTGAGCTTCACGTTCCCGAAGAGCTGACGCCCCGAGCGGCACCGTCGTCCCGATGTGGCGGGCGGTGCGGCGCCGGTGCGGGTCGGTCGCCGGCGCCGCTACCCTCCGCCGCCGTGTCCGGAACCGAGCGCTTCGTCGTCGCCTTCTCCTGCCCGGACCGCCGCGGCATCGTCCACCGGGTGGCCGGCCTGCTCGAGGCGCTGAGCTGCACGATCACCGAGAGCCAGCAGTTCGGCGACCCCGACAGCCGCCGGTTCTTCATGCGGGTGGCGGTGACCTCGGAGGCGGGCCGGCCGGTGGCCGACGACCTGCGCCGCGGCATGGCCGGCGTGGGCGGCGACCTCGACATGGACTGGGAGGTCCACGACGCCTCGGTGCCGTGCCGGGCGCTGGTGCTCGTGTCTCGCGAGGGCCACTGCCTCAACGACCTGCTGTACCGCTGCGGCAACGGGTTGCTGCCCGTGGCGATCGCCGGCGTGGGCTCGAACCACCGCATCCTCGAGCCGCTGGCCGAACGGGCCGGGGTGGCCTTCCACCACCTGCCGGTGGACGCGGCCAACCGGGCCGAGCAGGAGGCGGCGATCCTGGCGCTGGTGGAGGCCGAGCAGGTCGATCTCGTCGTGCTGGCCCGCTACATGCAGGTCCTCTCCGACGAGCTCTGCGCCGCCCTCGACGGTCGGGCCATCAACATCCACCACTCGTTCCTGCCCAGCTTCAAGGGCGCCCGCCCCTATCACCAGGCCCACGAGCGGGGGGTCAAGCTGATCGGGGCCACCGCCCACTACGTGACCGCGGACCTCGACGAGGGGCCGATCATCGAGCAGGAGGTGGCCCGGGTCGACCACACCCACGGGCCCGACGCGCTGGTGGCGGTCGGCCGGGACCTCGAAGAACGGGCCCTCGCCACCGCGGTCCGCCTCCACGCCGAGCACCGGGTGCTGCGCAACGGCCACCGCACCGTCGTCTTCCGCTGATCCACCCCGAACTTGTCTACGTGAGCCGCACAGGTGCGCCTCACGTAGACAAGTTCGGCTCGGTGGGGTCGGTTCGGGGTCAGGTGACCACCTTCGAGAGGGTGTCGCCGAGGAGTTGGACCCGTCCTTCGACGTGGCCGTTGACCGGGGCGGCGACGGTGAAGCCGTCGATGCCGGTGGCCAGCAGGGCCGACCAGCGCTCGCCGATCTCGTCGGGGTCGCCGTAGGGGATCAGTGACCGCACGCCGGCCGCCTCCTCCTCACCGAGCGAGGCCACGTCGACGCCGCGGAGGGCGAGGGCGGCGTCGAGGTCGGCCTGCGCCTCGTCGTGGGTAGGAGCGATGCAGGCCATCGTCTGGTAGCTGACGGTGATCTCGGAGCGGTCCCGGCCGAGGTCGGCGCAGTGGGCGGCCAGGGCGTCGAGCTTGCGGGGGATCTCGTCGGCCGCGCAGATCAGGTTGGACTCGTCGGCGTACTGCGCCACCAGCCGCAGCGTCTTCTTCTCGCCGCCGCCGCCGATCATGACCGGGATCTTGGAGAGCGGCGCCGGGGAGTTGATGGCGTCGGCCACCTGGTACCAGCGGCCGTCGAGGCTGGGGCGCTCGCCGGCCAGCATCCCGGTGATGATCTGGAGCGACTCCTCCAGCTTCTCGAAGCGGTCGGTGAAGGTGCCGAACTCGAAGCCCAGACTGTCGTGTTCGAGCTCGAACCACCCGGCGCCGATGCCGAGCTGGGCCCGGCCGCCCGAGACGAGGTCGAGCGCGGTGACCGTCTTGGCCAGCAGCGTGGGGTGGCGGTAGGTGTTGCCGGTGACCAGGGCCGAGAGGCGGACCCGCTCGGTCTGGGCCGACAGCGCCGAGAGGAGCGTGTAGCACTCGATCATCTCGGCGTCGGGCGGCCCGATCATCGGCAGTTGGTAGAAGTGGTCCATCACCAGGACGGTGTCGAACCCGCCGGCCTCCGCCTCCCGGGCTTGCCGGGCGATCGTGGGGTAGAGGTCCGCGGCGGCGACGCCGGGATAGGTGAAGTTGGGGATCTGGTAGCCGAGCTTGGTCACCCGGCCGACGCTACGCCCGACCGGCGGCGATCGCTCCTGCGGTCGAACGTGGCGCGCCAACCCGACGCCAGGGTGTGATTTCGCGCAAGGTTCGCGGGATGGGCGGGGCGGGCGCTCGGGGCGTCAGGCGTCGGGGCAGGGGCTACCGATGGCGAGGGCGGCGCAGGCGCCGCCTCGCGTCACCTTCCACGTGCCGTCCTCGCGGACGACCTCCACCGGGATGCCGGTGGCGTAGTCCTCGCCGGCCACGGTCACCGAGACGGTGGCCGTGGCGGTGTCGCCGGCGACGGTGACGCCGTCGATCTTCAGCTCGGCGTCGACCTGGGAGACCAGGTCCGCCACCGCCTGGTAGGTGGGCTCGAGGTCGTCGGCGCCGGTGAGGTACGGCGCCCGGTCGGCGAAGGACCGGTCGTCGAGGCCGAGGGCACCCTCGACCGCCTTGCGGATCGCCGCCTCGTCCTCCGCCGACGCGGCCTCGGCGGGGACGGTGGTGGCGGCGGGCGCGGCTGCGCCGGCGGCCGGCTGCTGCACCACCACGAAGCGGGTGCTGCCGCACGAGGCGAGGGCGAGGCCGAGCACCGCGGCCACGGCGGTGGCGGCGAGGGTGCGGCAGGCGGGGGCGGGGCGGGTCATCGGGAGGCTCCGGTCGGGTCGGTCGGCAACGGGTCGGTCGGGTCGGCCCGGGGGCCAGGTTCGGGATCGGGGGCGAGGGCACCGGTCGGCTCGGGCTCGACGTCGCGCGCCGCATCGGGCCCGGCGGCGGCGGTGGCCTCGTCGGCCGGTGCGGGCGGGGCGTCGAGCGGTCCGTCGCCACCGTCGGGTTCGCCGGGGGGAGCGGCGCCCGAGCCGTCGCGGGCGGCGCGGCGGGCGGCGGCGTCGCGGCGCTTGTTCCGCCGGACGAACCACATGACGACGCCGGTGGTACCGAGGGCCGCCGGCGCGAGGCCGACGAAGACCCAGGCCACCAGCGAGGGCGTGCCGGCGAAGGTGCCGAAGTGGATCGGCGCCGTCCAGCCCTCGTACACGCGGGTCGAGAAGCCGAGGTCGGCGTCGTCGTCGATCGAGACGATGCCCCCGGAGTACTGATCGACCGCGAAGGCCACCGACCGCTGGCCGCCGGCCATGCCGAGCGCGGCCCGGTCGACGGCGGCCTGCTGCGCGGTGAGCGGGGTGGCGCCCGGCACGGGCGTGGACAGCGGGGTGGTGACGTCCTCCTCGTGGACCGTGCCAAACGTGACGGCGTTCCAGACGGCCCGCACCTGGTCGGGGAAGCCGAAGTTGATGCCGGTCGCCGCCACGAGGACGAGCGGCACGAAGGCGACGAGGCCGATCGCCTTGTGGAGGTCGAGGTGGAACTGGAAGCGCTTGCCCCGCCGCACCCGCAGGGCGTTCGCCCAGCGCTTCACCCCCGGCCAGTACCAGAGGTAGAAGCCGGTGAGCAGCACGAGGAGCCAGGCGGTGGCCATCCAGCCGAGCACCGAGAGCGGGGCGAACCCGAACACCGAGGTGCTGTTGAGGTTGAAGTGGAGGCGCTCCAGGAACCGCATCGCGCCCGGCTCCTGGTAGTTGCGGGCGGTCACCTTGCCGCTCCCCGGGTCGACCAGGACCCAGTGGGTGCCGCCGGCCCGGTCGGTGACGAACACGTGGTACACGCCGCCGCTGTGCTCCGCCCCGGGCAGGGAGGCGTAGGTCACGAGGTCGTCCGGCCGAGCCTCCTTGGCCGCGGCGAGAGCGGCGTCGACGCCGACGTCGCCCTTCGTCGTGGCGAACGCCTCGCGGTTCCAGAGCTGGCCGATCTCGGGGGCGAACACGAGGGCGGCGCCGCTGACCGACTCGACCACGATCCAGGCCACGAGCAGGAGCGACACCCAGCGGTGGACCTTGACCAGCGGGCCGCGCTTGGCCACCGCGGTGCGGTGAAGGCGTCGGCGGACGCGGGTGCGACGGCGGACCTGGGGGGCGACAGGGCGGCGGGTGGCGAGGGTCGCCTCGGGGACCGCCTCGTCGACGGTCGACGGCTCGGTGTCCGGATCGGTGGTGAGCAAGGTGGGAGCCTCGGGCGCGAGATGTAAGGCGCACCTTCTACCGGCTACGAACTGCGGCTGACAAGCCCCGGCGGTGGGTTCCGTCGGAACTTTGCGCCGAAACCCGACGCCCAGGTGTGATTCGGCGCAAAGTTCGCGTGGGTGGACGGCGGGTGGTCAGCGGGGGGCGAGCCACCAGGTCCAGCGGTGGCGGGCCGGGCGGGGGCGGTGGCGGTCGGCGGTGTCGGGGCCGCAGGCGGCGGTGCCGAGGCCGCGGTGGGCGACGTCGAGGTGGACGTGGACGCGGCCGTCGGGGGCGAGGAGGTGGGCGTGGTCGGCGGCGGTCAGGGCCTCGACCGACCACGGGAGCGCGCTGAGGCCGAGCGGGCGGTCGCCCCACAGCCCGACGGCCGGGCCGGCGCCGCCGTCGCGGTCGCCGCCGGCGGTCGGTTCGAGCACGGCCCACCGGGTGGCCAGGCGCAGCCCGGTCTCCTGGGGGACCATGAACGGCATCGGGGTGGCCGCCACCGAGGCCTCCCAGGTGCCGACCACGGCAGCGGCCCGCCGGTCCGGGTAGCTGTCGCCGGGGCCGAGGCCGCACCACCGGAGGCGGTCGTGGCGGCCGGGCAGGTCGAAGCGGATGCCGACCCGCGGCAGGTCCGGAACGTCGGAGGCGATGTCGAGGTCCTCGTCGATGCGCAGGGCGTCGCCGTCGGGTCGGACCGTGCGGCGGTGGCGGACGACCGTGGCCCCGTCGCCGCCGGCGAGCTCGACCAGCCGGATCAGCGCTCCCGACCGC
>WBZU01000249.1_pt1 | contig 49337 bp, 45 predicted proteins | sample 5204311 | NCBI WGS metagenome assembly WBZU01 (sample SAMN12344359, study PRJNA552823) | activated sludge metagenome | biome: Activated sludge suspended growth; feature: Nitrification reactor; material: Wastewater; isolation source: activated sludge from nitrification reactor of wastewater...
GAGGAGGCCGGCAGGCCGTGAGCCGGTCGCCCGCGTCCCCGGCCCGGGCGCCGTCCGCGGCGCCGGACCTCCGCCGCCCCGGCGCCGCGGCGCCGCTCGCCGACCTGATCGCCGAGCGGCTGGCCGGCCTCGAGCCGGCCCACGTCGAGCTTCGGGACGACAGCGCGGCCCACGCCGGTCACGCCGGCGCGGCCGGCGGGGCCGGGCACTTTTCGGTGACCGTCGTGTCAGATGCGTTCGCCGGGGTCGCGCGCCTCGCCCGCCACCGGGCGGTGCTCGACCGGGTCGCCGATCTCATCCCCCATCCGGTGCACGCGCTGGCGATCCGCGCGTACACCCCCGACGAGTTTTTCTCCTCCCACGAAAGGAACGTTCGATGATTCGCACCACGATCGCGCTCGCCGCCATGGCCGCGCTCGCGCTCCCCGCCGCCCACGCGCAGGCGCCCGCCGCGCCCAAGGCGGCCCCGGCCGCGAAGGCCGCCGAAGGCAAGGCGCTCTACCAGCAGGCGCAGTTCGACATCGTGCTGAAGGACCGGCTGGCGCAGGGTCAGCAGGACACGCCCGAACTGCGCGCGGCGATCCGCGAGGAGCTCAACACGCGCGAGCTGCTCGCGCGCGAGGCCCGCAAGAAGGGGTTGGACAAGAACGCGGAACTCAAGACGCAGATGGACCTCGCGTCGCAGACCGTGCTTGTCCGCGCCTTCGTCGCGGACTGGATCAAGAACAACCCGGTCCCGGACGCCGACCTCCGCAAGGAATACGACGCGATCCGCACGCAGATCGGCGACCGGGAGTACAAGGTCGCGCACATCCTGGTCGACAACGAGGCCGACGCGAAGGACGTGATCACCCAGCTCCAGAAGGGCGCGAAGTTCGCCGACCTCGCGAAGGAGCGCTCGAAGGATCCCGGCTCGAAGGACCGCGGCGGCGACCTCGACTGGAACGCTCCGGCCAACTTCGTCAAGCCGTTCTCCGACGCGATGGTCAAGGCCGAGAAGGGCAAGTTCACGCCGCAGCCGGTCCAGACCCAGTTCGGCTGGCACGTGATCCTCGTCGAGGACGTCCGCGAGGCGAAGGTGCCCTCGTTCGACGAGGTGAAGCCGCAGCTCGCGCAGCGCCTGCAGGCGCAGATGCTCGACAAGTACTTCCGCGACCTCCGCGCGAAGAACGGCGTCTGATCCGGCCGCCGGGGCTCCGGCACGCACGAAGGGCAGGCCCTGGCGCCTGCCCTTCGTCTTTCCGGGGCCGCGAACGCCCGCGTCGCCGGGCGCGCGCCGAAGGACGGCCGTGGTATCGTTCGCGCTGCGCGCCGCGAACCCCCGTCAGCGGGGCAAGACAAGCCGGGCGCCGCACGGAGGGGAAATGTCGCTGATTCGCAACCCGAAGGACTTCGGATCGGGATGCCTGTTCGCGGGCTTCGGGCTCGCGGCGGTCGTCCTGGGGGCATCCTATCCGCTGGGCACCGCGGCCCGCATGGGGCCCGGCTATTTCCCGCGGGGGCTGGGCCTCATCCTGATCGCGATGGGCGCCGTGCTGATCCTGAAGAGCCTGCGCACGCGAGGCGCGCCGATCTCGATCCCCACGTTGAAGCCGATGCTCGTCGTGCTGGGCAGCGTCGTGCTGTTCGGGATCGCGGTGATGCCGCTCGGCCTCGTCCTCGCGACGATCCTGCTCATCGTCGCGTCGAGCGCGGCGAGCCACGAGTTCAACTGGAAGGAGGCGGCGATCGCGTCGGTGGTCCTCGCCGGGTTCGTCGTCGCGGCGTTCGGCTACGGGCTCAACCTGCAGCTGCCGATCCTGCCCCCGTTCCTCGCCCGGAGCTGATCGATGGAGCTGCTCTCGAACCTCGCGATCGGCTTCGGCGTCGCGTTCACGTTCCAGAACCTGCTCTACGCGTTCTTCGGCGTGCTGCTCGGCACGCTGATCGGCGTGCTGCCCGGCATCGGGCCGGTGCCGACGATCGCGATGCTGCTGCCGATCACCTACGCGCTGCCGCCGGTGTCCGCGCTCATCATGCTGGCCGGCATCTACTACGGCGCGCAGTACGGCGGCTCGACGACCGCGATCCTCGTCAACCTGCCCGGCGAATCGTCGTCGGTCGTCACCTGCATCGACGGCTACCAGATGGCGCGCCGCGGCAAGGCCGGCAAGGCGCTGTCGGTCGCGGCGCTCGGCTCGTTCATCGCGGGCTCGGTCGCGACGCTGGTCGTCGCGGCGTTCGCGCCGCCGCTCGCCGAATTCGCGCTCAAGTTCGGGCCGGCCGAGTACTTCTCGCTGATGGTGCTGGGCCTGCTGGCCGCCGTCGTGCTCGCGAGCGGCTCGCTGCTCAAGGCGATCGCGATGATCGTGCTGGGCCTCCTGCTCGGCATCATCGGCACCGACGTCAACTCGGGGCTGCAGCGCTTCTCGTTCGGGATCGCCGAGCTCTCCGACGGGATCGGCTTCGTCGTGGTTGCGATGGGGCTGTTCGGGTTCGCCGAGATCATCGTCAACCTCGAGCAGAAGGAGCACCGCGAGGTCTTCACCGACAGCGTGTCGGGGCTGTGGCTCAAGTGGCGCGAGTTCAAGGAGGCGCTGCCCGCGATCCTGCGCGGCACCGGCATCGGCTCGGTGCTGGGCATCCTGCCCGGCGGCGGCGCGATGCTCTCGGCGTTCGCGGCCTACACGCTCGAGAAGAAGATCGCGAAGGACCCTTCGCGCTTCGGCAAGGGCGCCATCGAGGGCGTCGCCGGCCCCGAGAGCGCGAACAACGCGGGCGCCCAGACCTCGTTCATTCCGCTGCTCACGCTCGGCATCCCGCCCAACGCCGTGATGGCGCTGATGGTCGGCGCGATGACGATCCACAGCATCCAGCCGGGCCCGCAGGTGATGACGAGCAACCCGCAGCTGTTCTGGGGGCTGATCGCGTCGATGTGGATCGGCAACGTGATGCTCGTGATCCTGAACCTCCCGATGATCGGCATCTGGGTGAAGCTCCTCAAGGTGCCCTACCGGCTCCTCTACCCGGCGATCCTGCTGTTCTGCTGCATCGGCGTCTACAGCCTGCAGAACAACGTGTTCGACGTGCTGATGACGGCGGTCTTCGGCGTGCTGGGCTGGGTGTTCGTGAAGCTCGAGTGCGAGCCCGCGCCGCTGCTGCTCGGCTTCATCCTCGGTCCGATGATGGAGGAGAACCTGCGGCGGGCGCTCCTGCTCTCGCGCGGCGACCCCACCGTGTTCTTCACGCGGCCGCTCTCGCTCGGGATGCTCGTCGCGGCGGGGCTGCTGCTGCTCATCATCGTGCTGCCGGCGGTCCGCAAGACGCGCGAGGAGGCCTTCCAGGAGGAAGGCGCGTAGGACGCGTCCGCGCGCGGGACGCCCCGCGTCCCGTCGCGCGCGGCGCACGGCGTGGCGACATGGCTTCGTTCGACTGGTCGCTGCCCTACCCGTCGCGGCGCCAGCCGATCCTCGCCCGCAACGTCGTCGCGACGAGCCAGCCGCTCGCGACGCAGGCCGGTCTCGCGATGCTCGCCCGCGGCGGCAACGCGGTCGACGCCGCCGTCGCCGCGGCGATCACGCTCGCCGTCGTCGAGCCCGTCTCCAACGGGATCGGCTCGGACCTCTTCGCGATCGTCCGGGACGGCAGCGGGCTCGACGGGCTCAACGCGTCCGGCCGCGCGCCGGCCGCGGCGAGCGCTTCGCGCCACGCGGGGCGCGCCGAGATGCCGCAGCGGGGCTGGGAGGCGGTGACGATCCCCGGCGCGGTGTCCGGCTGGGTCGCGCTGTCGAAGCGCTACGGCCGGCTGCCGTTCGCGGACCTGTTCGAGCCCGCGATCCGCTACGCGCGCGACGGCTGGATCGTCTCGCCGGTGGTCGCCGCTCAGTGGGAGCGCGCCGCCGGGATCCTGCCGAAGGACCTGGGCTACGCCGAGCACTTCCTGCCGGCCGGCCGTGCGCCGCGCGCGGGCGAAACCTTCGCGTGCCCGCCGATGGCGCGCACGCTCGAGGCGATCGCCGCGAGCGCCGGCGAGGCGTTCTACCGCGGCGAGCTCGCGCACGCGATGGCCGCCGACGCGCGCAGGCATGGCGCGCTGCACACCGTCGACGACTTCGCGCGCCACGCGAGCGACTGGGTGACGCCGCTCGCGCTCGACTACCGCGGCACGACGGTCCACGAGATCCCGCCGAACGGCCAGGGGATCGCCGCGCTGATCGCGCTCGGCATCCTCGCGTCGGCGCCGCCGGAGGCGCCGCCCGACTCGGTCGCCGCGCAGCATCGCGCGATCGAGGCGATGAAGCTCGCGTTCGCCGACGCGTACCGCCACGTCGCCGACCGGGCGCACATGCGCGTCGCGCCCGAGGAGATGCTCGACCGCGCCTACCTCGCGTCGCGCGCGGGACTGATCGACCCGACCCGCGCGCAGGACTTCGGCCCCGGCTCGCCGCCGCAGGGCGGGACCGTCTACCTCGCGACCGGCGACGCGCAGGGCATGATGGTGTCGTTGATCCAGTCCAACTACATGGGCTTCGGTTCCGGCGTCGTCGTGCCCGGCACCGGCATCAGCCTGCAGAACCGCGGCGCCGGCTTCTCGCTCGATCCGGCCCATCCGAACGCGATCGAGGGCGGCAAGCGCCCGTTCCACACGATCATCCCGGGGTTCCTCACGCGCGGCGGCGCCCCGCTCGCCGCGTTCGGCGTGATGGGGGGCCCGATCCAGCCGCAGGGCCACGTGCAGGTGCTGCAGCGGATGCTCGACCACGGGATGAACCCGCAGGCCGCGCTCGACGCGCCGCGCTGGCGCTGGAACCGCGACGGCTCGCTCGACCTCGAGGCGACGATGCCGCCGGACGTGCGCGCGGGACTCGCGGCGCTCGGCCACCGCCTCGTCGCCTCGTCGGACAGCCATTTCGATTTCGGCGCCGGGCAGATCGTCGTGCGGATCGACGGCGGTTACCTCGCCGCGTCCGACCCGCGGCGCGACGGCCAGGCCGCCGGGTTCTGACCTCCCGCGAGCGTGGGCCGATGAGCCGGGCGCAGGACGCGGACGACCCGTACGACCTGGCGCGTTTCGTCGCGGCCCAGGAGGAGGTCTACGCCACCGCCCTCGCGGAGCTATCGGCCGGCCGCAAGCGAACCCACTGGATGTGGTTCGTGCTCCCGCAGCTTGAAGGACTGGGATCGAACTTCATGGCGCAGCGCTACGCGATCTCGGGCCGCGCCGAGGCCGGGGCCTACCTGCGCCACCCGATCCTCGGGCCCCGGCTCGTCGCGTGCGCCGAGGCGCTGCTCGCGGTCGAGGGCCGTTCCGCCCACGAGATCCTCGGCTCGCCCGACGACCTGAAGCTCGGATCGAGCGCGACGCTGTTCGCCGCGGTGTCGCCGCCGGGATCGGTCTTCGAGCGGCTGCTCGACCGGTACTTCGCCGGCCGGCGCGACGAAAGAACGATGCGGTTGCTGGCGTCGGCGCCCGGCGCGGGCGAGGCAGGGGATCGCTGAAGGCGCTCCCTCGGCCGCGGCGCGTCCCGCGACGCCGCGGTCAGCGCAGGATCGATCCCGTCACCGGGTTCGGCCGGAACACCGTGCAGCCCTTCAGCCCCAGCTCGAACGCGCGCGCGTAGATCGCGGCGAAGTCCTCGTACGCGATGCCGGCGGCGACATTGGTCGTCTTCGAGATCGCGTTGTCGACGTGCGGCTGCAGCGCCGCCTGCATGCGGAGCTGCGCCTCGGGACCGATCGCGGTCGCGGTGACGAACGCCGCGGGGAGCGGCGCCTCCGCCGCCGCGCGGGCGCGCCACGCGAGCAGCGCCGGGCACGCGACCTCGACCTCCGCGAACGTCCCGTCCTCCTGGCGGACGCGGCGGACGCCCTCGAGCGCGAAGATCGGCTCGATGCCCGACGAGACGCCGCCGGCGAGCACGCTGATCGTGCCGGCGGGGGCGATCGCGGTCAGGTGGCTGTTGCGGATCCCGTGCTTCGCGATCGCGCTCCTGATCTCGCCGGGCAGGCGCGCGACGAAGGGCGCGGCGAGATACGGCTCGCGCTCGTAGCGCCGGAACGCGCCGCGCTCGCGAGCCAGTTCGACGGACGCCGCGTAGGCGTGCTCGACGATCGTCCGCATCGCGGCCGACGCCGCCGCGCGTCCCGCGTCGCCGTCGTAGCGCAGCCCCAGCATCGCCAGCGCGTCGCCGAGCCCGGTGAGCCCGAGCCCGATGCGCCGCGACGAGCGGCCCTGCTCGGCCTGCGCGGGCACCGGGAAGTGCGTCACGGTCCAGACGTCGTCGAGCATGCGCACCGCGAGGGGCACGAGCGCGGCGATCGCGCCGAGGTCGAGGCGCGCGCGCGGCGTGAACGGGTCGCGCACGAACGCGGTCAGGTTGATCGACCCCAGGTCGCAGGCGCCGTAGGGCGGCAGCGGGATCTCGCCGCAAGGGTTGGTCGCGCTGATCGTCTCGCAGTACGCGAGGTTGTCCTCGGCGCGGATGCGGTCGATGAACAGCACGCCGGGCTCGGCCGACGCGTACGCGCCGCCGACGATCGCATTCCACAGGTCGCGGGCGCGCGTCGTGCGTTCGATGCCGAAGCGCGGGAAGGCGAGCTTCCACGGCGCGTCGCCGGCCACGGCCCGCATGAACGCGTCCTGCACGAGGACCGACACGTTGAAGTGCGTGAGCCTGCCCGCGACGCGCTTCGCGGCGACGAACGCGTGGATGTCCGGGTGGTCGCACGCCATCACGCCCATCATCGCGCCGCGGCGCGGACTGTTGTCGGTGACCGTCGCGCACATCTGCTCCCACAGCTGCATGAACGAGACCGGCCCCGACGAGCGGCCACCGGTCGCGTCGGTGCGCGCGCCCTTCGGGCGCAGCGGCGAGAAGTCGGTGCCGACCCCCCCGCCCTGCTGCAGCGTGATCGCGGCCTCGCGCAGCGCGGTGAAGATGCCGTCGAGCGAGTCGTCGAGCGTGCCCATGACGAAGCAGTTCATCAGCGTCACGCGGCGGCCGGTGCCGGCGCCCGCGAGGATGCGGCCGCCCGGCAGGAACGCGAAGCCCTCCAGCGCGTCGCGGAACCGGCGCGCCCAGCCTTCGCGGTCGCGCTCCTCGGCCTCCCCGAGCGCGCGCGCCACGCGGTCGAGCGTCGCGTCGATCGACGGCTCGTCCTCGAACCGGTAGCGGGTGCGCCAGACGTGTCCGGCGAGCGGGTTGGCGAGCGAGGTCATCCCGACTCCCGCGGCGCCGGGGCGCTCAGCGCCTGCGCGCCTTGACGATCGACAGCGGCAGCATCTCGGGCAGCTCCATCCGTCCGCGGCCGGGCTCCGGCGCCGGCAGCGGGTCGACCGCCTTCATCGTCGCCAGCGACCGGCGCGTCAGCAGCTGGTAGTGCTCGGTGCCCTCGACCTTCCATGCGAGCTCGGTGTCGGTGAGCGCGCGGACGACGCGCGCCGGGATGCCGGCGACGAGCGAGCGCGGCGGAATCACCATCTGCGCCTTGACGAACGCCATCGCCGCGACGATCGACGACTCGCCGACGACGGCGTGGTCGTTGACGACCGCGTTCATGCCGACCAGGCCGTTGCGCTGGACCGTGCAGCCGTGGAGCACCGCGCCGTGCCCGATGTGGCCGTTCTCCTCGACCACGGTGCCGAGCCCCGGGAAACCGTGCAGGATGCAGCTGTCCTGCACGTTCGAGCCGGTGCGGATCTCGATGTGGCCGAAATCGCCGCGCAGCGACGCGCAGGGGCCGACGTAGCAGCCGGGTCCGACGATCACGTCGCCGATCAGCACCGCGGACGGATGCACGTACGCGGTGGGGTCGACCACCGGCACCATCCCGTCGATCTCGTAGACCTTGAGTGTCATGGAAAGACCTCCGGAACCACGTTCGCGCGACGCGCGAACGTGGTTCCCGGGGAGCAGGTTACCCGATCGCCGCGCGGGCGTTGCGGAACATCGCGAGCCAGGGCGACGCCTCGCCCCATCCGCGCGGCGCCCACGAGAGCTGCGCGGTCCGCCAGACGCGCTCGGGGTGCGGCATCAGGATCGTGAACCGCCCGTCGGCCGTGGTCAGCCCCGTGATGCCCTCGGGCGAGCCGTTCGGGTTGTGCGGATAGGTCGCGGCGGGACGGAGGGCGCCGTCGACGTAGCGCATCGAGACGAGCGGCCGCGCAGCGGCGAGGTGCGCCTCGTCGCGAAACTCGGCGTAGCCCTCGCCGTGCGCGGTCGCGACCGGCAGCACGCTGCCCTCCATCCCGCGGAAGAACAGCGACGGCGAGCGCTCGATCCGCACCTGGACGAGCCGGGCCTCGAACTGCTCGGAGCGGTTGCGCACGAACCGCGGCCAGTGCGCGGCGCCCGGCACGAGGTCGGCGAGCGCGCTCAACATCTGGCAGCCGTTGCACACGCCCAGCGCGAACGCGTCGCGCCGGGCGAAGAACGCGGCGAACGCGTCGGCGAGCCTCGCGTCGAACAGGATCGACTTCGCCCAGCCCTCGCCCGCGCCCAGCACGTCGCCGTACGAAAACCCGCCGCAGGCGACGACGCCCGCGTAGTCCGCGAGCGAGCCCCGGCCCGACGCGAGATCGGTCATGTGGACGTCGTGCGCCTCGAACCCGGCGCGGTCGAACGCCGCGGCCATCTCGACCTGCCCGTTCACGCCCTGCTCGCGCAGCACCGCGACGCGCGGACGGGCTCCCTTCGCGACGAAGGACGCGGCGATGTCGTCGTCCGGATCGAACGTCACGACCGGCTGCAGTCCCCGGTCGGACGCGTCCCCGATCCGCGCACGCTCCTGGTCGGCGGCAACGGAATCGTCGCGCATCCGCTGCATCGCGTGCGTGAGGGCGGACCACTCGCGGTGCAGGTCGTCGCGCGCCTCGTCGAGGAGCGCCTCGCCGTGGCGAACGATGCGCATCCGGTCGTGCGCGGCGAGCGTCGCGATCGCGTGCGCCTCGAGCCCGGCGGTCCGCGCCTCCGATACCGTCTGCGCCGCCATCGACGCGGTCACCTCGACCACCGCGCCGATCTCCTCGGCGAAGAGCACGGCGAGCGGATCGCCCGACACCTCGTCGAGGCGCACGTCGAGCCCGGCGCGCGCGGCGAACGCCATCTCGGCGAGCGTGGCGAACAGGCCGCCGTCGCCGACGTCGTGGTAGGCGAGCATCGCCCCGCGCTCGCGCAAGCCGCGCACGGCGCCGACCAGGGCGGCCAGCGCCTGCGGCGTAACGTCGGGCGCCTCGTCGCCGAGCTGCCCGAACACCTGCGCGAGCGCGCTCGCGCCCAGCCGCCGGGCTCCCGGCATCGCCTGCAGCCAGACCAGCACGTTGCCGGATGCGCGCGCGACGAGCGGCGTCGCGGTGCGCCGGACGTCCGCGACCGGCGCGAACGCCGAGACGATCAGCGACACCGGCGCGGTGACCGACTTCTCCCGATCGCCGTCGCGCCACGCGGTGCGCATCGACATCGAGTCCTTGCCGACCGGGATCGAGACGCCGAGCGCGACGCAGAATTCCGACACCGCGCGCACCGTGTCGACGAGCACGGCATCCTCGCCCGGATGCCCGGCCGGCGCCATCCAGTTCGCCGACAGCTTGACGCGGTCGAGCGCGACGTCGGCCGCGATCAGGTTGGTGATCGCCTCGGCGACCGCGACGCGCCCCGACGCGGGACCGTCGATCAGCGCGAGCGGCGTGCGCTCGCCCATCGCCATCGCCTCGCCGGCGTGCCCCGCGAAGTCCATCAGCGTCACCGCGACGTCGGCCACCGGCACCTGCCAGGGCCCGACCATCGGGTCGCGCGAGCACAGGCCGCCGACCGTGCGGTCGCCGATCGTGATCAGGAAGGTCTTGTCGGCGACCGCGGGGAAGCGCAGCACGCGCCGCGCCGCCTCGGCGAAGGTGACCCGCGCGAGGTCGAGCGGCAGGTGGCGCCGCGCGGCGCGTCGCACGTCGCGCGTCATCCTCGGCGGCTTGCCGAGGATCACGTCGAGCGGCACGTCGACCGGCCGGTTGCCGAAGCGAGGATCCTCGACGAGGAGATGCCCGTCCGCGCGCGCCCGGCCGACGACCGCGTACGGGCAGCGCTCGCGCCGGCAGATCGCGTCGAAGCGGGCGAGGTCGCCGGGCGCGATCGCGAGCACGTAGCGCTCCTGCGCCTCGTTGCACCAGATCTCGCGCGGCGACATGCCCGACTCGCCGGAGGGAACCGCCCGCAGGTCGAACGTTCCGCCCGCCCCGCCGCCGTGAACGAGCTCGGGCAGCGCGTTCGAAAGCCCGCCCGCACCGACGTCGTGGATCGACAGGATCGGGTTGGCGCCGCCGAGCTGCCAGCAGCGGTCGATCACCTCCTGCGCGCGCCGCTCGATCTCGGCGTTGCCGCGCTGGACCGAGTCGAAGTCGAGGTCGGCGGTGTTCGCGCCGGTCGCCATCGACGACGCAGCGCCGCCGCCCAGCCCGATCAGGAGGCCGGGGCCGCCGAGCTGCACGATCAGCGTGCCGTCGGAAAGCGCGTGCTTGTGCGTGTGCCGCGCGTCGATGTTGCCGACGCCGCCGGCGATCATGATCGGCTTGTGGTAGCCGCGCACTTCGCCGGCGACCGCCTGCTCGAACGTGCGGAAGTAGCCGCCGAGGTTCGGGCGGCCGAACTCGTTGTTGAACGACGCGGCGCCAATCGGCCCCTCGAGCATGATGGCGAGCGGCGAGGCGATGCGCGAGGGCTTCTCGAGCGGCGGCTCCCAGGGCTCGACCGCCCCGGGCACGCGCAGGTGCGACACCGTGTAGCCGACGAGTCCCGCTTTCGGCTTCGCGCCGACGCCGGTCGCGCCTTCGTCCCGGATCTCGCCGCCCGACCCGGTCGCGGCCCCGGGGAACGGCGCGATCGCGGTCGGATGGTTGTGCGTCTCGACCTTCATCAGCGTGTGCGTGAGCGACGGGTGCGCGCCGTAGCGGCCTTCGCCGTCGGGGTGGAAGCGCGCGATGCGCGCCCCCTCCATCACCGCGGCGTTGTCCGAGTACGCGACGACCGTGCCCCGCGGATGCGCGGCGTGCGTGTCGCGGATCATCGCGAACAGGCTCTTCGGCTGCGGCGCGCCGTCGACGATCCAGCTCGCGTTGAAGATCTTGTGGCGGCAGTGCTCCGAGTTCGCCTGCGCGAACATCATGAGCTCGACGTCGGTCGGGTCGCGCCCGAGCGCGCGAAACGACGCGTCGAGGTAGTCGATCTCGTCCTCGGCGAGCGCGAGGCCGAGCTCGGCGTTCGCCCGCACGAGCGCGTCGCGACCCTGCGCCAGCAGCGGCACCGACGCGAGCGGTCGCGGGTCGACGTGCGCGAACAGCGCGTGAGCGTCGGCGGGGCTCGCGAGCACCGCTTCGGTCATCCGGTCGCAGACGAGCGCGACGAGCGCGTCGTGGTCGTGCCCGCCGGGCGGACGGCCGCTCTTCGTCGTCACGTGCCAGTCGATCCCGCGCTCGATGCGGCGGACGGCGGCGAGCCCGCAGTTGTGCGCGATGTCGGTCGCCTTCGACGACCACGGCGAGATCGTGCCGGGGCGCGGCACGACGACGAACGAGGGCGCGCCGGCCGGGGGCCGGTCGTCGACGGGGCCGTAGGTCAGCAGCCGGTCGAGGACGGTGCGCGCCTCGGGGGCGAGCGGCGCATCGAGCTCGACGTAGTGGCGGTAGCTCGCCGCGAGCGCGGCGACGTCGGTCGCGGGCCGCGCGGCGCGCAGGCTGTCGAGGAGCTTCGCGAGTCGGAACGACGAGGCGGCCGATCGGCCGGGCAGCGCGAGGAGGTCGGCCATCGCGGGGGCTGGGCGCGTAAAGCGGAATTCTACACCGGCCCCCGCAAGGCGCTCGGGTTCACTCGAGCTTCCCGACCTTCTTCACGATCTCGGCCATCTTCGCCGCGTCGGCGTCGACGTAGCGCTGGAACTCGGGGGCGTCCATGTAGAGCACCGGGCTGCCCGCGGTTCCGAGCACCTGCCCGACGCGCTCGTCGCTCGCCGCCGCCTTCGCGGCTTCGCGCAGCCGCGCGACCACGGGCTCGGGCGTGCCCGCCGGCACGAACAGCCCCGACCACTGCGCATAGTCGATCGGCACGCCCAGCTCCTTCAGCGTCGGCACGTCCGGGAGCGAGGCGAGCCGCGCATCGCCCCAGTGCGCGAGCACGCGCACCTTGCCGGCCTTCACGTGCTGGACGATCGTCGCCGGACCGGTCGCGATCGCGTCGACCTGTCCGCCGAGGAGCCCGACGATCGCGGGTCCCGCGCCCGTGTACGGGACGTGCGTGAGCTTGACGCCCTGCTGGAGCTCGAGCATCGCCATCGGCATGTGCATCGTGCCGTAGTTGCCCGACGAGCCGAACGTGAGCTTGCCCGGCGCGGCGCGCGCGGCCGCGACGAACTCGGCGTAGGTCTTCCACGGCGACTCGGCGCGCACGGCGAGCACCGTCGGGTCGGCGGTGAAGCGCGCGATGGGCCTCAGGTCCGCGAGCTGGTACTGCGGCGTGCGGCCCAGCACCTTGTCCGCCTCGGGCAGCACCGTGTACGACGACAGCGACATCAGCACCGTGTAGCCGTCGGGCTTCGCCTTCGCGACGTGGGCCATGCCGATCGCGCCGCCCGCGCCGGCCCTGTTCTCGATCACGACCGGCTGCTTCAGCTCGCGCGACATCGCCTCGGCGACCGGCCGCGCGACCGTGTCCGCGACGCCGCCCGGCGGGAACGGCACGACCATCGTGACCGGGCGGTCGGGGAACTGCGCCAGCGCGGCGTTCGCGACGAGCGCGAAGGCGGCCGCCGCGGCGGCCAGGGCGACCTTGCGAAGGTACGGCATCGTCGTCTCCATCGTATCGACCTCCGGAACCACGTTCGATCCACGTTCCGGAGGAACGGGGTTCCCGGGGTTCAGGCCTTTCCGAACACTTCGTTCAACTGCTGCGTCACGCGCACGAACGTCGTGCGCTTGGACAGCTCGCGCAGGCGCCGCGCGCCGACGTAGGTGCACGCCGAGCGCACGCCGCCCAGGATCTCCTGCGCGGTCCCGGACACCGGGCCCCGGTGCGGCACCAGCACCTCCTTGCCCTCGGCCGCACGGTACTTCGCAACGCCGCCCGAATACTTGTCCATCGCCATGCGGCTGCTCATGCCGTAGAAGCGCATGTAGCGCCTGCCGTCGACCTCGACGACCTCGCCTCCGGACTCGTCGTGGCCGGCGAACATCCCGCCCAGCATCACGAAGTCGGCGCCGCCGCCGAACGCCTTCGCGATGTCGCCCGGCGTCGTGCACCCGCCGTCCGCGCAGATGTGCCCTTCGAGGCCGTGCGCGGCGTCCGCGCACTCGATGATCGCCGAGAGCTGCGGATAGCCGACGCCGGTCATCTTGCGCGTCGTGCAGACCGACCCCGGACCGATGCCGACCTTGACGATGTCGGCGCCCGACAGGATCAGCTCCTCGGTCATCTCGCCGGTGACGACGTTGCCCGCCATGATCACGAGGTGCGGGTACGCCGCGCGCACCTTCGCGACGAAACGCACGAAGCTCTCGGTGTAGCCGTTCGCGACGTCGATGCAGACGTACCGGATCGCCGAGTCCGGCCCCTTGCCGGCCTGCTCCATCACCGCGTGGAACCTGGCCTCGTCGGCCTCCTGGATGCCCATCGAGTAGAACGCGGCGCTCTTGCGCTCGAGCGCGCGGAAGAACGCGACGGTCTCGTCGACCTCGTAGTGCTTGTGCAGCGCGACCGAGAGCCGGTACCCATCGAGCGCGCGTGCCATCTCGATCGTGCCGGTGGAGTCCATGTTCGACGCGACGATCGGGATGCCCGAGTATTCGGCGCCGGTGTGGCGGAAGCGGAATTCGCGCGAGATGTCGACCTGCGAGCGCGTCGTCAGCGTCGAGCGCTTGGGCCGGATCAGCACGTCCTTGAAGTCGAGCTTGACGTCGTTCTCGATGCGCATGGGTCGCCGTTCCCCGGAGGCCGGGCACAAAAAACGCCGGCGCGGGAACCCCGGGCCGACGTGGACCGATTCTACGCCGAAACCGGCCGGCCGCCATGCCGGTATCATGGCGCGTCCCGCTCCCCGCCCATGTCCTCGATCCGCCACCTGCTCGACCGCAACCGCGCCTGGGCCTCCCGCGTCGAGGCCGAGCAGCCCGGGTTCTTCCGGGGGCTGGCCGGCCAGCAGGCGCCGCGCTACCTGTGGATCGGCTGCGCGGACAGCCGCGTGCCGGCCAACGAGATCGTCGACCTCGCGCCCGGCGAGCTCTTCGTCCACCGGAACGTCGCGAACGTCGTCGTCCACACCGACTTCAACTGCCTGTCGGTGCTCCAGTTCGCCGTCGACGTGCTGAAGGTCGAGCACGTGATCGTCGTCGGCCACTACGCGTGTGGCGGCATCCGCGCGGCGCTCGAGGAGTCGGCGCACGGGCTCATCGACAATTGGCTGCGCCATGTGCAGGACGTCGCGCTGCGGCACGCGGCGGCGCTCGGAGGGCGCGACGACTTCGGCTGGCGCGTCGACCGACTGTGCGAGCTCAACGTGATCGAGCAGGTCGTGCACGTCGCGCGCACGACGATCGTCGAGGAGGCGTGGCGGCGCGGCCAGCCGCTGACGCTGCACGGCCTCGTCTACGGGCTCGCCGACGGCGTGCTGCGCGACCTGGGCGTCGAGGCCGCGAGCGCGGACGAGCTTCGTTCCCGCTACGCGCCGGCCGTCGCGCGCTCTGCGGCGACGTGACGCCCGCCCCCGGCGCCCTCGCCGGACGGGGCGTGTCCGCGCCCTGACGCATGCCCGCCTGGCCGCTCGGTCCCGTCGAGACGGCCTGGTGCGCCGCGGCGCTGTTCGCGGGCTATGCGGTGCGCGGCGCCGCGGGCTTCGGGTCGGGCGTCGTCGCGACGCCGCTCCTGGCGTTCGCGCTGCCGCTGTCGACGATCGCACCGCTCATCACGTTCATCGGCGTCTTCGTCTCGATCCGGCAGGCGGCGCGCGACTGGCCGCTGATCGCTTGGAAGCGCCTTCTCGAGTTCGTGCCCGGCATCCTGATCGGCGTGCCGCTCGGGATCTGGTTGTTCCGCGAGGTGAGCCCCGACGTGCTGATCCGGGCACTCGGCGCCTATGTCGTCGGCTATGCGCTCTACAGCCTGCTCGAGGCCCGCCACGGCGGCAAGGCGAAGCGGCTGCCGCGCTGGACGGCGCTGCCGATCGGCACGGTGGGCGCCGTCGTCGCCACCGTCTTCGGCGGCATGGCCGGCCCCGTCTACGTGACCTACCTCGACGGCCTGCGGCTGTCGAAGGGCGTGTTCCGCGTCACCGTGTCGACGACGCTCCTCGCGCTGTCGATCGTGCGCTCGGCCGCCTACCTGGCCGGCGGCGTGTTCCGGATCGAGGACCTCCCGCTCGTGCTCGGCGCCGCGATCCCCGCCGCGATCGGTACGCTCGCCGGCGAGTGGGTGCACGACCGGATCGACCCCGGGACGTTCCGCCGGCTCGTCGGCGCGCTGCTGGTCGTCAGCGGACTGGCGCTGCTGTTGCGCTGAAGCGCCGCCCCCCCACCCCCGGGAACGTGGATCGATCCACGTTCCGGGGGTCAGTGGTGGAGGATCTTGGCGAGGAAATGCTGCGCGCGCTCGCTGCGCGGCTTGCCGAAGAAGTCGTCCTTCGTGGCGTCCTCGACGATCTGGCCCTGGTCCATGAAGATGACCCGGTTCGCGACCTTGCGCGCGAAGCCCATCTCGTGCGTGACGACCATCATCGTCATGCCCTCCTTCGCGAGCTGCACCATCACGTCGAGCACCTCGTTGATCATCTCCGGGTCGAGCGCCGAGGTCGGCTCGTCGAACAGCATGCAGATCGGGTCCATCGAGAGCGCGCGTGCGATCGCCACGCGCTGCTGCTGGCCGCCGGAGAGCTGGCCGGGGAACTTGTCCTTGTGGGCGGAGAGGCCGACACGGTCGAGGTACTTGAGCCCCCGCGCCAGGGCCTCGGCCGGCGGGCGCTTCAGCACCTTGACCTGCGCGAGCGTCAGGTTCTCGGTCACCGTGAGGTGCGGGAACAGCTCGAAGTGCTGGAACACCATCCCGACGCGCGAGCGCAGCTTCGGCAGGTCGGTCGCCGGGTCGTTGACCCTGACGCCGTCGACGACGATGTCGCCCTTCTGGAACGGCTCGAGCGCGTTGACCGTCTTGATCAGCGTCGACTTGCCCGAGCCCGACGGACCGCAGACGACGATCACCTCGCCCTTCTCCACGCTGGTCGTGCAGTCCTTAAGCACCTGGAAGGCGCCGTACCACTTGGACACCTCGCGGATCTCGATCATCGGCATGACTGCGGGCTCCGGTTAGCGGACGATGGCGATCTTCTGCTGCAGCCGCTTGACCAGCAGCGACAGGCCGTAGCTGACGGCGAAGTAGACGAGCGCGGCGAACAGGTACATCTCGACCAGGCGTCCGTCGCGCTGCGCGACCTTGGACGCGGCGCCGAGGAAATCGGTGATCGACAGCACGTAGACGAGCGAGGTGTCCTGGAACAGGATGATCGTCTGCGTGAGCAGGATCGGGATCATGTTGCGGAACGCCTGCGGCAGCACGATCTTCCCCATCGTCTGCCAGTAGTCGAGCCCCAGCGCGTAGCCGGCCCACACCTGCCCGCGCGGGATCGACTGGATGCCCGCCCGCATGATCTCCGAGTAGTACGCGGCCTCGAACAGCGTGAACGTGATCACCGACGAGGCGAACGCGCCGACCTGGATCGGCCGGCTCGCCCCCGTCATCCACGCGCCAATGAACGGCACGAGGAAGTAGAACCAGAAGATGACGAGCAGCAGCGGGATCGTCCGCATCAGGTTGACGTAGCCGGTCGCGACGAGCGACAGCGCCTTGAACTTCGACAGCCGCATCATCGCGAGAAGCGTCCCGAACACGATGCCGCCCACCGCCGCCATCGCGGTCAGCGTGAGCGTGAAGGTCATCCCCTCGCGGAACAGGTAGCCGACGCTCCGTTCGATGACGTCGAAGTCGAAGCCGCCCACCTCAGTGCCCCCCGCCGCCGACCGCCGCCGGCCCGATGAAGCCGGGTACGGACACGCGCCGCTCGAACCACCGCATCAGCGTCACCGCGAGCAGGTTGACCGCGATGTAGATGACGGTCGCCGCCGTGAACGCCTCGAACACCTGGAACGTGAACTCCTGCATCGAGCGCGCGGCGGCCGTGAGCTCGATCAGCCCGATCGTCAGCGCGACCGACGTGTTCTTGATCAGGTTCATCGTCTCGCTGGTGAGCGGCGGGAGGATGATCCGGTAGGCCATCGGCAGCAGCACGTAGCGGTAGGTCTGCGCCAGCGTGAGGCCGAGCGCGGTGCCGGCCATGCCCTGCCCGCGCGGCAGCGCCTGGATGCCCGCCCGCACCTGCTCGGCGATCCGCGCCGACGTGAAGAAGCCCAGGCCGATCACCGCGGGCACGAACGAGCCCCACGGCGGCGCCATCTGCTTCAGCGCGTCGCCCAGCGCCTTGGGCAGGAGCTCCGGAAGCACGAAGTACCAGAGGAAGAGCTGGACGAGCAGCGGGATGTTGCGGAAGAGCTCGACCCACGCGTTGCCGAGCCGCACCGCCCACTTCGACGGCGTCGTGCGCATCACGCCGACCACGGAGCCCAGCACGAGCGCGATCACCCACGCGCACGCGGCGGTCGCGAGCGTCCAGCCGAGCCCGTGGACCAGCGTCATGATCCACGAATTGAGGCTGTCCGCCGACGTCTGCCAGAGGATGCCCCAGTTCCAGTTGTATCTCACCGCGTGCCTCCCCCTTGCGACGGCGATGCGGCGGCGCCCCGATCCGCGCTTCGATCGCCCCGCACGCGGGCGACTATAGCAACAAAAAGGGGAGCCGAGGCTCCCCGCTTTTGTGCACCGCGACGGTGCGGATCGCTGCGCCAGCCTACTTGTAGATGGCCGGGTCGCCGTTGGACGTCGGGTTGGCCAGCACGCGCTTCAGCTGCGCGCTCATCGGCACGTTCAGCGCGATGCCCTTCGGCGGGATCGGCTTGTTGAACCACTTGTCGTAGAGCGCGGCCATCTCGGGGCTCTGGTAGAGCTTCGCGGTCGCGCCGTCGACGACCTTGCGGAAGCCCTCGTCGTCGCGCGGCATCATCGCGCCGTAGGGCTCGACCGTGTAGGCCTCGTTGCCGACCATGAAGTCTCCGGGCGACTTCGAGTTCGCGACGAGGCTGTAGAGCAGGATGTCGTCCATGAAGAACGCGACCGCACGGCCGGTCTCGACCATCAGGAACGCCTCGGCGTGGTCCTTCGCCGTCAGGATCGACAGGCCGAGGTTTTGCTTCGCGTTCTCCTCGGTGATCCACTTGAGGTTGGTCGTGCCCGAGGTCGAGACGACCGTCTTGCCCTTGAGGTCCGTGAGCGTGTTGATGTTCGACGACTTCTTCGCGACGTAGCGGTTCGCCGTGACGAAATAGGTGTTCGTGAACCCGACCTGCTTCTGCCGGTCGAGGTTGTTCGTCGTCGAGCCGCACTCGAGGTCGATCGTGCCGTTCGCGATCAGCGGGATGCGCGTGGCCGAGGTCACCGGGTTCAGCTTGACCTGCAGGTTCGGCATCCTGAGCTCGGCCTTGATAGCGTCGACGACCCGCATGCAGATGTCGATCGCGTAGCCGACGACCTGCTGCTTGTCGTCGTAATACGAGAACGGGATCGAGCTGTCGCGGTGGCCGATCGTGATCGTGCCGGAATCCTTGATCTTCTTGAGCGTCGGCGAGTCCTGCGCGACGGCCGGCAGGGCGACGGCCGCGGCGGCGACGGCGACGACGAGGGAGAGCTTGCGCATCGGGTGACCTCCGGGATGAAGATGGGTCGCGGGCGGGGCCGAGGCGGCCCGCGGACGTGAAACCGGCCGATTCTACTGGCGTCGGCCGCCTTTGTCCAAAGCCCTCGCCCGGCGGTCACCGGACGGACCGGGGGCGGTCCTCGCCCGCGCCCAGGCGGCCGCGCACGCGCGGGCGAGCGCGTCGGTCGGGTCGATCCACGGTACGCCGCCCGGGACGCGCGCCGCCGCGAGCCCGGGCGGAATCTCGGTGCAGCCCAGCACGATCGCCGCGGCCCCGTCCCGCTCGAGCGACGCGACGACGCGCGCGAAATCGCGCCCTCCGCCGGCCGGGTCGCCGCGCTTGACCGCCGCGATGCCCTGCGCGACCGCGTCGAGGTCCGCGGGATCGGCCGGCTCGACGACGCGGTAGCCCGCCCGCTCGAGCCGCGACGAATAGAGGCGGATGGCCCGCGTCGCGTCGGTCGCGATCACGCCGACCGTCGACCCGGCCGCGACCCGCGCGGCGACCTCGCCGACCGCCGCGTCCGCGATGTGCAGGAACGGCACGCCGATGCCGGTCGCGAGGTCCGCATGCCAGCGATGAGCCGTGTTGCAGGGCATTGCGAAGAGCGTCGCGCCGGCCGCGAGCAGCCGGTCGCGCGCATCGACGAGCGCGGGCAGCGGGCTCTCGCCTCCGCGCAGGATCGCGGCGACGCGCGAGGGAATCTGCGGGATCGACGCGGCGACGAACGGCGCGTGGTCCGCGTCGCCGGCGGCGGGGGTCGCGGCGACGAGCTTCGCGAGGAAGTCGACGGTCGCGAGCGGCCCCATGCCGCCCAGCACGCCGAGCAGGAACCGCGGCGGTTCCCCGGCCGTCACCCGCGCACCGGCGGGCGCGGCTGCGTCAGCTGCTCGGGCGACAGGATGCGGTCGAGGTCGGCCTTGGTGAGCCAGCCCTTCTCGAGCACGAGCTCGTACACGCCGCGCCCGGTCGCGTGCGCCTCCTTCGCGAGAGCGCTCGACCGCTCGTAGCCGATGTACGGATTGAGCGCGGTGACGATGCCGATCGTCTGGCGCACGGTCTCGTCGAGCCGCGCGCGGTTCGCGGTGATCCCGGTCACGCACTGGCGCGCCAGCACGATGCATCCCTGCCTGAGGTGCGGAATGCTGCGGAACAGGCTGTACGCGATGATCGGCTCGAACGCGTTCAGCTGCAGCTGCCCCGCCTCGGCCGCCATCGTGACCGTCATGTCGTTGCCGATCACCTCGAACGCGATCTGGTTGACGACCTCGGGGATCACCGGATTGATCTTCCCCGGCATGATCGAGCTCCCCGCCTGCACGGCCGGCAGCACGATCTCGCCCAGCCCCGCGCGCGGCCCCGACGACAGGAGCCGCAGGTCGTTGCAGGTCTTCGACAGCTTGACCGCGATGCGCTTCAGCACGCCCGAGAGCTGCACGAACGCGCCGCAGTCCTGCGTGGCCTCGACCAGGTTCTCGGCGGTCTTGACCGGGACCCCCGACAGCGCGACCAGGTGCTTGCAGACGAGCGGCGCGTAGCCGGGATGCGAGTTGATGCCGGTGCCGATCGCGGTCGCGCCGAGGTTGATCTCCTCGATCAGCGCGCCCGCCTCGACGAGCCGCTGCTGGTCCTCGCCCAGCATCACCGCGAACGTCGAGAACTCCTGCCCGAGCGTCATCGGCACCGCGTCCTGCAATTGGGTGCGCCCGACCTTGAGCAGGTCGCGGAACTCGTCCGACTTCGCGGCGAACGCGCGCTTCAGCTCCTCCATCGCGGCGATCAGGTCGACGATCGCGAAGCGCAGCGCGAGGCGGAGCGCCGTCGGGTAGACGTCGTTGGTGCTCTGCCCCATGTTGACGTGCTCGATCGGGTGCAGGAACGCGTAGTCGCCCTTCGTCCGGCCGGCGAGCTCGAGCGCGCGGTTGGCGATGACCTCGTTCGCGTTCATGTTGGTCGACGTGCCGGCGCCGCCCTGGATCATGTCGACGACGAACTCGTCGTGCAGCGCGCCGTTCGCGATCTCGCGGCACGCCGCGATCACGAGCTTCGCCTTCCCCTCGTCGAGGAGGCCGAGCTCGTAGTTGGTCTGCGCCGCGGCGTGCTTGACCAGCGCGAGCGCGCGGACGAGCTCGGGCCACAGGCCGATCGGCCGCCCGCTGATCGGGAAATTCTCGACCGCACGGAGCGTGTGGACGCCCCAGTATGCGGCAGCAGGGATCTCGCGGTCGCCGAGCAGGTCGTGCTCGACGCGGACGTCGCGGGCTTCGGCTCGTGACATGGGCCCTCTCCTGTCGGAAGTCGCCGCACTCTACACCGCGCATCCGGCCCGCGCCATGCGCGACGCACCAACCGCCGGCCTATAATCGCGAGACGGAACGACGCCCGATGGACGACTCGCGACTCGCCCCGATCCTGCGCACCGCGGAGCTCCGCGCGCTCGAGTCGCGCCACGCGGGCGCGGGCCTGATGGATCGGGCCGGCGCCGCCGCGGCGGCGGTCGCGCAGGCGATGCTCGCCGGGTCGCGCGGCGGGCCGGTCGTCGTGCTCGCGGGCCCGGGCAACAACGGCGGCGACGGCTTCGTCGTCGCGCGCGAACTCGGGCGCGCGTTCCACGACGTCGACGTGGTATTCGCCGGCGACCCCGACCGGCTCCCCGCCGACGCGCGGGCCGCCCACGCGTCGTATGCCGCCGCGGGCGGCGCGACGATCCGCGAGCCGCGCGGCCGCGCTCCCGCGCTCGTCGTCGACGCGCTGTTCGGGATCGGTCTCGCGCGGCCGGCGTCGGGCGCGTACGCGGACCTCGTCGCCTGGGCGAACGGACGCGGAGCGCCGGTCCTCGCGCTCGACGTGCCCACCGGCCTCGACGCCGACACCGGCGCGCTTTTCGAGCCCGCGATCCGCGCGACCGCGACGGCGACGTTCATCGCGCATAAGTCGGGCCTGCTGACGGGTGACGGGCCGGACGCCGCCGGAATCGTGTCCGTGCACCCGCTGGGCCTCGACGCCGGCCTCGCGAGCGCGCCCGGCCGCAGGCTCGACTGGCCGCCGCTCGACGCGATGCGGCCCGACGCGCTGTCGCGCACGCGCCGCAACGTGCACAAGGGCACCTACGGGACGCTCGCGATCGTCGGGGGCGCCCCGGGCATGACCGGCGCGCCGATCCTCGCGGGCCGCGCGGCCGTGCGAACCGGGGCGGGCAAGGTGCGGATCGGGTTCGTCGCGGCGGCGCACCCGCCGGTCGACTGGAACGCGCCGGAGCTGATGCTGGGCGAGGCCGCGCGCGCGATCGAGGACGCCGATGCGATCGTCGCGGGGCCGGGCATGGGGACGTCCGACGCGGCGGCGAATGCGCTGCGCCGCGCGCTGGACGCGCCCGTTCCGCTCGCGCTCGACGCCGACGCGCTCAACCTGGTCGCGGCCTCGGAATCGCTGCGCGGAACGGTCGCGGCGCGCAACGCCCCGACGCTCGCGACACCGCATCCGGCCGAGGCGGCGCGGCTGCTCGGGACCACGACCGCGGAGGTGCAGCGCGACCGCGTCGGCGCCGCGGCCACGCTCGCGGAGCGCCTGAACGCGCACGTCGTCCTCAAGGGCGCGGGCAGCGTGCTCGCCCATCCCGGCGGTCGCTACGACATCAACGCGAGCGGCAACCCCGCGCTCGCGACGGCGGGCTCGGGCGACGTGCTGGCCGGGATGCTGGGCGCGATGCTCGCGCAGGGGCTCGACGGGGCGAGCGCGCTGCGCTACGCCGTGTGCCTGCACGGCGCCGCCGCCGACCGGCTCGTCGCGCGCGGCGTCGGTCCGATCGGCGCGGGCGCCTCCGAGCTCGCGGACGCGGCGCGCGAGCTCCTCAACCGCGCAGGCTGAAGGTCCGGCGCCCGATCGGTCGGACGGACCGGTCTTCGCGACGCATTCCCTATTCGCCGGCCCGCTCGCTGTCCATGTGCGCGAGCTGCGCCGCCGGATAGCGATCCCCCGACGCCGATCCTTTCGGCACGGCGCGCGACAGGGCGTCGATGTCCGCGGGCGTCAGGCGCAGCGCGAGCGCCCCCAGGGATTCGGCGAGCTGATCGCGACTGCGCGCGCCGACGAGCGGCACGATGTCCGCCCCCTGCGCGGCGACCCAGGCGATCGCGACCTGCGCGACGGTCGCGCCCAGGCGACGGGCCACGTCGCGGAGCGCCTCGACGCGCGCGAGGTTGCGGCTGAGGTTCGCCTCCTGGAAGCGAGGGCACGCGGCGCGAAAGTCGCGCTCGACCGCGCGCTCCTTCGTCCAGTGCCCGCTGATGAGGCCGCGCGAGAGCACGCCGTAGGCGGTGATGCCGACGCCGAGCGCGCGTGCGGCGGGCAGGATGGCGTCCTCGATCCCGCGCGATACGAGCGAGTATTCGATCTGGAGGTCGGCGATCGGATGGACGGCGTGCGCGCGCCGCAGGGTGGCGACGCCCACCTCCGACAGTCCGATGTGACGCACCCAGCCGGCGGAGACGAGATCCGCGATCGCGCCGACGGTGTCCTCGATCGGCACGGCCGGATCGAGTCGCGCGGGCCGGTAGATGTCGACGTGGTCGACGCGCAGCCGCCTGAGCGTATAGGCGAGGAAGTTCCTGACGGCGGCCGGGCGCCCGTCGACGCCGTGCCAGCCCCGCCCCGGATCGCGCAGCGCGCCGAATTTGACGCTCAGCCGCACGTCGTCGCGACGGCGCCCGACCAGAGCCTCGCCGATCAGCATCTCGTTGTCGCCCATGCCGTAGAAGTCGCCGGTGTCGAGCAGCGTCACACCCGCGTCCAGCGCGGCGCGGATCGTCGCGATGCTCTCGGCGCGGTCGGCGGGTCCGTAGAGGTCCGACATTCCCATGCACCCGAGGCCGATCGCCGACACCTCCGGACCGCTCGTCCCCAGCCTTCGCGTGTTCATCGTCGCCCCTCCGCCCCGCCGGACTTCCGACGGACGGGAGCACGGTAGCGGGTGGACGGCATCGCGACAATCCATATAATTGTGAATATATTATTCACTGTGCCGCACAATGAACGACCCGTCGCTCGACGATCTCGCCGCCTTCGCCACCGTGGCGCGAACGCGCAACTTCCGGCGCGCGGCGATCGAACTGAAAGTGTCCCCCTCGAGCCTCAGCCAGCGGCTGCGTTCCCTCGAAACGCAGCTGGGGATCCGGCTCCTGAACCGCACGACGCGCAGCGTCGCCCCGACCGAGGCGGGAGAGCGCCTCCTGCGACATCTGACGCCCGCGCTGCGCGACATCGTCGACGCGACGGTCGAGGTCCGCGGAATGCGCGACGCGCCGTCGGGCCGCCTGCGCATCAACGGACCCGAACCCGCACTGCGCTGGTCGCTGGCGCCGCTCGTCGGGCCGTTCCTCGCCTGCTACCCCGACGTGTCGCTCGAGGTCGTGACCGAATCGTCGCTGATCGACATCGTGGGCGAGGGCTTCGACGCCGGCATCCGCTACGAAGAGCGGCTCGCGCAGGACATGATCGCCGTCGCGCTCGGGCCGCCGGAACGCTACGTGCTGGTCGCGTCGCCCGGCTTCCTCGCCAGGCGCAAGCCACCGCGGTCGCCGCGCGACCTTCCCGGCCACCCGTGCATCGTCACGCGACTGCGCAGCGGCCTCGTGCTCCCCTGGGAGTTCCGCAAGGGCCCGCGGGCGATCAAGCTGGTGCCCGCGGGGCCGCTCGCCGCCTCCCACCCCGAGTTGCAGTTGCGCGCCGCCGTCGACGGGTTGGGCTACCTGATGACGCTCGACGCGTACGCGCGGGCCGCGCTGGAGGCCGGACAGCTCGTGACGCTGCTCGAAGAGTGGTGCCCGTTCTCGTCCGGCCCGTATCTCTACTATCCGGACCGCCGCCGGCCGCCCCCGGCACTCGCTGCATTCGTCGCCTTCGTGAAAGCGCAGCGGCGCGCGAGCGCCGCCGGCTGACGGCGACAGGCGGGGGTGTCAGGGCAGGAGCAGCGTCGCGCCGGTCGTCTGCCGGCCCTCCAGCGCGCGGTGCGCGTCGGCCGCCTTCGAGAGCGGGAACGTCTGGTTGATCTCGGCCTCGAGCTTCCCGGACTTCATGAGCTCGAACATCTCGCGCGCCATCGCGAGCAGGTCGGCGCGGGCGGCCGCGTAGGTGAACAGCGTCGGGCGCGTCGCGTAGAGCGACCCGCGCGCGGCGAGCATCCCCATGTCGAGCGCCGGCGGCGCGCCCGACGACGCGCCGAACAGCACCCACAGCCCGCGCGGCGAGAGGCAGTCGAGCGACCCGGGGAACGTGTCCTTGCCGACGCCGTCGTAGACGACCGGGACGCCCTTGCCTCCGGTGAGCGCCCTGACGCGCTCGACGAAGTCCTCGCGCGTGTAGACGATCGTGTGCGCGCAGCCGCGCGAGCGCGCGAGCTCCGCCTTCTCGTCGCTGCTCACCGTGCCGATCATCGTGACGCCGAGCGCCTTCGCCCACTGGCAGGCGACCAGTCCCACGCCGCCCGCGGCCGCGTGGAACAGGATCGTGTCGCCCGCCTGCAGGCGCTTCGTCTGCCGGAACAGGTACTGGACAGTGAGCCCCTTGAGCATCATCGCCGCGGCCTCGTCGTCCGAGATGCCGTCGGGCAGCGGCACGAGGCGATCCGCGGGAATCAGCCGCGCTTCGCTGTACGCGCCGACCGGTCCGCCGGCGTACGCGACGCGGTCGCCCTTCCCGACGTCGGTGACGCCGGGCCCGACCGCCTCGACGACGCCCGCGCCTTCCTGGCCGATCACGGCCGGCAACGGCAGCTTGTAGGCGCCCGACCGATGGTAGGTGTCGATGTAGTTGAGGCCGATCGCCGTGTGGCGCACGCGCGCCTCGCCCGGGCCGGGGTCGCCGACGGTGACGTCCTCCCAGACGAGCGCCTCGGGGCCGCCGGGCGTGTGGATGCGGATGGCCTTGGTCATGCGGGGCTCCTCGATGCGTCGATGCGGTGGATCAGCCTGCGAGCAGGCGGAAGGTGGCGAAGCCGGCCCAGGTGAGCAGGAGCGATCCCGCGAGGTGCGCGCCCGCGAGCAGCGCGCCCTGCCCGACGTCGCCGCGCATCAGCAGTTCGACGACCTCGGCCGAGTAGGTCGAGAACGTCGTGAGGCCGCCCAGGAACCCGGTGACGACGAACAGCCGCGCCTCGTGCGGAAGGTCGTGGCGCGCCATGAAGAACGCGACGGCGAGCCCCACGAGGTAGCCGCCGACGAGGTTCGCCGCGAACGTGCCGAGCGGGAACGCCGGCACCCGCGGGTTGAGCCAGGTCGACAGGCTCCAGCGCAGCCACGCGCCGAGCGCGGCGCCGATGCCGACGGCGACGATGCCTCCGAACATCCGGCGATTATACGGAACGCCCGCGGGAGTCAGCGGACGTAGCGGTCGACGTAGGCCGCCCCCAGCCCGACCTTCTCGTAGTGGGCGCGGCACATCCCGATCTTGGTCCACACGTCCTCGTAGCCGACGGTCCCGCCGCGCTCGTCGACGTAGATCATCGCGCCGCTGATGTCGAAGAACGTGATCATCTCGGAGCAGTCGTCGGGCACGGTCAGCGTGTGGATCTCGCCCGGAGGCTCGTAGACGAAGCTCCCCTCCTCCGCGACCCAGTCGTGCTCGAGGTAGCGCCAGCGGCCCTTGATCACGTAGCCGACGACGACCATCGGATGACGGTGGCGCGAGAGCACGCCCGCACGCCGCACGCGCAGCAGGTTGCACCAGCCGCCCGACACCGTGTTGAGCAGGAGCGGCCGGAACCAGACGCCGGGCGCCTGCGGCACCCAGACGCGCTCGTCGGCGGGGATCGCGGGTTCGGCGAGTTCCGGAACGATCCCGGCAGGGTTGGCGAGCTGCGAGGGCGTCATTCCGTGCCCTTCTTCCACGCGGCGACGAGCGCGTCGATCTCGGCCGACGGCTCGTGCGCGCGCGGGAACGAGCGATGGGCGCGCCGGTACCAGTAGCGGGCGTTCGGCATGTCCCCTTCGATCAGGTGGACGATGCCGTGCGCCCAGCAGCCGAGCTCCGACGCGTCGTTCCGCACGACGTCGTGCGCCTTGCTCCAGTTGCCCGACTTCAGGTGCCGGATCGCCGTGACGAGCGCCATGGCCTCCCCCCCGGAACGGCGTGAACGATGAAGGATGAACGCGCGCGGCGATCGGCGCAACGCATGGCGCCGGTCGCTTCGTTCTCCATCGCCTCAGTTGACATGATAGCCGCCGTCGACCGGCACGAGCGCGCCGGTGACGAACGCCGCGGCCGGCGAAGCGAGGAACAGCGCGGCGCCCGCGACGTCCGCGGGTTCGGCCCAGCGCCCGAGCGGCGTGCGCGCGACGATCGCCGCGCTGCGCTCGGCGTCGTCCTGCAGCGCCCGCGTGAGCGGCGTGCGCACCCACCCGGGCGCGATCGCGTTGACGCGGATGCCGTCGTCCGCGTAGGCGATCGCCAGCGACTTCGTGAGCTGCGCGACGCCACCCTTCGACGCCGAGTAGCCGGGAACGCGCGGGCCGCCGAAGATCGACAGGATCGACGCGACGTTGACGATCGAGCCGCCTGCCGCCGCGAGCTTCGGCCGCGCGTGCGTGCAGCAGCGCATCGTGCCGGTCAGGTTGATCGCGACGGTGTCCGCGAACACTTCGGGGTCGTGCTCGGCGTCGCGCCGGATCACTCCCGCGCAGTTGACGAGCACGTCGAGGCGCGGCAGGTTCGCGACGAGGCGCCGGATCGCCGGGTCGTCGCGCACGTCGAGCGCCACCGCGTCGCGCAGCCGGAATCCCGGCTGCGAGCGCGCGCCGTCGACTTCGCCTGCGGTCGCGCCGGTCGCGGTCACGACGGCGCCCAGTTCCGCGAACGCGTCGGCGATGCCGGCGCCGATGCCGCTCGTGCCGCCGGTGACGAGCACGACGCGGCCCGCGTAGAGGTCCGGCCGGAAAGCCGCGCTCACGCGGCCTGCCGCAGCAGCGACTCGACGTCGCGCGGACGCGGCAGCGGCTCGACCGCGCCGTAGCCGGTCGTCGCGATCGCGGCGGCGGCGTTCGCGTAGCGCGCGGCCGCCACCGGATCGTCGCCCGCCGCGAGGCGCGCCGCGAACGCGCCGTCGAAGCCGTCGCCCGCGCCGGTCGCGTCGACCGACGCCACGCGGTGCGCCGCGATCGCCACGCGCGCGCGGCCGTCGTCGATCACGCAGCCGTCGGCGCCGCGCTTGACCACGACGCCGCGGGCGCCCGCCCGCCGGCACGCGTCGATCACCGCGTCCGGCTCGCCGGTGCCGAACATCGCCTCGGCGTCCTCGCGCGAGGGCAGGCACCAGTCGGACTGCGCGATCGTCGCGAGCGCGATCGCGCGAGCCCGCGCGATCGGCCACAGCTTCGGGCGCAGGTTCGGGTCGTAATAGACGCGCGCGCCGGCCTCGCGCGCGGCGGCGATCGCCGCGAACACCGCGTCGCACGCGGAGGTCGAGATCGCCTGGCTGATGCCCGACACGTGGAGCGCGCGCGAGGCGCGGATCACGTCCAGCGGAAGGTTCGACGGCGAGAGCCGGCTCGCGGCGGAGCCCGCGCGCAGGTACGAGAACGCGTGCCCCGACGGCCCGTGGGTGACGAAGTAGACGCCGGTCGGCGCGTCGGGGTCGGTCGCCACGCCGTCGAGCGCCACCCCCTCCGCGCTCCACAGCGCGCGGAACAGGCGCCCGAACGCGTCGTCGCCCAGCCGCGTCGCGTACGCGACGCGCGCGCCGAGCCGCGCCGCCGCGATCGCCATGTTCGACGTGTCGCCGCCAAAGCCCTGGCGCCAGGCGCGCGCGTCGTCGGCGCGCGCCTGGTTGAACTCGACCAGCGGCTCGCCGAGCGCGACGACGTCGTGGCGCGCGGTCATCGGCGTCAGGCGCGGTTGAACGTGAAGTTGCGCGACGACCCGACGTCGCCCACCAGCAGTCCGCTGCCCTCGCGCGCGAACCACGATCGCTCGCCGTGGCTCCAGACGATGAACCCGTCGCGCACGTCGCCCCAGTTGATCGTCTGGCCCCATTCGTCGCGCAGGAGCGCCCGGCCGTTCTGCTGGACGATGAGCTGCACGGTCTGGAACGCCTCGGGATCCCAGGCCTGGAACGAGCCGACGGCCCACGACGGCACGCCCAGCGTGCCGGGCACCGGCGGCGGCGCGGGCGGCGGGGGCGGATAGCGGGGCGGCACCGTGTTGTTGTTGCTGGCGCTGCCCACGGCCGCGCCGAGCGCGATCGCGCCGATGATGCCCGCGGCGATCGCGGCGTCGTTGCGGCCCGACGAGCGATTGTCGCGGCCGAACTCGAACTCGGCGCGGCAGCCGCGATCCACCCAGATGCGGTCGCGGTCGTAGCCCCAGCTGCGGTTGCGACGGCACTCGTCGCGCGACAGCTGCCGGATGAGCCGCACCTGGTTGTCGGTGCGCACGCGGCACGCGTTGAAGTTCCGGTTGCGGCTCTCGCAGACGATCCTTCCGCGCCCGGCTTCCGCGGGCAATGCGGGCAGGACGAGCGAGAAGCCGATCAGCGCGCACCAGGCGCTGCGCCATTGACGTTTCATGCCGATGCCTCTTCCTTCGATTGACGCAGCGGCCCCCGCCGCTCGACTCAGCGACGCGGCAGCGCGCCGACGCCGCGAGCATACGCCAATGCGGCCGCGCGCACGGCGTCGGCCGGCGCGCCCGGCCGGTAGAGATTCGAGCCGGTCCCGAAGCCGTCGGCGCCGGCCTCCCAGTACGGCAGCAGGTTGTCCGGGCGCATGCCTCCGACCGCGAACACGAGCGTCGACTTCGGCAGCACCGCGCGCCACGCCTTCAAGGCCGCCGGCGGCAAGGCCTCGGCCGGGAACATCTTGAGCGCGTCCGCGCCCGCCGCGAGCGCGGCGAACGCCTCGGTCGGCGTCGCGACGCCGGGAACGCAGACGAGCCCCAGGCGCTTCGCCTCGCGGATCACCGCGGCGTCGGCGTGCGGCATCACGATCAGGCGGCCGCCCGCGTCGCGCACGCGCGCGACGTCCGCCGGATCGATCACCGTGCCCGCGCCGACGAGGCAGGTCGCGCCGCAGCGCGCCGTCAGCGCGCGGATGCTCGCGTACGGATCGGGCGAGTTGAGCGTCACCTCGAGCACGCGGAAGCCCGCGTCCGTCAGGGCGTCGGCGATGCCCGGCACCTCGGGCGGCGAGATGCCGCGGAGCACCGCGACGAGCGGCAGCGGCGACAGGAAATCGGCGAGCGTCACGCGGTCTCCACGGCCACGCGGCCGGCGGCCCGCGCGATCCGGAACACGCCGGCGGCCGCGGCGTCGGGGGGCGCGGTCGTCGCGCGGATGCCGGCGCGAGCGAGGGCGCGCGAGTAGCGCGCGGCGAGCGCGTCGCCGCCGATCACGAGCGCCTCCGACGCATCGTCGCCGCCCGCCTCGGCCCAGCGGCGCGCGTCGCGGATCTCCCGTCCGACGAGAAGCCCGGACAGCCACTCGGTCACCTCGCCCGGCCGAAGCTCGCCCGCGAGCGCGAGCGTGCGCGCGCCGAACGCGTCGTGCATGATCGCGCCGGCCGCGAGCCCGCGGTCGACGCCGCGATCGAACGCGGCGCCCGCGCTCTCGTCGGGCGCGGCCGCGAGGCGGCCGAGAATCGTGTGCGCGACGAGCGCCTCGTAGAGCTCGCCGGTCATGAACGTCGCGAAGTCGAGCACGATCCCGCGCTCGACGCGCGCCCACTTCGAGTGCGTGCCGGGCAGCACCGCGAGCGTGCGCGGCGCGTCGGCCGCGAGCGCACCGAGGATCTGCGTCTCCTCGCCGCGCATCACGTCGGGTGCGCCGGCGGCGTCGCGCGTCGAGAGGCCGGGGACGATCGAGACCCCGCCCGCCACCGTGTCGACGAGGCCGCGCGCGAGATGTTCGAGCGAGGCCGGGCACTCGACATAAGGCGCCTCGCGCCAGCCCTGCCGGCTGCCCACCATGCCGCACGCGAGCCTCGGCACCGGATCGCGGCGCCAGTCGCCGAGCAGGCGCGCGAGCGCCTCCGGGTAGCCGAGCCCGCCCAGTTGCTGGATGCCGAGCGGCTCGGAGCGCTCGCCGAGGACGCGACCGGCCGCGTCCAGCCGGTAGGCCCGGGCGCGGGACGTCCCCCAGTCGATGGCGATCAGCGCGGCGGTGCCCATGGGATCGGCGGCGGAGCGTGGCCCGCGGAGAAAATCCGCGAACCGCGGCGCTCGAAAGACGCGATGGTCGGCCGACCGGCCGAATCGGTCAAGAGGTCAGGCCGATTCGGCCGGGCCCGACGACCAGCGCGCGGCCGCGTCGTCGTCGGAAGCGCGCGCCTCGACCCAGCGGTCGCCCGAAGGCGTGCGCTCCTTCTTCCAGAACGGCGCGCGGGTCTTCAGGTAATCCATCACGAAGCGGCAGGCGTCGAACGCCGCGCCGCGATGCGCGCTCGTCACGGCGACGAATACGATCGGCTCGCCCGGCGCGAGCGCGCCGACGCGATGGATCACGCGCACGCCGCGGACGTCGAATCGCGCGCGCGCCTCGTCGACGATCGCCTCCAGCGACCGCTCGGTCATGCCCGGATAGTGCTCGAGCTCGAGCGTGGCGACCGCGTCGCCCTCGGAGAGATCGCGCACGGTCCCGACGAACGTCACGACGGCGCCGACGTCGAGGTCGCCCTGCCGCAGCGCGTCGGCCTCGGCCTGCGCGTCGAACGGCCCGGTCTGGATGGTGACCGACATCGCGGGCGTCAACCGCCGGTCACCGGCGGGAAGAAAGCGACCTCGTCGCCCGGCGCGACCGGGCTGTCCGCCGACGCGAGCTCGTGATTGACCGCCGCGCGCACCGCGCGCCCCGCGGCGAGCTCGGCCGCCCAGGCGCCGCCCCGCACGCAGAGCGCCGCGCGAATCGCGCCGACCGTCGTCGGCCCGTCGATCGCGTAGCGCTCGCGCGAAGCCCCGAACGCGTCGCGCAGGCGCGCGAGGTAGACGAGCTTGACGATCGAGGCGTGGACGTCGGGATTGCCGCGCATGGCCGATAACGATAGCAGAACCGCCCGCCGGGGGCCGGCGCCGGGAGCGCGAATCAGAAGCGGAACTGCACACCCAGCCGCAGCTGGTCGCTGTCGGGCAGCGTGCTGTTGAAGCTGTCGAAGGCGAAGCGTCCGAAGCGCGTGTACTCGAGATTCACCCCGAGCGCGCGGCTCACGTCGTACCGGACGCCCAGTCCGTAGTTCATGCCTTCGTGAAAGCGCCGCGCCTCGCCCGAGAGCGGGTTCGCGGCCGCGACCCCGAACGCGTCGGACTGCGCGTAGCCGACGCGCCCGTACAACGCGAACGCGCGCAGGAGCGTGTAGCTGCCCACGACGTCGAGGTTCCAGGCGCCACGCATCCCGGCGTCCGCGCGGTTGCCGAGCATGAGGCCGACGCCCCCGGGGCTGCCGCTGCCGAACGGCTTGAGCGCGTAGCTCTCCGACGTCGCGAACGCGGCCTCGACCGCGACGTCGCCGCGCCACCGGTACCCGCCGAACACCTGCTGGCGGCTCGAAGGCTCCGCCGCCGCCGCGGACAACAGCGCCGGCGTCGCCAGTTGCCCGAACGAGACGCCCGACCCCTGCTCCTTCAGCGAGATGCCGCCATAGAAGCCGTCGCGCGCCTGGGCATGCGCAGGCACCGCGCTGCCCGCGGCCAGCAGCGCCGCGAGGGCGATGACGGCAATACGCTGATTATTCATGGTTTTTTCTGGCAACGCGGCACGACCTTCACCGCGGTCCACGATCCTTTGGTCCGCGCGGAACGCCACGAGTTCACGCTACGCCGCCCGCCCGGGCGTCGTCAATCCTCGGCACGTGGCTCGCGTGCGTGCGTGGCGACGAACGTTGCGATCGCGTCGTATCCGTCCAGCGCGAAATGCGGGCGCCCGCCGGCCGACGCCCCGGGGGGCACGTCGGAGGCGATCGCGACGATGTTCGGGTCGTCCGGGTGGAGCCAGGGCTTGCCGATCCGAGACCGGTGGATCTCGAGCTTGGGAACGCCCGAGCGCTTGTAGCCCTCGATCAGCACCAGGTCGCAGGGGGACAGTCGGCCGAGCGTCCCCGCCATCGAGAGCTCCGGCTCTCCGCGCAACTCGTGGACCAGCGCCCAGCGCCGCGGCGAGGTCACCAGCACCTCGGTGCACCCCGCCACCCGGTGGCGGAAGCTGTCCTTGCCCGGGTGGTCGATCTCGAACCCGAGGTGGGCGTGCTTGACGAGCGACACGCGAAGGCCCCGTGCGACGAGCCGCGGGATCAGCTGCTCGATCAGCGTGGTCTTGCCGCTGCCCGACCAGCCGGCGAAGCCGAAGACGCGCATGGCGGGCCGGGACTCAGGACGCCTTGCCCAGCACGGCGACCGCGATCGCGACGACGCCGAGCGCGAGGTTGAGCCCGACCAGCCTGCGGATCGTCGTCATGGCCGGGGCCGCGGCCTGCCAGCGCGACGCGGCGACCGCCGCCTTGAGCGCGCGGTGCGGCGCGACCACGATGTACGCGTAGACCAGCGCCATCACGAGGCCGATCGCCGTCATCAGGTGGATCGAAGCGCCGGTCGCGCGGAAACCGCCCATCGCTTCGGAAAGCACGACGCCGCTCGCGAGGATCGCCACGACCGCGGCCGCGACCCAGCCGAAGAAGCGTGAAAGCGTCGCGGCGAGCAGCGGCAGCCGGACCTCCGGGGGCAGCGCCTGCGCCGAGGGGCGGAGCGCGAAGTGGGCGAAGAACATGCCGCCGATCCAGACGACGACGCCCATCAGGTGCAGCCAGCGCGCGATCTGCATCGGGGAACGAACCGGAAAAACCGTCATTCTAACGGCTGGCCCGCGCGGAGCGGGCGCGCTAAGCTGTTCGCCGCGCGGTGGAACGCCCACCCGGACCCCCGCGGCGCCGCGCCGACCAGGCCATGACCGACCCTGCCGCCCGAGAAGTCACCGGCGCGATCGAGCGCGTGATCGCCGACGTCCCGGCGCCCCGCTCGCATCCGGTCGCGCGCCCCGACGACGAGGCGTCGGCGCTCGCGCGGAAGGCCGCGCAGCGCGCCGCGATGGTGTCCGGGTCGCTCGCGCTGCCGCCCGGCCCGCTCGGGATGCTGACCGTGCTGCCCGACATCTACGTGATCTGGCGCATCCAGCGGCAGATGGTCGCCGACATCTTCGGGCTGTACGGGCGCACCGGGGAGCTCACGCGCACCCACATGCTCTACTGCCTGTTCCGCCACGCGGCGAGCCAGGTGCTGCGCGACGTCGCGGTGCGCGCGGGCCAGCGCGTCGTGCTGCAGCAGCTGTCGAGCGGAGCGCTCAAGGGCGCGCTCACGCGCGTCGGCGCGACGGTGACGCAGCGCCTCGCCGGCACGGCCGCGGCGCGATGGGTGCCGCTCGCGGGAGCGGCCGCCGTGGCGAGCTACGCGTACTGGGACACGCTGCAGGTCGCGAAGACCGCGCGCCGGCTGCTCGCCGACCCGGGCGAGCGTCCCGCGCGGGGCGCGCGCGGGGATTGACGCCGTGTGCGGGCGCTACGAGCTCCACGCGAGCCCCGCCGCGATCGCGCTCGCGTTCGGGCTCGCCGCGCCGCCGTCGCTCGAGCCGCGCTACAACATCGCGCCGATGCAGCTCGTGCCGGTCGTGCGCGTGAACGCGCACGGCGCGCGCGAGCTCGTGCACGTCCGGTGGGGGCTCGTTCCGCGCTGGGCGAAGGACCCGTCGATCGGCGCGCGCATGATCAACGCGCGCGGCGAGACCGTGAAGGACAAGCCCGCGTTCCGCACCGCCTACCGCCGCCACCGCGTGCTCCTGCCGGCGAGCGGGTTCTACGAGTGGATGGCGCGCGCGGGCGGCAAGCAGCCGATGCGCGCCTCGATGAAGGACGGCGCGCCGTTCGCGTTCGCCGGGCTCGCCGAGCGGTGGCTCCCTCCCGACGGCGAGCCGCTCGACACCTGCACGATCCTGACGACCGACGCGAATGCGCTGCTCGCGCCGGTGCACGACCGCATGCCGGTGATCGTCGCGCCCGGCGACTACGCGCGCTGGCTCGACCCGTCGCTCGCCGACCCCGCCGACCTGATCCGCCCCTACCCGTCCGACGCGTTGTGCTGCGACCCCGTGTCGACGCGCGTCAACAGCGTGAAATTCGACGATCCGACGCTGATCGAGCCGGTCGCGGTCGCGGAGGCGCCTGCTCCCGCCGTGGCCGGGGCGAGCGAGGCGGCCGAAGCGCCGCCGGCCGCGCGCAAGGCGCCGAAGCAGTCGGCGCTCTTCTGACGCCGCGCCGTCACTGCGGCGAGCAGAACGTCACCGCGTTCGGGCCCGAGCCCTCGGCGATGTAGCCCTTCGCGACCATCGCATCGCGCACGGCGATGTCGGTCGTGTAGCGGTGGTTCGTATCCGGCCGGTGGTTCCAGACGCGATAGATCGGGATCGTGCCGGCCGGACACACGCCCGAGATCGGGTTGGGCACCGCGAGGTGCATCACCGCGGTCGACTCGAGGATGAACGAGGGGTTCTGCGACGCGACCGCGGCGCACTCGGCCGGGCTCGCCGAGTAGAAGTGCGAGTCGGCAGGCGGCGGCAGGTAGAAGCGGCAGATCGGCGAGTAGCCCGGCTGCGAGGTCGCGTGCGCCTTGAACGCGAGGCCGGTGCGCGCCCAGCCGGGGAAGAGCCCGGTGTCGAGCGCCGCGATCTCGTCTCCCGCGATCGTGATGAAGTAGTGGTCGGACACCGCGCGGTAGTACTCGATCACCGGGACCGCCGCCGCGATGCCGGGCTCCGGCGTCCCGACCGCCGCGCCGCCGTCGCCGCGAACGGTGACCGAGGTCTTGCCGCCGTTGGTCGCGACGACGACGAACTGCGCGCTGCGCGCGCCGGTCGCCGACGGCGTGAATCCGACGTCGGCCGTGCACGTGCCCCCGGCCGCGACCGCGAGCCCGGGCTTGCACTGGCCCGAGCGGGCGAACTCGTTCGCCTGCGCGCCCTCGAAATCGAGCGACGAGATCGTGATCGAGGAGGCGCCGCTGTTCTTGAACTTCACGCGCTGCGTCGCCGACGCGGTCGCGAGCGGCACGGTGCCGAAGTCGACGGCCGACGGCGACGGCGAGAGCGGGCTCGACGCGCCGCCGGTCGCCGATCCCGCGAGGCGGATCCGGTAGGGCGTCGCCTCGCCGACAAAGAGCGAGACGGTCCCGCCGAAGTCGCCGGCCGCGGACGGCGCGAAGGTGACGGTCATCGAGCAGGCCACCGACGGCAGCAGCGTCGTCCCCGCGCCGCAGCCGACCGTCTGGTATGCGCCCGGCAGCGCGGAGACGCTGCCGATCGTGATCGCCGCGTTGCCGTTGTTCGCGACCTGGATCGTCCGCTGGCTCGACGAGCCGGCGACGACGCTGCCGAAGTCGACGATCGGCGGGATCGTGCAGAGCAACCCCTTCGAGACGCCGTTCGGCGGCCCGTACAGGCACCGGCACGCCCGGACGTCGTCGTCGGTCAGCGCATCGAGGATGTTGTACTCGGAGTAGGGAGGGCCGGACATCAGCGTGCCGTCGAACTGCGAGTGCGAGACGCCGATCGCGTGCCCGAACTCGTGGACGAGGAGCCTCGAGAGCTGGTCGACGCCTGGCAGCTTCGCCGGGTCGAGGACGACGTCCGCATCGACGATCGGCATCACGCCGCCGTCGACGTAGCCGGGGAACGCGACCGTGTAGCCGGAGATGCCCGCGGGCGTGGCTTTCCAGCCGAGGACGTTGACGCCGTCGGGCATCGACCCGTCCGCGCCGTCGCTCACCGTATTCTCCGGCGGGGTGCCGGTCAGTCCCGCGTAGGCGGCCGGGACCTTGCAGGCCGCCGACCACCTGGCGATCGCCTGCTGCATCGCGGCCGCCACCACGGACGGGTCGGCGAACTGCGCCGGGGCGCCCGCCGGGTTGTAGCTCCAGAACATCGTCGCCGGCCAGGCGGCGACCGGCTCGAACAGGAAGCGGAACTTCGCGTCGTCGCCGGTCGCGCCGGGCCGCGGCGCGACGGCGAGGTCGTGCTGCTGCGCGGCGGGTTGCGCCTGCGCTGCGGCGGCCGCGAGGGCGAGCGCGAGGCCACAGGCGTAGCCCCGGTACCGCGCGAGCAGTGAGGAACCCATCGTCGTGGACGCGTCGTCGGCCGGGCCGGAACCCGCGGCCCGCTGCGCACAGTGCGCGGTGGTGTCCCGCGCCGGCGCCGGGCTGCCAACCCCGGAAATTACCACGACGGCGACCCGCCCTTCCGGACGGGCGTCGCCGGGCCGCCCCCTCAGCGGGGCGAGCAGAACGTGACGACGTCCGGACCGCTGCCTTCGGCGACGTAGCCCAGCGCCACCATCTGGTCGCGCACGGCGCGGCTCGACGTGTAGCGGTGGTTGGTGTCGGGCCGGTGGTTCCAGACGCGGTAGACGGGGTCGGTGCCCGCGGGGCAGGCGCCGGTCGCGTAGTTCGGGATCGCCAGGTACATGACTGCGGTCGACTCGAGGACGAACGCCGGGTTCTGCTGGTGCACGACGTCGCACTCGGCCGGGCTCGCCGAGTAGAAGTGCGTGTCGCCGTAGCCCGGCGGCAGGTAGAACCGGCAGATCGGCGCGAAACCGGGCTGCGCGGTCGCGTTCGCCTTGAACGACAGGCCGGTCCTCGTCCAGCCCGTGAACACGCCGGTGTCGAGCGCGACGATCTCGTCGGCCGCGATCGTGACGAAGTAGTGGTCGAATGCGGCGTGGTAGAACTCGACGACGGTCACGGGCGCGGCCGCGACGCTGCCGGCGCCCGACAGCGCGACCGTCGACGGGCTGCCGGCGGCGTTGTGCGCGACGCGGAACGACGCGGTGCGGGCGCCCGCGGCCTGCGGCCGGAACACGAGCGAATAGCCGCAGCCCTGCCCGGGCGCGAGCGGCGTGCCGGACGGGCACGCTGAGACGATCGAGTAGTCGCCGGGCTGCGCGCCCGCGAGCGACGCGGCTCCGACGACGAGGGCCGCGGTGCCCACGTTCGTGATCGTGATGCCGATCGGGTTTCCGGTCGCCCCCACCGCGACGGCGCCGAAGTCGATCGCGGCGGGTGCGATGCTCGCCGCCGGCGCGAACGCGGCCGCGATCGCGTTGCCCAAGAGCGACACCGACGCATTGCCGCCGTTGCTCGCGATGGCGAGCGTCGCGGTCTTCGCGCCGGTGGTCGCGGGCGCGAACCGCACGGTCGCGCTGCACGACTGCCCGGCCGCGAGCGCGGTCCCCGACACGCACGAGCCGCTCCGCGCGAACTCGGCCGGCGCCGCGCCGCCGAGCGCGATCGACGAGAGCGTCAGCGTGCCGCCCCCGCCGTTCGTGACCGTCACCGTCTGCGGCGCGCTCTGCGTGCCGACGAGCTGGTCGGCGTAGCCGAGCGCCGCCGGTCCGGCGGAGAGCACGGGCGGGGCCACCGCCGCGCCGGTCCCGGACAGCGCGACCACGGGCACCGCGCCGGCGTCGGTGCTGACCGTCAGCGTCGCGCTGCGCGCGCCGGTGGCCGAGGGCGTGAACGCGAGCGTGATCGAGCAGCTCGCGCCCGCGCCGAGCGCCGTGCCGAGCGAGCAGGTGCCCGAGCGCGCGAAGTCGCCCGGATTCGAGCCGCCCATCGTGAGCCCGTTGACCGTCGCGAGGCCGCCGCCCGCGTTCGACAGCGTCAGCGTCTTCGCGGCGCTCGTCGTGCCGACCGTCTGGCTCGCGAACGCGGCGGCCGTCGGCGCGAGCGTCGGCGCGGGTCCGGCCGCCGCGCTGCCGGTGCCGGTGAGCGCGATCCGGTAGGGTTGCGCCTCGCCCGCGATCGGGATCGAGACGGTCGCCGCATAGTCGGAGACCGCCGGCGGCGTGAACGTGAGCGAGAGCACGCACGACTGGCCCGGACCCAGCACGGTGCCGGCGGCGCAGCCGCTCGCGGCGAATCCGGTCGCCGAGAACGTCGCGGCCTGCAGCGTGATCGCCGCGTTGCCCTCGTTCGTGAGCGTGACCTGCTGCGGCGCGGAGGTCGCACCCACGACGAGGCTCCCGAACGCGAGCGCGCGCGGCAGCGTGCAGAGATAGCCCGCCGATTGCCCGGAGGCCGGCCCGTACAGGCAGCGGCAACCGCGCACGTCGTCGTCGGTGAGCGCGACCAGGCTGTTGTAGTTCGAGTAGTCCGGCCCCGACATGACGGTGCTGTTCATGTTCGAGTGCGCGAGGCCGAGCTGATGCCCCCACTCGTGCACGGCGACGCGGTCGAGCTGCGGGCTCGACGTCACGAGCGTCGGCGACAGGATGATGTCGCCGTCGACCAGGCGCGGAACGCCGTTCTGCGTGCCGTACCACGACCAGGTGAGGCCCGCCGTCGAGCCGGAGAGCGCTCCCCACCCGACGACGTTCTGGAGGTCCGGCTGGCCGTTGAGTCGCGTGTCGGGCGCGACCGTCGTCGTGCCCTGGTAGGCGAAGCTCACGCCGCACGCCGCGGTCCACTTGTCGAGGCCGGCCTGGATGCGCGCGACCGTCGTCGGCCCGTCGACGAACGCGGCCGGCGCGCCCGACGGGTTGTAGCGCCAGCTGATCGTGCCCGGCCAGCGGATCGGCTGGTCGAACATGTAGAGGAACTTCGGGTCGCGCACCGCTCCGGCGTGGTCGGCGTCGAGCAGCACGTAGTCGCTCGGCTCCTGGGCGAGGACGGGCGCGACGGCCGCGGCGAGCGCGGTGACGGCGGCGAGGGTCGCGGCGAGCAGGCGTCGGAGCGTGGGCATCGGGGTGCGCGCGGCGGGCGGTCCGCGACTATGACAATAGCATAGATCGGACCCGTCGATCGTCGGGAGGCAAGCAAGATCCGGTCCGCGTGCCGCCGCCGGGGCCGCGGCAGGGTATCCTCGCGGCGACTACCCGCCGCACGGTCCTGACGATGCCGACGCCGCCGCTCGATCCCGCCTACCCCCGCGACCTCGCCGGCTACGGCGAGGATCCGCCCCGCGCCCGCTGGCCGGGCGGCGCCCGCATCGCCGTCCAATTCGTGCTGAACTACGAGGAAGGCGGCGAGAACGCGGTGCTGCACGGCGACGAGGCGTCCGAGACGTTCCTGTCCGAGATCGTCGGCGCGCAGCCGTTCCCGATGCGCCACATGAGCATGGAGTCGCTCTACGAGTACGGGTCGCGCGCGGGCGTCTGGCGGCTCCTGCGGCTGTTCCGCGACCGCGGCGTCCCGCTCACGGTGTTCGGCGTCGGGATGGCGATGGCGCGGCATCCGGCCGTCGTCGACGCATTCCTGCGCGACGGCCACGAGATCGCGAGCCACGGCTGGCGCTGGGTGAGCTACCAGCACGCCGACGAGGCGCTCGAGCGCGAGCACCTCGAGCGCGCGGTCGACGCGTTCGTGCGGCTGACCGGACGCCGGCCCGAGGGCTGGTACACGGGCCGGGACAGCCCCGCGACGCGCCGGCTCGTCGTCGAGCACGGCGGCTTCGTCTACGACGCCGACAGCTACGCGGACGATCTCCCGTACTGGACCGAGGTGGAATGCTCGCGCGGCCGCGTCCCGCACCTCGTCGTCCCCTACACGCTCGACACGAACGACATGCGCTTCGCGACGCCGCAGGGCTTCAACAGCGGCGACCAGTTCTACGCGTACCTGCGCGACGCGTTCGACACGCTTTACGAGGAAGGCGACCCGGCCGGGCTCGACCGGCCGAAGATGCTGTCGGTCGGCCTCCACTGCCGGATCGCGGGCCGTCCCGCGCGGCTCGCCGCGCTCGCGCGCTTCGTCGACCACGCGCGCTCGCACGAGGGCGTCTGGTTCGCGCGGCGCGTCGACATCGCGCGGCACTGGATCGCGACGCACCCGTTCCGCGCGGCGCACGGCTGATCGCGGCGCCTCATCGCGCCCCGGCGACATTCGCGACGGGGGCCCCGGTCCGCACCGGCGCGACGCGCGGCAACCCGCGCCGCCGGAGCAGCAGATAGGACGCCGGGATGACGAGCATCGACAGGAGCGGCGCGGTGATCATGCCGCCGACCATCGGCGCGGCGATGCGCCGCATCACCTCGGCGCCGGTCCCGCCGCCCAGCATGATCGGCAGGAGGCCCGCCATGATGACCGCCACGGTCATCGCCTTCGGACGCACGCGCTGCACCGCGCCCTCCTCGATCGCCTCGAGCAGCGCGGCCTCGGTCGGCGCGGCGCCGGTCGCGAGCCGCGCCTCCCACGCGTGGCGCAGGTAGAGGAGCATCACGACGCCGAACTCGGCCGCGACGCCCGCGAGCGCGATGAAGCCGATCGCGGTCGCGACCGAGGTCGCGTAACCCAGCGCCCACATGAGCCAGTAGCCGCCGACCAGCGCGAACGGCACCGCGAGCATGATCACGAGCGCCTCGTCGACGCGGCGGAACGCGAGGTAGAGCAGCACGAAGATCACGACGAGCGTGAGCGGCACGACGTACGCGAGCCGCGCCTTCGCGCGCTCGAGATACTCGAACTGCCCGGACCACGAGACCGAGTAGCCGGCCGGGAGCTTCACCTCCCTCGCGACGGCCGCCTGCAGGTCGCGCACGACCGAGACGAGGTCGCGGCCGCGCGCGTCGACGTAGACCCATCCGGACAGCCGCGCGTTCTCGCTGCGCAGCATCGGCGGGCCGTCGGCGATGCGCACCGACGCGACCGCCGAGAGCGGGATCTGGGCGCCTCCCTCGGTGACGATCGGCAGCATGCGGATCTCGTCGACCGAGTCGCGCACCTCGCGCGGGTAGCGGACGCTGATCGGGAAGCGCGCGAGCCCCTCGACGGTCTCGCCGACGTTCTCGCCGCCCACCGCCGCCGCGATCGTGTCCTGGATCTCGACGACGTTGAGCCCGTAGCGCGCGGCCGCCGCCCGGTCGATCGTCACGTCGAGGTAGCGCCCGCCCTCCAGCCGCTCGGCGAGCGCCGAGGTGACGCCGGGCACCGCCTTCGCCGCCTGCTCGACCGACCGCGTGAGCCGGTTCACCTCGGCGAGATCCGGGCCCGCCACCTTGACGCCGATCGGGCTCTTGATGCCGGTCGCGAGCATGTCGATGCGGTTGCGGATCGGCGGCACCCAGATGTTCGAGAGGCCGGGCACCCGCACCGTGCGGTCGAGCTCGTCGACGAGCTTGTCCATCGTCATGCCGGCGCGCCATTGGTCGCGGGGCTTGAAGCGGATCGTCGTCTCGATCATCTCGAGCGGCGCGGGGTCGGTCGCGGTCTCCGCGCGCCCGACCTTGCCGAAGACGCGGTCGACCTCGGGCACCGACTTGATCATCCGGTCGGTGAGCTGCAACAGCTCCGCGGCCTTGGCCGCCGAGAGGCCCGGCAGCGCGGTCGGCATGTAGAGCAGGTCGCCCTCGTCGAGCGCCGGCATGAACTCGCCGCCCAGCCGCAGCACCGGGTACGCGGTCGCGGCGAGCGCGATCGCGGCGATCGCGAGCGTCGCCCGCGGCCGGCGGAGCGCCCAGCGCAGCTGCGGCCGGTACGCGGCCGTGAGCCAGCGCACCAGCGGGTTCGCGTCCTCGCCGCGGATGCGGCCGCGGATCGCGTAGCCCATCAGCACCGGCACGAGCGTGATCGCGAGCCCCGCGGCGGCGGCCATCGCGTAGGTCTTCGTGAACGCGAGCGGCTTGAACATGCGGCCGGCCTGCGCCTCGAGCGCGAACACCGGCACGAACGACAGCGTGATCACGAGCAGGCTGAAGAACAGCGCCGGGCCGACCTCGACCGACGCGTCGACGATGAGCCGCCAGCGCTCGTCGGGCGTCGGCTCGGGCGGCGGGGCGCCCGGCACGGCGCGCACGTGGCGCCACGCCTCGAGCTTCTTGTGCGCGTTCTCGATCATCACGATCGCGGCGTCGACCATCGCGCCGATCGCGATCGCGATGCCGCCGAGCGACATGATGTCGGCGTTCACGCCCTGCGCCCGCATCACGACGAACGCCGCGAGCACGCCGAGCGGCAGCGAGACGACCGCGACCAGCGCCGAGCGCAGGTGCAGCAGGAAGGCCAGGCAGACGATCGCGACGACGGCGAATTCCTCGAGCAGACGGGTGGCCAGGTTCGCGACCGCGCGCTCGATCAGCGCCGAGCGGTCGTAGGTCTCGACGATCTCGACGCCGGGCGGCAGCCCGGGCTTCAGCGCCTCGAGCTTCTCCCTGACCGCCGTGATCGCCTTCCAGGCATTCTTCCCGGAGCGCAGCACGACGATTCCGCCCACCACCTCGCCCTCGCCGTCGAGCTCCGCGATGCCGCGCCGCATCTCGGGGCCGATCTGGATGCGCGCGACGTCGCCCAGCAGCACGGGGGTCCCGCCCTCCCCCGTCTTGAGCGGGATCTTCCGGAAGTCGTCGAGCGTGCGCAGGTAGCCTTTCACGCGCACCATGTACTCGGCCTCGGCCAACTCGACGACCGAGCCGCCGAACTCGCGGTTCGCGTCGCGGATCGCGGCGACGACGCGCATCACCGGCAGGCCGTACGCCTTGAGCCGGGCGGGATCGAGGACGACCTGGTACTGCCTCACCATGCCGCCGACGGTCGCGACCTCGGCCACGTCGGGGACGGTCTTGAGCTCGTACTTGAGGAACCAGTCCTGCAGCGTGCGCAGCTCCGAGAGGTCGTGCTTGCCGCTGCGGTCGACGAGCGCGTACTCGTAGATCCAGCCCACGCCGGTGGCGTCGGGGCCGAGCGCGGTCCGCGCGCCCGGCGGCAGACGGCCCTGCACCTGGTTCAGGTACTCGAGGACGCGCGAGCGCGCGAAGTAGAGGTCGGTGCCGTCCTCGAACAGCACGTAGACGAACGAGTCGCCGAAGAACGAGTAGCCGCGCACGACCTTCGCGCCGGGCACCGAGAGCATCGTCGTCGTCAGCGGATAGGTGACCTGGTCCTCGACGATCTGCGGCGCCTGCCCCGGCCAGGTCGTGCGGAGGATCACCTGCACGTCCGAGAGGTCGGGGATCGCGTCGAGCGGCGTCTCGCGCACCGACCAGACGCCCGCCGCGGCGACGAACGCCGCCGCGAGCAGCACGAGGACGCGGTTCGCGACCGACCAGCGGATCACCGCGGCGATCACGGCGCGCTCCCCTTCGCGGGCGCCGCGGCCGGCGCGATCCGCGTCAGCGCCATCTCGCCCGCCGGCGTGAACGCGAACGCGAAGTCGACGCGCGTGCCGGGCTTCACGCCCGGCGGCAACCCGCCGGAGGGCGCCTTGAAGCCCATCGTCATCGCGCCCATGCGGGCGGTCGGGATCGGCCCGTGCTCGATGAACACGTCGTCGCCGTCGACCTCGCGCACGACGCCCGACGCCGCGTGCGTTTCCGCCGCCGGCGCGGGAGGCGCGCCGTGGCCCGCGTGCGGGTCGGCGGGCGCCGCCGCCGCGTCGCCGGCGTTCATCCGGGCGAGCACGCCGCGCAGGCTCGCCTCCGAGTCGATCAGGAACTGGCCGGACGCGACGACGCGCGTGCCGGCCGCGATGCCGCGGCGGATCTCGGTCAAGTCGCCCGACTCGCGGCCGACCTCGACGTCGACCGGGGCGTAGCGCCCCTCGCCCGCGGCGACGATCACGACGTCGCGCGCGCCGGTGCGGATCACCGCCTCGGAGGGAACGAGCACCGACGCGGGCGACGACGCGCCCGCGAACGCGACGTTGACGAACATGCCGGGCTTGAGCGCGCCGCCCGGATTCGCGAGCACGATCCGCGCGCGCACCGTGCGCGTCGCCGCGTTCACCTCGGGCAGCAAGGTCTGCACGGACCCGCGCAGCGCGCGGTCCGGGAACGCGGCCGAGCGCACCTCGACCGGCGCGCCCGCCACGACGAGCCCGGCCTGCGCCTCGGGCACCTCGGCGATCACCCACACGCTCGCGAGCCCGGCGATGCGCACGAGATTGGTCCCCGGCATCACCGCCATCCCGTCGCGCGCGCCGATCTCCCAGACGATGCCGTCGACCGGCGCGAACACGCTGACGCGCCCCGAGCTCTTCCCCTCGCGCTCGACGCGCGCGATCTCGGCGTCGGGCATGCCGAGGAGCCGCAGGCGGTTGCGCGCGGCGTCGACCAGCGACGCCGCGCCCGGCGCGGCGCTCGCCTTCAGCGCGAGCAGCTCCTCCTGCGCGGCGACCCACTCGGGCACGTAGAGGTCCGCGATCGGCTCGCCCGCGCGCACCGGGTCGTAGGTCGCGCGCACGCGAAGCCGCTCGACGAAGCCCTGCACGCGCGACTGGACGCCGACGAGCGTGCGCTCGTCGACCGCGACCGCGCCGGTCGCGCGGAACGTCGCGTCGAGCGTGCCCGGGCGCGCCTCGACCGTGCGCACGCCGAAGCTCTGCGCGAGCCGCGGGCTCACGCTCACGCCGCCCGAATCCGCCGCGGGATCCGCGTAGACGGGCACGAGGTCCATGTCCATGAACGGGCTCTTGCCGGGCTTGTCGAACCTCTGGCCGGGCACCATCGGATCGTGCCAGTAGAGCACCCGCCGTCCGCTCGCGTCGGCGAGCGGCGCGCCCGCGACGGCCGGCACCGCGGCCGGCGCGCCGGCCTCCGGCGCCGCCGCGTGCCGCGTGCCCGCCAGATAGCCCGCCGCGCCCGCGATCGCCGCGACGCCCACGGCGATCGCGAACGTCCGCATCGCCGCACCCGCCTGCCGGTTCGTCTTCATCGCGTCGTCTCCCGGAATTCGAGCGTGGCGAGCCACGCCCACGCGCGCGCCGCCGATTGCTCGAAGCCGATCTGCGCGAGCCTCGCGTCGAGCTCGGCGCGTCGCGCCTCCAGCACGGCCGCGAGGGCCCCGCTTCCGCCCCGGTAGGCCGCGAGCGCGGCCTCGACCCGGCGCGCGGCCAGCGGGACGAGCTCGTCGCGCACGCGCACCGCCTGCACGCGCATCGCCTCCCACTCGGCCAGCATCTGCCGCACCTCGGCCTCGCGCGAGCGCGCGAGGTCCTCGCGCTGCGCGCGCGCCGCGTCGCGCTCCTTCAGCTTCGACGCGTACTCGCGGTCCTGGCGCGTCCCCGGCGACCACGGCAGGTCGACGCGCACCATCAGCGACACCATGTTGCCGTAGTCCGCGCCGCGGATGCCGTAGGTGAGCTCCGCGCTCCAGTCGGGCAGTCGCGCCGCGCGCGCGACGTCCGCGTCGACCGAGAGCACCGTCTCCTGCGCGTGCGCGAGCCGCAGGTCGGGCTGCCGCTCGACGTCGACGAGCCGCGCGACCGCGTCGGGCAGCGCGAGCACGTCGGGCGGCGACGCGAGCGGCCGGTCGGACTCGCCCGCGCCGACCAGGCGCGCGAGCGCGAGCCGCGCGCGCTCGGAGGCGAGCGCGGCCTCGGTCGCGCGGTTCGCGAGCTCGATCCCGGTCGCCTGCGCCGTGAGCAGGTCGGACTGCGACGCGCGGCCCGCCCCGTAGAGCGCCGCGGTCGTCGCCTGCTGGAGGCGCGCCTCGTCGATCTGCGCGGCGATCGCCCGTGATTGCCGCAACGCGTAGTGGCGCGCGAGCCACGCGAGGGCGACCTCCCGGCGCACCGCGAGCGCCGCGGCGGCCGCCGCGACGTCGTTGCGCGCCGCCTCCTGCATCGCCCGCTCCGCCCTGAGGCGCAGCTTCTCGCCCTGCGGGAACTCCTGCATGAGCCCGATGCGCGTCATCGTCATCGAGTCGCGGTTGAGGCGCCAGCGGTCCGGCCCCTCGGTCGGGACGTTCTCGACGCCGGCGATGAGCTTCGGGTCGGGGAGCGAGCCGGCCGGCCCGGCCATCTCGCGGGCGGCCTCCGCCATCGAGCGCTGCGCCGCGATCTGCGGCGATCGCGCGAGCGCGAGCCGCTCGGCCTCGGCGAGAGTCAGCGGGACGCCGGCCTGGGCCGGCGCGGCCGCCGGCCATCCCGCGAGCGCCAGCACCGCGAGGACGCGGTGCGGCCACGCCGGGCCGCCCCGGATGCGGGCGAGACGAATGCGGAACGAGTCCTGTCGAGCTTCCATGGAGCCTCCGTGCCGAACGAAACAGCGCCGGCGCGCGCGCCGGCCCACGACGTCAGCGGAGGCTCAAAGCTGCAGGCGGCAGTACCGGGAGCGTGCGGGGGGCGCCGCTCCCTTCGCGTCCGGCTCGGCGGACGAAATCCCGGCGAGCGCCACCGGCGGCTCGGCAACGACGATCGCGATCTCCGGGGCGGGCGCGCACGCCGTCACGGCGGTCACCGGGACCGAGGCGTCCTGGCAGTGCACCTCGCAGAGGTTGGCGCCGGCGCTGCCCGGGGACGCGCCTTCCGACGGGCCGCCGTGCTCGGGGCAGACCTGCCCCGCAGCCGGTTGCGCGAGGGATGCGCTCGCCCGCGTGCAGGCGTGCGCCACCGCCACCGTCTGGGCGGCGACGATCGCGAGCGTCGCGACGAACGCGACGATGCGGCGGAGGGAGCGGCGGACGATCACGGGCGTCAGTATGCGCCCGGCCACCCTTTGCCCGCCAGCCCCTCCCCGCCTCCGGCGGCCGACCCGTCCGTGGGGGCGCCGCCCCGTCGTGGGAACGGGTATATCCCGTCTATGCCGGATCGCGGGCGATCTGCGATCATGCCGGAACAGGCCCCCGCGGCGGAGGCGATGGACGTCATGACGATTGGAGGGGAGTCCCCCGGCGCTCGCAGCGCCCTTGCGGCGGTGGTCGAGCCGGGAGTGCGCGGGTCGAGGTCGCGATTACCGGTCGCCGCCGAGCGCCCGATCCGAGATTGATGGACGCCCCCGCCCCGTCCGCCGAGGTCGCCCGTGCGGCCGCGAAGCCGCCCCCCGCCGGCGCTCGCCAGCCGTCGGGCGACCGGCTGTTCCGCAAGTATTTCGTCCTGATCCTGGCGCTCGTCACCGCGGCGCTGCTGATCCCGTCGTCGATCTCGCTCTACTTCTCGTACCGCGAGACGCTCGACGCGCTCCACGCGCTGCAGCGGGAGAAGGCGGTCGCCGCCGCCGCGCGCATCGAGCAGTACATCCTGAACGTGCAGGCGCAGCTCAAGGGCGCGGCCCTCCCGCAGCTCGGCTCGGAGGGATCGGAGCAGCGCCGCCTCGAGTTCCTGAAGCTCCTGAAGCAGGTGCCCGACGTCACCGACATCGCGTGGATCGGCGCGGACGGCTGCGAGAAGTCGCAGGTCTCGCGCCTCGCCATGGACGCGGCCGGCGAGTGCCTGCGCGACCGCAGCCGCGATCCCGCGTTCCTCGAGCCGACGGCCGCGCGCCCCTGGTACGGGCGCGTCACGTTCCGCAAGGAGACCGAACCGTACATGCAGATCGCCGTGCGCCCGGGCGGCGACGCGGGGCCGGTGACCGTCGCCGACGTGAACCTCAAGTTCATGTGGGACGTGATCTCGCGCATCAAGGTCGGCGAGAAAGGCAAGGCCTACGTCGTCGACACCGCGGGCTACCTGATCGCGGATCCCGACATCGGGCTCGTGCTGCGCAAGACCGATCTGTCGAGCCTCGCGCACGTCGAGGCGGCGCTCGCCGGAACCGGCGCCGAGGATCGCGTCGTCTCGGCGAGCGGCGTCGGCGGCGTCGAGGTCCTGTCGGCGCACGCCGCCATCGACCCGCTGGGCTGGAAGGTGTTCGTCGAGCAGCCGACCTCGGAGGTGTTCGCGCGCCTCCACGCATCGATCGCGCGCATCGGCGTCCTGCTGCTGGGCGGCCTCGTGATCTCGGCGCTCGCCGCGCTGTTCCTCGCGCGCGGCATGGCGCAACCCATCCGGACCCTCCAGCAGGGCGCGCAGCGGATCGGCGAGGGACATCTCGACCACGAGATCGAGGTGAAGACCGGCGACGAACTGGAGGCGCTCGCGGGCGAGTTCAACCGGATGACCGCGCAGCTGCGCGAGTCCTACGCGGGCCTCGAGCGCAAGGTCGACGAGCGCACGACCGAGCTCAAGACCGCGCTCGAGCAGCAGACCGCGATCAGCGAGGTCCTGCGCGTGATCTCGGCCTCGCCGACCGACGTGCTGCCGGTGATGGACGCGGTGGCGAAGCGCGCGACCCTCCTGTGCGACGCGCCGAGCGCGCACGTGATGCTGCTGGAGGACGGCATGCTCCGGGTGATGTCGAGCTTCTCGCGCGACGACATCCCGGCGATCCCGCGCGGATACGCCGTCGCGCTCGATCGAGGGATGATCACGGGCCGTGCGGTGATCGACGGCAAGACCGTGCACGAGGCCGACATCGTCCCGCTGCTCGACACCGAGTACGCCGCCGCGCGGGAGAACGTCCTCAAGTTCGGTTTCCGGGCGGTGCTCTCGGTGCCGCTGATGCGCGAGCAGTCCGCCTACGGCACGCTGTTCGTCTGGCGGCCGGCGCCCGGCCTCTTCTCACCCGGCCAGGTCACGCTGCTCGAGACGTTCGCCCGGCAGGCCGCGATCGCGATCGACAACGTGCGCCTGTTCAACGAAACGAAGGAGGCGCTCGACCAGCAGAAGGCCTCGGGCGAGGTGCTCTCGGCGATCTCGAGTTCGATCGCGGACGTGGGCCCCGTGTTCGAGGTGATCCTGCGCAACTGCCAGCAGCTGTTCTCCGCGCGCAAC
>WBZU01000252.1_pt1 | contig 49244 bp, 44 predicted proteins | sample 5204311 | NCBI WGS metagenome assembly WBZU01 (sample SAMN12344359, study PRJNA552823) | activated sludge metagenome | biome: Activated sludge suspended growth; feature: Nitrification reactor; material: Wastewater; isolation source: activated sludge from nitrification reactor of wastewater...
ATTACCGTTCCAAAATCTACCACCAAAATTACGGTCACTGGCTAATCGAATTCCGTTAAAAGTGCTAATTGGAGAAGGTTGTACACCGCTTAGTAGTTTATAATTCGAAAGCGGAGCCAAATCGAGCGTTAGGGTTTGATTCACATAAACCTGACTGGCAAAATATCCTGCCGAATAAAGCGAAGTTGAACCTTGTGTTCCAATAAAAAAAACTTCATTACTTCCACCAAGTGCTGTCATCACACCATTGTAATCGGGCAAAGGTGAAACACCTGTCCAGTTAAAGAGCGTAAAAACTGTACCTACCTTTATTGCATTTGCACTCAACATTTGATCGTCAACACCATCAAAATGCACAGCTGGCAAATTGTTTAAACCGCTTTGAATCGATGGTCGTTCAGAGGCATTGGTTTGCGTAAGCGAATTATTTTTTCCACTTAAATCGAGCCAGGTCGTTAATTTTGAATTGGCATCAGTAACCAATCCACTATCGGCGGCAAGCCACATATTTAGTGAAGTATACTGTTTGGGTTCAAAAGAAATAAAAGAGCTAGTTCGTGACCAATTACTTGTAGTAGTTCCGTAATTGGCTCGGAGTCGCCAATAATACTTCCCATAAATAGAAAGTATTTGTTTACAGCTAGTTGCTGAAATATTAGAAAAAGAATAATCCACATTCGAAAAAGTTGAATCAGTGGAAATCTGCAATTCATAGCCCTTTGCAGCAGTTTGTCCATTCCACATAAATTGAACTTGTTTGCCGGCAATAATTGAAGTTGCTTTTGGCAATACCGGACTTAACGATTGTGCCGACGCAAATTCATTAAAAAACAAGGATATAATTAAGATGTATAGAAGTGTAATACGTTGGTAAAAAAGGGACATAATAAAGGCTAAGACTGTCAAAGTTAAAAATAAAATTAATAGTTTTGCGTTCCCGTTCATCGAATTGAAGTATTTAAATTTGCTCATATACAGGCTCTTTTCTTTATTTGTTTTTGAATTCGAACGTGAAAAACAAAGCTTGTACTTCCAGGAGTAAAAAATCAATACATACTAGACTAACACTAAGCTGAAACTATGATTGAACACCATTTTTTAGACCAATTACGGTCGAAAATAAAGTCGAAAAACGATGTCCTAGCTAGCAAAAGGCAAAAGTGGATTAAGGCAAACCCTTACTATTACCGTCAGCTAATTAAATCGTTAAAATTTATTATTGAAGAAGATGCGAAAGTGTTGCATGTGCGCTGCAGCAACGGTTTTGTATTGGATGCTTTGAAACCAAAGTATGGAGTTGGTATCGACGATAGTCAACTAACCATCGATCAAGCAAAAGCTACTTATCCGAATCTTACCTTTATTCAACAAACTACCGAAAACATTCAATTACAGGAAAAATTCGATTATGTGTTGCTTTCATCTGTTGAAGATATTGTAGATCTTAAAGCCGTGTTCGACAGTGTTTACAAATGCTGTCATCCACATACCCGATTAATCATTGTAAATTACAATTACCTCTGGAATCCATTGGTACAATTGGCAGAGAGCTTAAAATTAAAAATACCTCAAAACCTGCATAATTGGATTTCGGTAGGCGATTTAAACAATATGTTGGTGTTGAGTGGCTACGAAAAAATTGTTAATCGTCGCATCGTGTTATTGCCATACAACATCCCGGTGCTATCCTATTTAATGAATCGCTTTGTTGCCCGATTGCCATTTTTCAGACACTTTACCATGTTGCGCATTACGCTTGCGCGGATGGATATAGTAGAAAATCATAGTCCTTCAGTTTCGATTATTATTCCGTGTAAAAATGAAGCCGGTAATGTGGAAGATGCCGTGAAACGTATACCACAAATGGGTTCGCATACCGAAATTATTTTTTGCGATGATAAATCGACGGATGGAACTCCAGAAAAAGTGCAAGAATTAATTAAACAATATCCTGAAAAAGATATTCGCTTGGTGGCCGGTCCGGGTATATGTAAATCAGAAAATGTATGGACCGGATTTGATGCTGCTAAGGGCGAAATTTTGATGATTCTTGACGCCGATTTAACGGTTATACCTGAAGAGTTGCCTTATTTTTACGAAGCAATAACTAAAAACCGCGGCGATTTTATCAATGGTTCTCGTTTGGTGTATCCTATGCACGATGAGGCAATGCGCTTTTTTAATGTGGTTGGAAATAAATTTTTCAGCCTTGCTTTTTCCTACATACTCGATACCAGTATTAAAGATACCTTGTGCGGTACAAAAGTGTTATATAAACGCGATTACGAACGCATAAAAAAACTACGTGGAAGTTGGGGATTGCAAGATCGCTGGGGCGATTACGAATTAATATTTGGTGCTGCCAAAATGAATTTAAAGCACATTGATTTACCTGTACACTATTACGAGCGTGTTTATGGTGAAACTAAAATGAAAAACCGTTTAAAAAATGGATGGATCATGCTAAAAATGTCGTGGTATGCGTTAATGCGATTTAAATTTTATTAATCTACAAAGTACAAGAAATACAGATGTCTTCAACACGAATTGATAGAGAACGCGAACACGATCACAAAATAAAAGACAATGCCGAAGATGTGTGGGGATGGTCGAGTCCGGGCGGAAAGTTGCGCGCTGAGCGAAGAGCCAACTATTTTTTATCGCTAAGCGGAATGAACCCACAAAGTAAAGTACTTGAAATTGGTTGTGGTACCGGTTTGTTTACCGAGAAAGTATCGAGGAGTGGTGCTCATATTACCGCTACCGATTTATCGGAAGATTTATTGGCTGTTGCCAGAAAAAAAAATATTCCCAATTGCTTGGTAGAAGAGGCAGACGCGCATCAATTAAAATATGCCGATGCAAGTTTTGATATAGTTTTTGGAAGTTCAATTTTGCATCACCTCGATATGGATATTGCTTTAAAGGAAGTTTGGCGTGTTTTAAAGCCCGGAGGTAAGATGGTATTTGCCGAACCCAATATGTTGAATCCTCAAATATTGGTGCAAAAAAATGTTCCTTTCATTAAGAAATGGCTGGGCGATTCGCCCGATGAAACTGCAATTGTTCGTTGGAAACTTACGAGTCAATTAAAAAAACTGGGCTTTAAAAACTGCAACATTTTTCCTTACGATTTTCTTCATCCCTATACACCATCTCCTTTAATTGGATTGGTTAAAGGTATTGGAGCAATTGTTGAAAAAACTCCATTGTTGCGTGAAATTGCAGGATCTGTCATAATTTATGCTGAAAAATAATTCGGAATTTGATGAAAGATACGAGCATTGACGATCCGCAAGCAAGCCTTGATCATGCAGCCATAATTCGAAAAAAATATGCGCTTAATCAACTTTATACGGAGTATTATTTACATTTTAAAAATAGCATAGCAGCAATTAAAGGTGGTAAAGTGTTGGAGTTGGGAAGCGGTGGAGGATTTATTAAAGAAGTTATTCCGGACGCTATTACCTCCGACGTAGTGCCTATTGCAGGTTGTGATTTGGTAGTATTTGCCGAAAAATTACCTTTCGAAAATGAAAGCCTAAAAGCAATCCTTATGATTGATGTATTGCACCATGTAAAAACTCCTGAAGAATTTTTTAATGAAGCGCTACGCTGCTTGGTTCCTGGTGGAAAAATTATTATGGTTGAACCGGCCAATACACTTTGGGCAAAATTTATTTGGAAAACATTTCATCACGAACCATTTGATGATAAAGCGGGATGGATTATTAAGGGGGATGGCAGAATGAGTGATGCTAATATTGCTTTGCCTTGGATTTTGTTTGGTCGTGATAGAACACTTTTTGAAAAAAAATTTCCGCAACTTAAAATCAATTCACTTAAAATTCATACACCTGTTGCTTATATTTTAAGCGGTGGAGTTAAACCTTGGAATTTATTGCCTAAATTTTTATTTGCTCCGGTTCGTTTCATCGAAAAAACTGTGAGTGGCTTAAAACAAGGTATGTTTCAAACTATTGAAGTCGAAAAAACCAGTACCAGATAATTGTATTCATGTCGAAAAAGTTATTCTCATTTGGAGAGTTTATTTACAGAAATAGTTTTCCACTCTATTTTATCCTGTATTCTTTTTACAAAAAAATATCCGATAAAAAAGAAATGGAGCTGTTTAAAAAAATTATTAAACCGGGTGATGTTATTCTCGATATCGGCGCCAACATTGGTTTATACAGCAGTTACTTTTCGCGTTTATGTGGAAAAACCGGCGCTGTACATAGCTTTGAACCCGATGTTACTAATTTTAAAAATCTAAAAAAAGTAACTTCCAACTTGTCGAATGTAAGCATCAATCATCTGGCGGTAAGCGATTCAAACAAACCTTTAAAAATTTACACTTCACATCGCTTAAACGTAGATCATCGCACTTATCCGGTTGATACCTATTCAACATCGTATGAAGTACCGGCAACTTCCATTGATGCTTATGTTCAAAATAAATACAAGGTTAACATCATCAAAATTGATATTCAAGGAGCCGAATTTCCTGCATTAACAGGCATGACAGAAACATTAAAAGCCAATCCGGGTGTAATTATTTTTATGGAAATTTGTCCTTCTGCTTTGCGTGATTTTGGTGTTGAAATAAAAACCATTTTCGACTTTTTGCATGGCTTAGGTTTTTTTGTTTATGATTATTCGCTCAACAAAATTACAACAGCGGCTACTTCAAAATACGCACAGTATGCAGATGATGCTTTTGAAAATGTAATTATTGCTAAAGAAATTCCATTCGGATTAAAATGAAACTTTCAAAATTAGTCTCAGCAATTTTTAGTAAGTGGTTTTTCGCATTAATTGGCCTAGTTCTTCTTAGTGGCTTGCTTTTGTATTTGCGTATGCCTGAAGGCTTATACGAAAAACTGCTTGATTTTGTAGGTAATTTATTGCAACAAAAATATGGTTCAGGTGGCAACAAAATTAAAATCGATACGGGTTTCCATAAACTTGGATTCCTTGTTATGGCATTGGGTGTGCTCCTATTTACCTATTTCGGTTTTTGGAAATGGTTTATTTCTTCTGCTTCAGAATACACACATTCACCTGAAATTAACAAAGGTCTTTCTCTTGATAAAAAAGATTGGTTCAACATATCCGGTTTACTCGTATTAGCATTGCTATTAAGAGTGTTTCCCATGAGCCAAAGTTTATGGCAAGATGAAATTGGTGTTTACAACACCTTTATAAAAGATGGATTTTTAAGTACTATTTTACCCAAAAGTTCAATGGGCTCGCAACCCTTGATGCAATTGCTGGTGGGAGTATTTGTAAAGTTTGAAGGTACAAGTGAAATTATTTTACGTTTACCCATTTTGTTATTTGCATTAATAGGAATTGCTTTTATCTATTATTTTACCTTACAACTTTCAGCAAATCGATTAGCGGCTTTTATTGCTGCTTTTTTCTTAACCATACACTCTTACCACATTTACTATTCATTTCAAATGCGGGGCTATGTGATGCTAGTTTTTATGTGCATGCTCAGTTGCTATTTACTCATTAAACTGTTACAATTTCCTACTTCCAAAATTGCTTTCTGGTATGCTTTGGTAAACGTATGTTTTGTTTACACGCATTTGTATTCGGTGTATTTACTCATTGCTCAACACCTTGTTATTATTGGCTTTCATTTTTACTCCACCCGTATTGCAAAAAATCCGGCATTTACTTTTTCAGGTCAATTTTTAGCTATTTACTTTCATGCTTTCATTGCTTCCATGTTAGGAATATTGCTCTTGTATCTTCCTCAATTGCCGGTAATTTTTATGAATATTTTAGATACCGCAAACAGCACTAAATCGCTTTTCGACTATTTTACGCAAGTACTCGATGCGCTGCATTTTATGCTTGCCTACTCTGAATTAAAGGTTTTTAGCAGTGTTTTAATACTACTTTTTATCATTGGCTTTTGGGGACTGGTAAAAAAAAGCAATACACTTATTTTAGTTATTGGAATGGCAATTTGGTTATTTATTATTACAGCTTTTGTACCTTCAGGACCGGGCTTTTTTCCTCGTTACTTAATTTGTGAAATTCCTTTGTTGTTATTTTTGTTTTCATTGGTAATTGCCGAAAGCTGGCAATCTTCTAAAGTTTTCTTCAAAGTAGTTGCGGTTACTTTGTTTGTTGGGTTTTGCGCAATTAATATTAGCGGCTATACTTTGACTTATCAAAAAATTCAAGACTATAAAGGCGCAGTGAATTATGTTCAAAATAAACCGAGTACACTTCCTAAACTAGTTACAGCAAACTCATTAGGAAAAACAGAAATTAAATTTTACGACCAAAGCATTATCGCACTTAATCAGGTTTCTGAACTCGATTCGATGATGAAGCTTCCGGTTGATTTGTATGTGATTACTACCTATGAAAGTTTTGCCGGTAAAAGTTTGTTTATAAACGATAAACCCACGCAACAAAGAATTGAATCAGAATTTTCTCGCGAAAAAGTTTTTAGTGGCGAATTCCCTGTTACAGTGTGGCATTACGAAAAGCATAAACGCCTAGCTAAAATTCGATGAACAATGAACAAACTATTCTTCAAACATTTATCTTTGCTCAATAAATAAAAACTATGCTCGATTTAAATAATAAATCAATTTTGGTTACCGGTGGTACCGGCTCATTTGGAAAAAAATTTGTAAAAACTATTCTTGAAAAATATCCCAAGGTAAAGCGACTCATCATTTACTCACGCGATGAGTTGAAACAATTTGAAATGGCTCAGGCCTTTTCTAAAGAAAAATACGATTGTGTTCGTTATTTTATTGGAGATGTGCGCGATAAAGAGCGCCTTATGCGTGCTTTTGAAGGAGTAGATATTGTAATTCATGCAGCAGCATTAAAACAAGTACCTGCCGCTGAATACAATCCTATGGAGTGTATAAAAACCAACATCTTAGGCGCCGAAAATATTATTAATGCTGCTATTGACTGTGGTGTTAAAAAAGTTGTAGCGCTTAGTACAGATAAAGCAGCAGCTCCTATAAATTTATACGGTGCAACAAAATTGTGTTCTGATAAATTATTTGTGGCAGCGAATAATATGAAAGGATTTCACGATATTAATTTTTCGGTTGTGCGCTATGGAAATGTTATCGGTAGCCGCGGTTCGGTGGTACCTTTCTTTCTTGAAAAACGCAAAAGTAAAGTACTTCCCATCACACATAACGACATGACGCGCTTTAACATCACACTCGAAGAAGGAGTTGATATGGTGTTATATGCTTTAGAACACGCTTGGGGTGGCGAAATTTTTGTACCTAAAATTCCATCGTTTAAAATAACCGATTTAGCAACAGCGGTTGGTCCCGACTGTGAGCAAAAATTAGTAGGAATACGTCCGGGCGAAAAAATTCATGAAGAAATGATTACCGAAACCGATTCACTGGTTACGCTTGAGTTTTCGAAATATTATGTAATTACTCCTTCTACTCCGCAATGGGATGTTGAAGAAATGATTCAAAAACTAAAAGGCAAAAGAGTTGAAATGGGATTTAAGTATAATTCAGGAACCAACACCGAATGGCTAAATGTGGAACAACTTCGCCAATCGATACGTGAAAATGTTGATCCTAACTTTACTGTATAATTCATGCAAGCAACACCCAGGATTGGAATCATATCGCAAGCTCGAATGAGCAGCACCCGTTTGCCGGGAAAAATTCTTAAATCCGTGGGAAATAAAAGTTTGTTGCAAATTCATTTAAATCGTTTGCAACAAAGCGGCTTTCCAATTTACCTTGCAACTACTACCAACGAAAGCGACGATTGTATTGCAGAATTTTGCAAACAGCAAAAACAAGCATTTTCAAGAGGTGACGAGCAAAATGTGCTAAGCCGCTTTTATGAATGCGCCTTGCAGTTTAAGTTAGAAATAATCGTTCGAGTAACCTCCGATTGCCCTTTAATTGATGGTTTTTTGATTAAAGATGCGATTGAAAAATACCTAGCATTCAATGCTACTTCATTTTATTATTCCAATTGCATTGAACGCACATTTCCGCGTGGTTTTGATTTTGAAATTTTTAGTTTCGACATGCTAAAAGAAGCTTATGAAAAGGCAACAAGCGATGCTCAAAAAGAACATGTAACTCCCTATTTTTATCAAAATCATCAAAATAAATTTACATTAAAACATTACAAGTCAACCTCTGATTACAGCCATCTTCGCATAACGGTAGATACTCCCGAAGATTTTGAACTCATTAAAATACTCATTGAACAACACCACGCTGCTACAAAATCAGCTCCTGAAATTTGTGAACTGCTGCAACAACATCCCGAACTAGTTGCCATTAATCAACACATCGAGCAAAAAAAAGTATAATGCAAAAATTGTTTTTCAGAGCAGATGGTAATAGTTCAATTGGTCTTGGACATTTACTGCGTTTGCTGGCTGTGGCCGATGCATTGAAAAATAATTTTGAAATAACATTTGCAGTTCAAAATTTAACACCTTATGTAAATGACTTGCTTCAACCCTATTGCAATCAGGTAGTATCACTTCCGGAAGAAATAAACTTTCAAAAGGAAGCGCATTTCCTATGTAACAAATATATAAGCAAAGACTCCATTGTAGTTTTGGATGGATATAATTTTACGACATCCTATCAAAGTATCTTGAAAAAAGCTTGTAAAAAACTGGTGTATATCGACGATTTAAACAGCTTTCACCAAGTTGCTGATGTGGTAATTAATCATGCTCCATTGGCAAGTAACCTGCAATACGATACAGAACCTTATACACAAGTTTGTTTAGGCTTATCTTATGCTTTGTTACGTCATGAATTTATACAACAAAGTTCCAATCGAAGCATACAGTCGATATCCAAAGTAATGCTGAGCATGGGTGGAGCCGACGTACATAACGTTAGCTTAAAATTTATGAAGGTGCTCGAAAACATTGACTCAATAAAGGAAGTTTGTTTGCTCCTCGGTAAAGTAAATGTGCATTTTGAACAAATTCAAGCCTATGTTACCTCTTCTCAAAGCAAAAAATTTACATTAAAAAGCAATCTATCAGCGAAACAATTGTGTGAAGAGCTGGTGTCAAACGACTTACTCATTTGTCCTGCCAGTACAACTGCCATTGAAGCTTGTGCCGTAGGAATTCCTATAATTGGAGGTTATACAGCCGACAATCAACGTGAAATTTTGAATGGACTTACACAACAAGAGTGTATGTATAACCTTGGTGATTTAACTTTAGTTACCGAAAAGCAAATTAATTCCGTTTTGAATGAGTATATCAAACATCCTTTATTTGCAGATAAAATGCTGAACGCTCAAAAAAAATTAATCGATGGCAAGTCACATGAGCGATTGTTAAAACTTTTTACCAACTTGCAACATGCTACAGTATAGAAAGGCAACACTCGACGACTTAATGCTTTATTTTGACTGGGCTAACGATGAAGCTGTTCGTAAAAATTCCTATCAATCAAATCCCATTTCTTTAGAAAATCACACCCGTTGGTTTACAAAAAAAATTCATGCTACTGAAACATTGATGCTACTTTTTGAGAACGAACTAAATCAAAAAATAGGACAGGTACGCTTTGAAACTGAAGAGAAACATGCGGTTATTGGAATTTCAACTGATGCAAATCAACGCGGAAAAGGCTATGCAGTAAAAATGTTACAAATGGCCTGCACAGAATATTTAACTTTGCATCCAAGCAACCGCATTTATGCCTACATTAAAAAAGATAATTTAGCATCGTATAAAGCATTCATCGCAGCCGGATTTCAGCTTGTTGAAGAAGTAATTGAAGAAGGTATTGCAAGTTTTAAATTGATAAAATAACATGTTCCCATTTCCATCTAAACCTTTTGTGATTGCCGAAATGAGTGGTAATCACAATCAATCGCTCGAACGGGCACTCGAATTAGTTGATGCAGCAGCAGCAGCCGGTGCGCATGCTCTTAAAATTCAAACTTATACACCCGATACCATTACCATTGATTACGATAAGGACTTGTTTTTTATTGAGGATAAAAATTCACTCTGGAAAGGTCGAAAATTGTATGATTTATATGCCGAAGCAATGACTCCCTGGGACTGGCACAAAGCTATTTTTGACCGTGCTAAAGAAAAAGGAATGATTGCTTTTAGCTCTCCTTTTGATGAATCATCAGTTGATTTTTTAGAAGCATTGAATGTTCCTTTTTATAAAATTGCTTCTTTTGAAAACAACCATTTGCCGCTGCTCAAAAAAGTTGCAAAAACTGGTAAACCGGTAATTGTTTCAACAGGAATTTCAACCGTAGCCGATATTGCAGAAGCAGTAAAAGTGTTGCGCGAAAATGGATGTACGAATATAGTCTTATTGAAATGCACCAGCACTTATCCTGCTACACCCGAAAACAGCAATATACTTACCATTCCGCACATGAAACAATTGTTTGAGTGTGAAATTGGATTGAGCGATCATACTGCAGGAATTGGAGTTTCGGTTGCTGCTGTTGCTTTAGGAGCCACTGTAATTGAAAAACATTTTACTTTGCGCCGCAGTGATGGTGGTGTTGATGCAGCATTTTCGTTGGAGCCGGAAGAACTTAAGAATTTAGTGATTGAATGCAATCGCGCTTACCAGGCACTTGGTAAAATTAATTACGAAATACTTGAAGCCGAGAAAAAAAGTATACAGTTTAAACGCAGCATTTATGTTGTGAAGGATATAAACGCAGGCGATACATTTAGTGCTGATAATATTCGAATTATACGCCCCGGTGGTGGAATGCATCCACGATTTTACGAATCGATTCTTGGAAAAAAGGCTACTAACACTTTAAAACGAGGAACTGCACTAAGCTGGAATCTGTTGTGATTTAAACACAATGGTGAAGGTCTGAATACTTATTTACTAGTTAAATTTGTAAGTTATCCTTGGTCAAATTTTCAATCCATTAACCAAAATTAAGTAATATTGCCAACCCTATGATTGGAATTATTAATTACGGAATGGGTAATTTGAGTTCAGTAAAAAATGCACTCGATTATTTAACTATTCCCAACACCCTTGTTAACCATCCTGACGAAATTAATTCTTGTTCTAAATTAATTTTGCCGGGGGTAGGTGCATTTGGACTAGCGATGCAAAATTTACACGAATTAAAATTTATCGATAGCATTTTAGAATTCACACAAGTAAAACAAAAAGCCTTACTGGGACTTTGTTTGGGCATGCAATTGTTGTTTGATAAAAGTTGCGAACATGGCACTCATAATGGACTTTCACTCATAAAAGGAGAAGTTAAAAATTTGAATGATGCCGTTAAAAATGTACCGGTTCCACACATGGGTTGGAATCAATTAATTGAATTAAACAATTCAACTTTATTGAAAGGTATTGTTAAAGACGATCAAATAATGTATTTCGTTCACAGCTATTATTGCTGCGCTAGCAACAAAGAGCTGGTAACTGCTCAAGTAAATTATGAATTCAATTTTGATGTAATGATTGAAAGCAACAATATTTTTGGGTGCCAATTTCATCCCGAAAAAAGTCAGAAAAGCGGTTTGCAAATTCTCAAAAATTTCGCTCAAGTATAACATGGTTAAAACCCGACTAATACCGGTATTGTATATAAAAAACGGACTCATTGTTCGCAGCGAAGATTTTTCGTATCATCAAAATATTGGCAACATAATTAATGAAGCCAGCCGTTACAATGAATGGAATGTAGATGAATTAATTTACATCGACATTAGCCGAACCGATGAATACGATTTACGTCGCGACGATCACAAAATAAAATCTTATAGCAGTAAACAGGAAATAATTACAGAAATAGCACGTGTGTGTTTTATGCCACTTAGCTTTGGCGGTGGTATACGATCATTGGTCGATATTGATATACTCATTAAAAGTGGTGCCGATAAAATTACACTCAATACAGCGGCTTTTGAAAATCCACAACTCATAAAAGAAAGTGCCCTTAAATATGGCTCTCAAGCTATTGTAGCCTCGGTTGATTATCGAAAAATAAATTCCGAAGCAATTGTTTTTACTAATTTCGGGCAAACGAATACAGGGGTAAAGCTTTTGGAGTGGGTGATAGAACTTGAGAAGCTGGGAGCCGGTGAAATTTTTATGAATGCGATCGATCGCGATGGAAAGGCATGTGGTTACGATACCGAAACTATTGGGCAAGTGGTTGATGCCAGTAAGTTGCCGGTAATTGCTTGTGGTGGTGCAGCCGATGAATATGATTTTGTTGACTTGGCAAAAGCTACCAAAGTATCGGGAATTGCTGCCGGAAACATGTTTCACTTTACCGAAAGAAGCTACCCACGTGCAAAACAAACTTTGAAAAAAAATGGAATTAATGTCCGATAAAAAATACAAAATAGCTCCTGATCGTCCGGCAAAAATGCGCTATTGCAAGCAATGCGTTTATCCGGCAAGTTCAGCTGTACCATTGGCTTTTGGCGATGACGGAATTTGTAGTGGTTGCCGCTCAGCATCGCAACGGGTAGACATAGATTGGGATCGACGCAAAAAAATGTTTGAACGGCTTATCGAAGATTATCGCTGCAAAGATGGTTCTAACTACGACTGCATAATACCCGTAAGTGGCGGTAAAGACAGCTATTTCCAAATACACATCATCAAAAAAGTATATGGACTTAATCCATTGCTAGTGACCTATCACGGAAATAATTATACTCCAACCGGTATGAAAAATTTGCTCAATATGCGCGAAGCATTTGATGCAGATCATATATTTTTCACGCCAAGCATCGATGTTCTTAAAACGATGAATCGTTTAGGAATGCAGATAATGGGCGATATGAACTGGCATGCGCATGCCGGAATTTTTACTTACCCAATTCGGGTAGCAGTGCAGCAAAATGTACCGCTTATGATTTGGGGTGAACATGGTTTTATGGATTTAGGAGGAATGCATTCCTACAACGATTTGGTTGAATTTACTTACCGATATCGTCATGAACATTGTATGCGCGGCTATGAGTGGTATGATATACTTGAAAAAGCAGAAAGCTATGGCGAAAAATTGGAGAAAAAACAATTAATTCCATGGATGTATCCAAGCGATGAAGAAATTGAACGTGTAGGTGTACGAGGAATTTATATTTCCAATTTTTTTAAGTGGGAAGCCAATGAACACGGAAAACTTATGCAGGAAAAGTATGGATTTTTACCGGCTGAAGAACCCTTCGAACGCACCTACCGAACAACAAGTAATCTGGACGACATGCACGAAAATGGAATTCATGATTACATGAAATACATAAAATTCGGATATGGGCGTGCTACCGACCATGTGTGTAAAGACATTCGTGCAGGAATTCTCAATCGTGATACTGCTATCGAAATTGTACGCAAGATGGATCCAATAAAATCGAAGGATTTACTACGTTGGTTAAACTATGTTGATTGGACCGAAGAAAAATTTGATGCTGTTGCTGATTCTTTTCGCGATCCACGAGTATGGTGGAAAACTGAGGATGGACAATGGCTGAAGGATAATTTATGGGATGAGAAATAATTTCTAGTCCTCCTTAAATTTAGCTTAGCCTTTATCCAATTAAAACCTTAGCATCTATTTCGTAGTTGAATTATTTACTTCTTGTATAACACTATTTAGTTGTTTCAGGATTTGGCTCAACTTAAGTTAGAGCAAGTTTAAAATAGCCTCTTTTTACTGCGTGATTATTGGATTACGATTCATCTCAATTATTTTTCGTTTAGGTCGTTTCTCAAAATTCCCACTGCAATTTGGGCAAATTCCTTTAAATAAATCATCCACACAATGGCTGCAATAGGTACATTCATAACTGCAAATCATGGCTTCATCACTTTCAAACAATAGCATTTTTCCACACTGCTCACAGTTTGGCTTCATTCTTAACATGGTTGGATGCATTTAATAATGGATAATATTTTTCTTCCAAAACTCTAAAGTGCCATCTTTGGTGTCCGGCCAACATAAAACCCAATGCCAATGGACAATATTGCATCCCATTAAAACCATTTCCTTGTTGCTGCAACATGTCTGGGCTAAATGATTCAAATAGTTTAATTGTTGATTTTCTAATTAAACACAGTTCCTCCATTAGATTATCAATGCTTCTGCGATTAGCTTCAGCATTTTTAGCAAAAACTTCTTCATCGTAAGGATTCATTTTTTGCTTATCTCCTCTTGCAATAGCAGTAATTCTATACGTAAATACTCTTTCCGTATCAATAAAATGTTGCAAAATATCCTTAATTGTCCACTTACCTTCAGCATAAGTATTATCACCTAAAGCTTTCCAAAGCTCAATGGGAGCTTGCTCAAGTTCCTTTAAACTAAGTTGCAAGGAGTCTACAACTGTCACATCTTCTGCAAGATTTATGTATCGATCGAAATATTCAGGCATCTTTTTAATCGCTGTCTTCTTCATTTTTCTACTTCCATTTATTAATTATCCATATTTAAATTATCATTCAAATACCCATTTATATCAGGATGTTCGTTTCGAAGTAAAACATGCTTTATCCATGCATTGCGTTCGTGCCACCAAATCGCCATTTCCCATACACAAGTTGCAACTCCACGATCCGAATAAATTTCAAAATTTGCTTCATTGTTCTTTTTCAAATACACAAAATTTTGTAGCATGTTCTCATCAATCCACCAATTAATAACGGCGAAACAACCCGCATTAAATTCGTGAAGAATGAGCGTTGCCAATTTGTAAGTTTCCAATTGATAGGCTTTACTTTTTAACAACCACTCACTCAGATAGCTCTTCGCTAATTCAACGTCACTAGCATCAACCCTTACTTTCGAATTAGATATACTATACACTTTTAGAGTCCAATCTTCATGCTGATAGAGTTCTAAAAATCGAATGGAACGAGGTTTATAAGCTGTAAATATTTTCACTTACTTAAACTTTTTAAATATTCGCTTTCGGAATTCTTCACTGCATTCAACATAGTTTCATCCTTTCCATACTTCTCTTTGAGCAATGAATAAACTTCAGTAGCACGTTCGTCATTTAGTAAATTTAGTAACTGCACATTCTGAAAAACATCATTCACATCATCGTCCTTTAACGATTTTTTAAATCGCTCAATTAGTATCGGATAAGCTAAAACAGCTTTGTTTAATGCAAGCAATGTATTAACTGCCGCATAAGGATAATCCCAAATAGGAGTAGCTAAATACCAGCGAGGTGAATGATTGTCTTCAATGCATTTTAAAGTATAAGGCACTGCTCGTTCGTCTCCTAAAAATTGCAAACCATTTAATGCGCTAATACGATTTTGATTTTTCCAAGAGCCTTTGTTTTCCAACTTCATCAACTCAGTAAAAGCTTTGGAACTTTTTGTTTTGCCTAAGGCAACGGCAGCTGAATTAATAACTCTATCACTTTCATCGTTCAATGCATGGATGTATATGTCCGTAAAACTAGAATCGGCTGTTTTTCCTAAAACTCCAATTGCACTACTTTTTAACCAATATTTTTCCTTTTGAATTAGCGATTTCAGTAACTCAATCATCGCTGTATCATAAGGCATGCTGGTTACTCTCGATAGCTCCCCAAGCGCCAACATCCGATAGCGCCAATAGTATGTTGAATTAATTTCATCGGTTAATGCTTGCTTTACTTGAACTTTAAATTCAAGAGTAGCACTGCTGTCGTTTGACAGTTTCACCAATTCATTAAAGGCTTCTTGTTTCGCCAACACATCTTTACTTTTTTTAAGTTGTGCAAAATACTCTGCTTTGCTTTTCATAAAATTGCTTTCACACAAAAAAGTTTGTTGATAATTAAAATTTACAAATTCAGGTTCAGCAATTTTTTCAAAAATGAAGGTGTTCTCCTGTTGAGGTTTTAAAATAACAGTTTCAATTTTGTTACCAATTTCTACTGAGATTTTACCTTCAAAATAAGTTACTTGTTCATATTCTGTAGTATTCTCAGAGTTTTGTATTTGTTTTACTTGAATAGTTAGCCGCTGTAAGTTCGCATCATAATTCTTTACAATCTCAAATTTTGCCATTCCAATTTTATAGATCCATTGATCAAAAAACCATTGATACGACTTACCACTTACGGTTTCAACTGCTTGCTGAAAATCACTGGTGCTTACTTGCTTATGTGCATTTTGCCGTACAAAATAACGGATCACTTTCCACCAGGTTTCATCACCTAAATGTTCCTGCAACATTCGTAAAATCAATACTCCGCGAAACTTAGAATAATTGTCTCCGGTAAAGGTTGCAACATCCGTAACATTTTTTGGAACTATAGGATGTCTATAGCCTGCCTCCCAATCGCCCAGTACTGCTGACTTTTCAAATGGGTGGTACCACAACAAATATTCTGCACTTCCATTGCATTTTGTTGTATACATTCCTGAAAAATATTGAGCAAATGCATTGTTTAGCCAAATGTCGTCCCACTTTTTAGGCATAATCAAATTACCAAACCATTGATTGGCTAATGCCTGCATTGCAACACCATCCCATAAATACTTAAAATCATTGTGCACACCATAATCGTCAATATAATTATCAGAAAGTATGGCCATTGCATTTTGAGCTACCAAACCGGGAAAAGGATAATCTTGTACCACTACCTGCGAATAGCTTGAAAATGGATAATGAAAGCCGGTTTTCTCTTCTAAAAATAAGATCATATCAGGCAACAACTCTACTGTTGCCTTCACTGCTTCCTTTTCGTTTGGATACCCGTAGTTATTGATTTTGGTTTTGCCTGCTTGTTGAGCAATGTTGATGTATTCACCGACTACTACAGCCAGCAAATAATTAGGAAAATCATGTGCAGACCTATAATGAAATGTTTGTGTGCCGTTATTATTATCTTTTGTACTCACTAACTCTCCGTTACTAATGGCAATTAGAGGCTTTTCCACTGTAGCATAAACTTCGCTGGTATGAATATCCGCTATGTCTTCATTGCATGGAAACCAGTATTTATTATTTTCAGGTTCTCCACTACTCCAAATTTGTTTATGCTTTGACGGAGTAGTTGAAGTTGCTTGAAAAAATCGCAATCCCTTTCCAAAACTTCCACTAATTGCATTCGGATCAGCTTGGTTTTCGTGAGTAGTTTGATAAGCAATCTTTATCGTAAAATCTTCTGAAGGCGCATAATTTTTATTCAATGTGATAGCCAAATTATTGTCTGCCTCTCCCCCATCGTATGTGTAAGCTAACTTTTGCGAATTAAGTTCAATTGATTGAATGTTGAGTTTACCGGCATCTAAATAAATTTTAGTACCTCCATTTATTAAAGTTGCAGTAATTTCAGCTATTCCAGTTGCTTGTCTTTTTTTCCAATCAAACTGAAGATGCAGCGAAAGATGTTTAGTGTCGATAGTCTGACCAAAACAAAAAACTGGTATCAGTAATATTATTAGATAAACTTTGATAGTTCGTTTCATAGTTTTTGTTGATTTAGAATTCTACTCAATTGTCTTTCACTTTGTAAACCAATTTTGTTTGCTATTTCAACTTTTGACAAATCAGGATTCTCAACTAGTTCAAGAGCTTTTGCTTTTCTAATACTGGTGATATATTGATTTACGGTAATACCTGTTTCCTTTTTAAATATGCGCGTAAAATTTCTTTCGCTCATATTGGCCATTGATGCCAAATCGTACAAACTAGTTTTGCTATGAATAGATGAATAAATATAATCTTGCACCTTATGTATACCATTGTGCAAATGGTTTCTGTATTTTAAAACATCACTTTCTTGAGTGTCGGTACCATTTCTTCGACTATATACTACTAATTCACGCGCAACTAGGTGTGCAAAATAGCTTCCTTTTAGTTTCTCTATGATGTGTAAAAAAAGATCTATTCCGGCTGCAATTCCGGCACTGGTATAAATACCACCTTCATCGGTAAACAAAATATTCTCTTGAACCTTAATCTTAGGATATCGCTGCTTTAGTTCATTCGTTTTTCTGAAATGTGTAGTACAGCATTTGTCATCTAATAGTCCTGATTCAGCTAGCACGAATGCTCCAATACAAATACTGCAAATATTAACTCCCCGCTGATGTTGTTTTCTTATCCATTCGAACAGTGCTCTGTTTTTTAAAAATTCAGCTGAACTGATAAAGGAATAAGCAATACCAGGAATTATTAAAAAATCTCCTTTCGCGAGTTTTACTTTTGAAAAATGTTTAACCGCAGCAAATGGCAAGCCGCTCGTTGACAAAACATTTTCACCGATTCCGCAGTATTCAATTTCAAAATCCGCTTTAAAATCAATTGCTTCATGAATTGCTTGATCGGCACCGGCCAAATCAAGTATGTGTATTTGAGGTAGAATTAGAAATGTAAACTTCGTTGACATACTGTATCAATTTTTTGTAAAAGTTGCAAAAAAATATTCAATCAAACAGACAATACTTAGACATTTTCAGCCAAATGAAAATTTGCTGAGTGAATTAATTTGTCTCCGTTGCTTTGTTAGAATGGCCTAAATTTCATATTTCTTTAAAGCCATATTTTACTATTCAATTAGCTAAGAACTTAGCTTTAAAACAAATGTAATTAGTTGAGAGTGGAAGCCTTCGATTGTTTATGAAATTAAAATCAAGCCTGAAAAATTGAACAAGTTGTTCGCAGCATATCAAAGAAAATGAACCGAAGTAAAAAGATTATATCCTTCTAAGAAAGGCGTTATCAGCGATCAATGCTGTTATAAATGAAAATTCAGATACTCTGTTTTTAAGCTTTTTGCTTTATTCGCTCCTTATGTAATTCGAATTATAATTACCTGCAATGATGTACTAAATTTAATAGTATATCCCAGCTATTTTGAACTACTCCTTTTTTAAGATAAATTTTATTCCACTAGTAGCAATTTGCAAGGTTGTAATTTCACCCTTTTCGTTTGGTAAGAATGAATAATTGTCACTCGATTTTGCATCGTCGAAAAAATTGTTTTCATCTTCTGCAAACAATTTAGTACGTGTATCGTCGGGTTCTATTATAACTAAATTTTTGTCTACCACTTTTAATGTATAGTGTAATTTGTGTTCCTCAGAAACAAAAATACCTTCATACTTTTTTAAGATTTCAGTAGGTAAATCAATTTCCTTTCGCGCAATAACTTTTGGTAGTTGATATTGCTTGTTTTCACTAATATTAGTACTTGCTTTTACGATATCTTCGAAAGGAATATTCGTTTGATTGGAAAGAAAAATAATGGTTGTGCGGCTTTTTAAATTAATGCTTAAATAGGCTCTATAACCCTTTCTACCACCTGCCTGTATTAGCAAGCTATCATTTTTAAACAACACTGATATTGACTTATTTGAAATAAAGTTAGAAGAAACTATTTCTTGACTGAATTTATACAAATCGTCTATGGTTGTAATTATATTTCCTGTTTCAAATTGATTTATAGTTTTTGTTTCAGTAGCTTCAATGCTATCATTTTCATTTGTAAAACCGAAAACAAAATTGTTCTTATTAGCAGCATTATTGTATTCAAAAGTGTTCTCCAATTTTAACTTACTAAAAACTTCTTCTTGCATAAAAGAAAAATAATTTTTTCCGGATGCTTTTTCTATGATAAAATGAAGCAAAAAATATCCAACATTCGAATAGGCAGTTTGCGTATTGGGTTCAAATACTAATGATTCCTTTCTAGCTAAATCAATAGCTTGATTTAAACTCAACTTATCATACTTTTCGTAATCACTAATTTCTCTTGGCAGACCCGATTTATGAAACATCAATTGTTCAACAGTAATTTTAGTTGCATTCGGAAAATCGGGTAAAAATTTAGCCAAACTATCAGAGAGATTTAATTTTCCTTGCTCAGCTAACTTTAGTATCGCTACTTTAATAAACACTTTGGAAACAGATGCAATGATGAATTTGCTTTGCAGGGCCACTTTAAAACTATCATTAACTCCTGCAATGTTATAGGAGTTTTGAAATACTATGTGGTTATTTTTCGCAACCAATACATTTCCATTGAATTGTTTTAACTTATGCAGTTCATTGTAATAAGTAGTATACTCCTTTTGCTGTGAACTTGCAGTTAGTGAGAAACAAACAACTACCGCAACTAAAATTGAATAGCTAATATTAGACATAGGTGAATTGGTATTAAAATCTTGTTTATGATTCATTCACAACTTCAATTACTCTTTAAAAAATCTCCATCAATAATCAGCAGCCTTGTGCCATTTTGAGATATAGAGCGATGTGAACTCAAATCATCCGACACAATGTAGCTCTCTCCCTTTAATAGTTTAATTTTTTCACCGCTTTGCAATTCTGAAATAAACTCTCCTTCTAGGCAATGAACAATATGCCCCTTTTTACACCAATGATCAGCAACATAACTGCTCGAATATTCAACTATACGCAAACGAAGTCCGGCAAATTGCAAAGTCTGCCAGTAGGCATTGCCACTCTCTCCCATATATTCAACCTTTTCAATTGTATTCCAGTCAATCTTTTGAAATGCTATATTCAACATGTTTCTTAGGATTTAAATTCAATTGAACATTGTTACTACTTCAATTTTTAAACTCCATTTTCTAACCAGTAAATCAATAAACTAACAGAAGCCTTCACTTGCAATCCTTTCCATGTGTTTTTTCTTTTCTACTAAACTAATACAACATTTGAAGTATTCTGTTTCGCAATCCTTTTAAGTTGGATGTTTCGGCGTTTGATAAAAAAATAAACGTGATATTCTTATCCAACAAGCGGTATATTACATGAGAGTTCCCGGGATGTCCACCACTGTGATAAACTATTTTTCCGGATGGCGTATTCTTTAAAAACCAACCAAAGCCATAAGCAATGTTTGGATTTATTCGAGCATAAATAATTTCACCATTGTATGTTGGTTCTATGAAAGCCTCATTTTGAATGTCACATGGTAATAAGTTGCATTTCTTGAGTGCTTCTACCCAAATTGCTAAATCTCGTGCAGTGCTAACCACTGAACCATCACCATAAAAATCACCTAAATAAGATACAAAATTATACTTGGGTTGAAGGTGTGCATGTGTAAAAGTTCCATTTTCAAATGTATGTCCATATGCCAAGTGCTTATTTTGTATTCGCCGAATATCCGTTACCATCAATGCGAAGGTGCTATTCATTTTTAGTGGTTTGAAAATAGTTTGATGCATAAATTTTTGATAGGTCAAACCTGAAACATGCTCAATTACCATTGCCAAAAAATCATACCCAATATCGGCATACTGAAATTTTGTTCCGGGATTATACTGTAATGGAAGTTGATGCTGAACTAAATACTCTAAAACTTCACTATTACCAAAAGATTTAGTGGTATCCATTTTGGGCCTTATATCTTCCCAAAAATTAGGAAGACCGGATGTATGGTTCAACAAATGCCTGATTGTAATATTCTTGTATGGAAAAGTTGGAAGGTATTTGCAAACCATACTGTCGTATTGAAGCAATCCTTTACTTTTTAAAATCATTATTCCATAAGCGGTAAACTGTTTTGAAATGGAGGCAATCTGAAAAGAGTTTTCTTTTGTCAAAGTTTTCTTTAAAACTGCATCTGCATATCCATAGCTCTTTTCAAAAATTAGTTGATCCTTCTTACTAATTAAAACAGTTCCAAAAAAAGGGGAGCTTCCATAGGTACTATCAAGTAAAAAGCTTATGCTATCAATATTTTGAGCGAATAAAAGCTGAAATGGAAGAATAAAAAAGAAGCACAATATTAGTTTCATTTAATATTCATTTTATTATTCAATATTGCAATTTACAGTGATTCTCGGTTGCTCTAAATTCTATTGTAAGCTATATATTTACTTTGTCCTTCATCAGAATTTACTTTTCTATTTTATTCTGCTACTACCAGTATTCTGAAAAAATATGACTTACATTTAATAAATTAACATCAAACTTAACTGCATTAAATTGTAATTCTTTCTTTCAATTTTGATTCACTAAATATCTTAAAGTTGGTTCGTTGTGTCGAACAAATCCTTCCTGTGTATATACCATTTCTCCTTCCTTAGTTGCATGTAATTCAAAAGCGGTTAATCCTATCTTCTTTCCTTCCTCAAGTAAAATTCTCAAAATGTTTTTACAAACTCCTTTTCTTCTATATTCAGGAATGGTATACATATTCATTATATAGCCCCATCTCCCCGACGGATTTTTAAAATTACCGGGCATTTCCCTCAAATGAATAGAGCCTATACCTGCAACAGCTTCGTTGTCTTTTGCAATGATTGAAATAGAGCTGTTATCAATTATTGATTTCGAAAAATAGTTGGTCATTTGTTTTCTCAAAAATTGAATTGCATCTTCTCTTTGCTCACCCGCCAATTCAAGCGAAAATAAAATTCTTTTTTCTACCAAAGTTTCAACATCAGCCACTGTTGCTTTATAATAGTTAAAGTTCATAGTTATTTCAATTGAAGTGTATACAAATAGTAGTGTTTACCAAAAATTAATCCGAGCTCTTTTATTCTTACAAAACCCATGCTTTCATAAATGTGTCTTGCTGCATTTTGAAATTCAGAAGTGTGTAAAGCAATACACTTCTCATCATTTTCAGTCGCTTTTTCAATGCACATTTGTGTTAACTTTTTACCAATTCCCTTTCCTTCAAAATCCGGATGAACAGCCACTAACCTTATGTATGCCCAATCCGACTGAAACCATTTATAAGGGTTGCCTTTAGGAATGAGAAAGGCACTTCCAATAATCTTGCTTTCATACACACAAATAAAACAAGAAGCTTTTTTCAAAAGTTCTACGTAAGTAGTTTCATTACTAAGACTTTCTAACCAGGTAGCAACATTCTCTTTTGAAATTTCATTTTTATATTGCAAATAAGCAAGCAACATTAGCTCCTTTATTTGAGATACGTCATTTAAATTTCCATTACGATAAGTCAATTTAGCCTGCATCTTTAGTACATTTTTATTGTTAGAAATCTCTTATTTTCTAAGTAAAATCTTCATTTCCATTTTTGCTTCCTATTTGAATCAGACCAACTAATTGACTATTCCATTGAACAAAAAAACTGTGGTAAAAATAATTCGTAAGTCAAAATATACTTTATACTTACAACTTAGTACAATCATTCTATTTAGAAGTACTAAGTGCAAAATCAACAGCTGCTTTAGCATGAATATTCAGTGTGTCAAAAAACAGTAGCTCGCAATCAGCATCGTTCAGAAACAATCCTAATTCAGTGCATCCTAAGATTACCGCTTCTGCTCCTTCTTCTTTTAAATTTAGTAGGATACTTCGAATCTTATTCCTTGATTCATCCGATAAAAAACCTTTTGCCAGTTCATTTATTATGGTAGCATGTATTACTTCTTGTTCATCACTTTTAGGCAGTATGGTATCAATTCCATAGTTGCCTAAACTTGAACTAAAAAAAGGATCTTCCATAATAAACTTGGTACCAAGCAATGCTACTTTTTTTAGTTTGTGCTTAACAATTTCTTTCGCGGTTTCATCAGCTATATGCAGGAAAGGTATGTTTATTTTTCGCTTAATATCAGCAGCAATTAGGTGTGCGGTATTGCAACAAAGTACAATGCAATCGGCACCAACATTTTCAAGTTTAATAGCTATATCGCTAAGCATAGTCGCAATTGCATTCCAATCGTTATTGCTTTGCAATTGCTTAAAATCGTTATAGTTCACTGAATACAACACTAGTTTTGCAGCATAGTTAGCTCCTGCTAATTCATTAACATGTTCATTCACCAACTTATAATAAGCTGCAGTTGAATGATAGCTAATTCCTCCAATAAGACCTAAGGTTTTCATGCCTTTATTTTAGATTGCCTACTTATGCAATTCATAATATTTTTTCACCGATTCACTCATCTCGGAGGCTACTCCAAACTTCATATCTTGTAGTGGTTTCATGGCTTTCATGACAAGTGGAATATGCCCACTCCACACCTCATTAAGTATTGAATCATCTCCAACGGGGCCTTCATTTCTAATTTTCGCTGATGCTTTATCAATTGTGAATTTAATAATCATAGTAGCTTTCAATTGGTTTTCATCACCTACCTCCACTTCGTTCCATCTTCCCTTCACAATATTTTCTGTAATACTTTTCAATCCATCCATTCTTTCCTTTTCATCCTCTACTAAAACAGCTTTACCAAACAATACAGTTGAGCGATAATTAACTGATGTATGAAACAGACTTTTAGCTAAAACAATTCCGTCTAAATGCGTCACACTTATACAAATGGTCTGTCCATCTAAAATTTGATTGAGCATAAAATTCTTTGTTGAACCATGTATATATAAAGTGTCGTCCACCCTACCATAAGCTGTAGGAATCATCATGGCTTGCCCTTGATGCTGAAATGCAACATGACACATAAAACCTGCATCCAAAATTGCATACACGCTTGCTACATCGTTCATTTCGCGTTTCGCTCCTCTTACTACCTTATTAAATTGCATAGGATTAATTTTTAAAATTAGAATACTGAACTCTCAGCCACAAAAGTCAAGCAATCAAGAATAATAGCACAGATACAAATTTGTATATTATGACCAGTACAGTTATTTTTACCGAATGAATAAAAACGAATTGCTCTATTTACAGATTGCAAATAATGTAGAACATCAAATAAAAAGTGATGTTCTTAAAATAGGTGATAAATTGCCCTCCTTAAGAACAGTGGCAATTGAAAAAGGAGTCAGTTTAAGCACTGCACAACAAGCTTATTTTGAATTGGAATGCCGCGGATTAATTGAATCACGCCCTCAGTCGGGTTATTATGTTTCTTATGCTCATAAGCATTTTAAAAATGTTCCTCAAACTAGTAAACCCATTGTTGCTAAAATAGAAGATGGTACCGAAGAAATTATTTTTACTGTTTCACAAAACATAAGCAAGGCAAAAATTGAATTGTCAACGGGTGTGCCTGCAATTGAATTGTTACCGGTAGCAAAAATGAACAAAGCCATTGTGAATGCTACACGCACCTTACAAGGCGGAGGATTGAATTATGACAAATACGGCAATCAAAATTTGAAAAAACAAATTGCAATTCGCTCTTTGATGTGGGGAGGAAAATTAAAGGCCGACGATATAATTACTACATCCGGTAGCATAGATGCAATTTCCTTTTGCATGCTTACCTTGGCTCAACGTGGCGATACTATTGCCGTTGAGAGTCCGGTTTACTTTGGAATTTTACACTTGGCAAAAAGTCTTGGATTAAAAGTGTTAGAATTACCAACAAATCCAATTACTGGAATTGAAGTAGATACATTGAAAAAAGCATTAGAAACAAAAAAAGTAAAATTGTGTTTGTTGGTAAGCAATTTCAGCAATCCTTTAGGCAGTTGCATGCCCGATGAAAATAAAAAGGCTGTTGTTAAATTAATGGAAAAACACAATGTTCCCTTAATTGAAGATGATTTATTTGGGGATTTGTATTTTGGAAAACACCGCCCAAGTTGCTGCAAAACCTATGACGAAAGTGGCTTGGTACTTTTGTGCAGCTCTTTTTCAAAAACACTGGCACCTGGTTATCGGGTAGGCTGGTTGGTTCCCGGCAAGTTTAAAGAAAAAGTTTCGCGAACAAAATATTACCATTCGCTTTATACCAGTTCCATTACGCATGAAGCAGTGGGCAGCTTTTTAGAAAATGACAGATACGAAAATCATTTGCGAAAACTAAGACAAACATTGCACAGAAATTCGTTGCAGTTTTTACGTTGCATTAGTCAGTATTTTCCGGATGATACAAAAGTTACTATACCTCAAGGCGGTTTGCATTTGTGGGTAGAGCTAACTAAAAACGCCGATACGGTTGAACTTTACAATACCGCAATGGCACACCAAATAAGTATAGCGCCCGGACGTATGTTTACCTTACAAAATCAGTACAACAATTGTTTAAAATTAAATTGTGGATTGGTATGGAACGAAAAGGTAGAAGGAGCTTTGAAGTTGCTAGGTAAGTTAGCTGCAAACAGGTAATTGACTTGTGCTGAACTACTTTTTAAATGCTGATTCATACATACTAATCCACATTTTCACACTCATTTTTTTCATTAAATCGCCAATGAGCTTATAGGGAATGTCATCAAATTTTTTGAAACGAATACAACTTTTACCCATGTCCAATTTTTGCTTGGTATGCTTTGGATATTCAGCTACGAACCAGTTCAACAATTCGGGATCAGCATAAATGCCCATATGGTAAAAATTAATGGTATTCTTTTGAGAAGCAATTGCAGCAAAGGGTAAAGGTTCGCTTGGTTTGCAATGATATCCTGAGGGATAAATTGAATGTGGAACAACATAACCCAATCCACCATAACTAATAGCTGCTTCAAATCCCTTGGGAAGGTTTTTTAAAATTACATCATGCAGTTTATTAAAAGCTTCTGCTCTATCGGCAGGAACTGAGGTTAGAATTTCATTTACTGTTTTTCCTATTGCCTTCATAGCTTATTAATTTTTGTTGAATTAATTTTCACTGATACTAATTAAACATAGTTTCATTTTAAGAATAACATTTACCATTAGTTTAATCTAAGTTGATTAGCAAAAATCTTTTCCTTGTTACTTGAATTAAATGATAACTCTTGATACAAATTTAAATGTATGTAAACAGTTTCCCAAATCTTAAAGTAACTGTTGCACTAAATTGAGCTATCTATTGAAGTATTGTATTAGCTAGTTGAATTTTTTCTTAGTGTATGAAAGCTTTTCTTGTCAAGTTCTACAACTGTTTGCAGGTTGTTGTATACATCAAGCACCAATGGTTGAACAGCCTTTCCAATTTTGAAGCAACAGCGCAAAGTAGGTTCATCCTATTTTTAGGAAATACATTCTTTAAAGAATTACTAAACTGTCAATTTTTTAATCCCTTATTCTTTTCGTTGGGTTCAATTAAGTCCCACTTATTACCATATAAATCCTCAAACACAGCAACTGTTCCATAGTCAAAATCTTGCGGTGGCCTGACAAAATTTACTTCTCTACTTTTCATTTTTTCGAAATCGCGCCAAAAGTCGTCTGTATACAGGAACAAAAAAACTCTCCCTCCCGTCTGATTACCAACAACCCTAGCTTGTTCTTCATTTGAAGCTTTTGCCAATAACAAACAACACTCTTTGGCTCCTTTAGGTGCTAGCATCACCCACCGCTTGTCTTCGCTTAACTTAGTGTCTTCTACTATATGAAAGTCAAGTTTTTGGGTGTAAAACTCAATAGCGGCATCATAGTCGTCAACGAGTAAAGCAATGTGAGCAATTCTTTGATACATGGTATTTTTAATGTTTATACTAGTTCAATAATAAATATGAAAACCTTAAAATATTTCAAATTAAATGTTGTGTGCAAGTATATAATTCTTCAGCCAACTTCTTATTGATGGTGGAAAACAAAATTCATTTACTTGAAGATTCATTGTATCCTTTATGCAACTAAATTTTACTCTTGCACTTTCTTATTAGGAGCTTATCCATATTCGATTTTGCTCCCGTGTTATATCCCATAAAAAGGATTAAAGTTTTACAAATTTCGATGTCAAAATGCTTGAGTTTTGTGTGACTTTAACATAGTATTCTCCATGAGCAAGATCTGAAACTTGAATTATGCTTTTTCCAACTTCTCCCTTTTTAATCAATCTTCCTTCCATTGAATAGATTTCAATACTGAACTCTTTAACAACAGCTTCATTCGAAAATTGTATCGATAAATACTCGTTTGTTGGATTTGGAAATAGTCCTATCGATTCTTCTGCTTGAATAGTAGTAATTGAAACTGAATTTGGATCAATCGTTTTTACTAAATAACCATTCTTACCTGCTGCCCATATCATTGTATCATTAAAAGAGGTAATACCATAAATTGGTTCATTCATAGGGTACATATTCCACCAACCTGAAGTGGTAGATTCCATTATCAATCCCGTATTTAATGAAATACTTTGAGCACCGGCGAAGGTTTTACCATTAAATGTTGTATGCAAGTGATGATAAATGGGATAGTAAAATGTTGCTGTGTTACCATCCAACGACCAGGTTAAACCACCGTCGGTTGAGATTAAAAGTCCTAAACCTGTGCTACCATTATTATAACCCACATAGGCCAAATTGGTATCGACAATTGTAATGGAGGTTAAAGGAACAGCATTACCAAGTGGAGATGAAATTGTATCCCAATTGAAACCACCATCAATTGAACGAAGTATACGACCACCTAAACTAACCGCTAATCCCACCGAATCAAGAACACCATATTCAAAATCAATGTCAACCACCATATCTGAAGCCGACCATGATGGAGAATTTACGGTTGCTGTTGTTGCAGTTCCTGATGAAAAGCGAATCATTTGTTCTCCTTGAAAACAACCGGATCCACCAACAAATCCTTCCCCATCAGCGGTAAAAAATAAGCCCTGATTAAAACAAAGTGTGGTGCTTATAACAGTCCAGTTTAAACCACCGTCAACTGTTCGGTAAATACCCGAATATGGACCTACTGTTGCATAACCAATGTTTGCGCTAACAAAATCTAATTTTAAAAAGTCATCTCCTCCTGGAAAAAAAGAAATTCCATTAAAAGGTACAGCATTCCAAGTTATACCTCCATCGATTGTTTTAAGCAGCAAACTATCGGCACCGCCAATGTAGCCAACTTGTGGAGTAGGAAACTCTATGCAATTTAAATCCTTTGTTGTTGGAACAACAACTTGTTGCCATGTTAACATTTGCGCATAGCTAAATGAAACTGTAAGAAAGCAAATTAAAAAAAGTAGCTTTTTCATGATATCAATTTTTAGTGAATATTAATTTATGACAAAACTATACTCACTTATTTTATTCGAATTATGAATTTCAGCCAATTACTTATGAATTTCAGCTAGATGTTTTGTTAACTCACTTGGAGTAAAGCCTGTTTTAGACTTAATAAATGCTGAAAATGAAGCAGGAGAGTCAAATCCAAGTTGATAGGAAATCTCTTTATGAGATGTTTCTTCAAAAACTAACAAACGTTTTGCCTCTAAAATTATTCTATTATGTATTAATTTAAGTGGACTTAAACCAGTGTGTTTTTTAATGGTTGACGAAAGTTTTTTTTCAGTAATACCAAGCTTTTCAATATAAAACTGAACTCCTTTACTATTCATGTAATTTACTTCGAGTAATTGATAGAAATCGAATAAAGCATTCCTTTCTAAATTCTTCGTTGAATTAGTATTTATACAACTGTTCTCTATCACAACTGCAATAAACGCTTGCAATAGTTGGGTAACAACCGTATTGTTTGCTGCTGTATACTTAGCAATTTTATTACTTAAAATATTCAAGAGTAATTGCAGTTCATCAAATAAATCGCGACGCTTTTCAAAAACAATCGCTGAGTTTTCATGAAAGTTTAACTGCCTTAAAGCTGCTCGCAACTCCGAGGAATTTATTCGCTCATCAGTAAATTGAACAACAGTGCCTGATGAATTCTTTCTATTCATCAAATGAATTTGCTGCGGACAAATAATGTAACAACTGAAATCATACCCATCATAATTTTTGAAATCGATAAGTTGGTTACAACCTCCTTGCTCGATTAACATAATTTCAAAATAAGTATGTCTGTGTTCTCTCTTAAAATCGTAGGGATTCGTGTGGTCGAGCGGTAAAATATTAATCTGCATTGAATCCTTTTCTAGCGAGTGAACCGGAAGCAACTCCTTTTTCATTGTATGACTCGATGATTGATTCATTTAAAATATGCGACTTTTATAAGGATGATTAAATTTAGTTTGCTCTCTTGATTTTCAAATTTACTAAAAACGAGTTATCGTTTAGTAATTTATTCTTAAGCACAAAACGAATAAACAATCAAAAATTCACTACTAATGGCAGCTTAAATTCTATACTTTGCTTCTATAAATTTCTCTTGGATAGTCAAGTAATTTAACTGTTTCACTTTGCAATTCTTTGAGTGCGTCCTTTGCAATCCAATTTGCAGTTTTATTGTTCATATTAAGTAATTGATTTGCCACTTTAATTGCCTGTTTGTTTAAATCTATGTTACGTTTCCCAATACTTCGCAATGCCCAATTTACAGCCTTTCTAACATAAATTCTTTCATCGTTAGAGTGCTTAATTATAAGAGGAAAAAAATTTTCATAACATTCATTCTTTGCTTTTTTGTCGGCCATACAATAAGCTGCGATTATAGCGAACGCTGCTCGCTTTTGAAATTCATTTACTCTATCTGCCCATTCATTTGCCTTTGAAACAGCAAAATTACTTTTAGCAAAAAGTAGCATACAAAAGCTATCGCAAATTTCCCAATTTTCAAAAGTTACCACCCACTTTTCCATTAGGTCTTCGGTTAAATCTTTTGGCTTATATATTTTACTACATAAAATTCTTGCTTCATAAATTCCACTATCAAAGAGTTGTATAGCTAATTGATTGTCCTTTTTTATTTTTTTTACAAGTTCATTTATATCTTTTTGAAATATACCTAAAGAGTTGTTGGCAACAATTCCGAACTTTTTTTCTTTAAATTCCTTCTTCTCTTTATCGCCTAATTTCTTAAGCTCCGAAATAATTTGAGTGTAATTCATTTCAATTTCTTTGAATAAATTGATAATGTAAAATATTTTTTTTTCGAAATTATTACTTCAATAGTTTGTGAACTGTTTGCTGTGCTATTTATAAACCGGTTCAATATCGTCGATTATCCAGTGTTTACCATCCAAACTTAACTGGTATTTGTAATGATAGTTTGAAGGGAAATGGATTAATAGTTGCACCGAATTCCCCTCCCTTTTCACCAGCTCCATTTTTGTTTTGTTCAATTCCTTAAGGCCGGGATCTTCTTGACTAAACAAAATAAAATCATAATCAAATCCTTCAGGTGGCCCTTCATTACTTGGATGTTCTTTAAAATGCTGTTCACATTTTTTGAAGTACTCACGCCATTTATCTGCATACTTAGTCGAAACCATTTTAGTTTCGGTAAGCGTGGCCAAATATTTTTCGGTTGCTGTGAAATTTACTGCATAAAATTTTGAAGTGTCTCTTGTTTCGCTAGAATTATATAGCACTAAGTCATCCAATAAATTATATCTATGCACATCATACCATTTTAAAAAATTGAAAATTGTGGATTCAGGGCTTGCTTCAACCCCAGAAACTACATCATTAGTAGTTTCAGAATTTTCTTTGCCTGTAGGTCTTGAACAAGCAAAAAATAATGAGAACAGGAATAAAATACTTGATCTTCTCATAAATATAGTTAACACCTTCATGCAAATAAGTGAGTAGAACATCCAGCTCAATGTTCAATCAAATATACAAACATATAGCTTTTATTAGTCTTTGCCGCTTCCTTTTGATAATTCCAAACCAGTTCGCCTTCTAAGGTTATCCAACCATTCTCAACTTTTACTTTAATCTTTTCGTCAGGTACTGATAAGTTATTCTTTAACCCGTTTAACACTTCATTGGCTAGTTCAGCATCAGTTTTTGACCAAGTGTTAGGAAACTTTACTTCAATTTTTTCTACCAAGGCTTTCACACCTATCACTTTTTTAGCAGCATTTTCGGCCTGCATCTTTTTAGCATAGCTATTTACTATACCGGTTAACGAAACAACGCCATCTTTTGCAGTAACTCCAATTTCAGCTGCATTCAATAAAGGTTCCCATTTTATGGCATTTTGAACATCTGTTTGTAATTCTTGATTACCTTTCATTGCGCTTACATTATGTTGAAACGAAATTGTTACAACATCACAAAGGTGTTGGCAGTAATTGCATAAATTATTATATAGTAAATGCAAAGGCTTACATCATTCACACTTTCCAATTATTCAGATGCTATAATCTTTTTAAAATTTGCAAGTGTATTCGGAGAAAACGAAAAATACTAGAAAGTAGTTACTTAGTCGATTGCCATGGAAGGCTAATAGAACATGCTATATCAATGATTTGCTCATCCAAAAATATGCTGCTAAATAGTATGCTTTTTAAGCGCGGTTACACAACTCTTAAACGAGGACCACCATTTTTTGATATTAATAAATTCGCGGTAAAAAAAATAATTGAGAGTTAAATGTTTTTGATCTTTGAATGCAGCTGCCAGTTAATTTTCTAATTCTTAACATTGCCCTTCAACTTTAAATAAGTTGTTCACATGCATTTCGAAAAGTTCTACTTTAGTTAGAGTTTAGTATTTCAACACTTGGCGAATAGTATTTCTTTTCATTAAAAATGCCTCCAATCAAATACAATCAAACAACCCTCACTTATAAATCCCCAAATACAAATCCTCACCTTGTCGCTTATAGCCTCGGTACATTCCTTCTGAATTAAACACCAACGAAATATTTCCTGCTTTGTCTAAAGCTATCAAACCACCTTCTCCACCCAATTTAACCAACTTATCATTCACCACTTTTTCACAAGCTTGTGCTAAAGTTAAACCTTTGTACTCAACCAAACATGCCACATCGACGACATGCACTACAATGAAATTAACGATTACATGAAATGCATAAAATTTGGATACGGCGGGCAAACGACTATGTTTGCAAACACTTTCATGCAAGAATACTAAATTGTTGTATGGTAATGAAAATTGCATTTAAAATGAATACTATAAAATCAAAGTTTACAACGCTGGCTAAAATACGTTTCTTAAACCAAAAGAAAATTTGATGCGATTGCAGATTCCTTTAGCGAACTCTGAGTATGATTGAAATCAAAAGAAGGTACTTGAATGAAAGACAATTTATGGAATAAGTAATTTGCAAAAAAAGGATTGGATTAAAAATTAATTGCCACGCATCCATATCCTGTGAATATGCATATTTTTAGTACCATATACGCGTATAATATATAAACCAGTTCGCCAACCAATTTGCTTTTGAATTGAAATAAAATTGGAATTTATAGTTGAGTTGTGAAAAATGAGTTGACCGTTCATTGCATAAATTTCTACAGATTTTATAGGTTCTTCAATTGCTGTGAGGGTTAAATGATCTTCATAATTTTTAAGTTCCGTAAAAGAAAATAACTCGTCGAACTCATTAAATTTATTAAAATAAATAATAGAATCTGTTTCGCTAATGCTAAGTTCATTCGATTGATTAGCAAGTCTTGATTGAGAGCTGTCAGCGGTTAAAGTTGAATCTTCTTCACTTGGTTCTGTAAAATCTACACCACTGGTTGTTCTGGCATCCCAGCCGCTTTCACATGCTGTTAATTGTGCACATACGACTGAGCCGGTAAAAAACTCTACTCCTGGATTAAAAGCAATTTCATCGGTTGCAGCAAAAAATGCTGTTTTGAAATTCCCAACAGAAATGACTGCATTGGGGTCCGTATTTATTTTATAACCTGTTTCATAAGCCGTGCCTCCCCATTGGTTATAATCGAACCAATGAAGTGAAGAAACTAAGTTATCACCACTACTACAGTTAGAACGTAAACCAAAACTAACCCAATCCGTTTCCATTTGATTAACAGAATAGTCACTGCCTTCAACTGGAGCACCAAAACCAAGTATCAAATGCATGGCATATGCCAAATTATCTAAAGCATATTTATTTACATAATGTGGTTTTGTTGGGTCCAAATCGGAGGGTTTTTTTACCGGGCTCTCACGCCAGTGTCTTTTTTCGTGATAATTGCTCCAAGAATTTTTAATTTTAAAAAAAACAAAATCATCGTAAATTATTTGACCATCAATCCAAAACTGAATCTTGAATTGATCCCATATTAGTTCATAGGTATGAAAGCCTAGTGAAAAATCAGTTCCATTATCTGAGCCATATTGCGCATTAAAAGCCTGTTCATTGGTAATTGGGGTAGAACCGTTATATCCTACAATCGTAAACGGAGCCCCATAGCGTGTATTACCATAACTCATTTTTGGGTAATTGTTTGGAAAGGTATTATCATAACTATTTCCACCACTATTAGTAAATTCAAAAATATCAATTTCCAAATAATGCCCTCTAATCCAGAAAGCCGGCCAGTTTTTTTCGCAGTCGCCAATTATTTTAATGTTACCTCGAATACGACAATTAATAGGTATTTTAAAGATTGTACTTGCAAAAGGAATAAAAGTTTTAATTGGCTTTAGCACTGGATTAGGTACAAAATTTCCTTGTAAATCAATAAAAGAGCCATCGGCACTTGTAAGTGGAAATGAGCCAACATTGGATTCACCCTTTTGAACCAATTTACCATTTTCCAAATAATTTAAAGTGGGATTACATAAATTATCTTTATAATCGTCAGTTGTCACATTATTTCCCCACGGAAACATCAAGTTCCAATAATTTCTATCAAGCGAATTTGCATTAAAATCATCGGTAAAAATAGTTTGCCAATCTGAAGGATAGGGATCCGGCCATTGGCTTAACTGAGAAACTCTATCAAACATGCACCTATCACACATATTTGGCTTAGCTGTATGCATTGGACGGTAATTAATATTATTCCCATTTAATCGTAGATCATTTCCACAATGCCATTTATCTTCAACAGGACAATATTGAGCATTTAAACTTGTTGTAAGGGCAAAAAAGATTATATACAAATATCCTTTCACTTCTATTTGATTTTATAAGAAACTCTAATACTTATAGATGAATTTTTATTGAAGAGTACTGTACCAATTGATTTATCTTGCTCTTGAAAAGGAGTAGAATCATACAGGTAAGAAGTAAAAATGCCCAAGCAAAAGTTTGATGCTATAAAAAAATTTACACCAGACTCAACTCCATACATAACTAATTTAGGCGGTAAATAATAAGTTTTATAAAAATAATTAATACCACTGTATATTGTACCAGTTCTCATCAATAAAGAATCAAGTGCAAAATTTTGCTTATTTAGGATGTACCAATTTAATACTGCACTAATAGATGGTTCAATATACTTTCCAAACTTACGACTCAGGCCTAGTTTGCCACCCAATATGAAATAATCATACTTAAAATGATAATTTTTTTGAACATCATATTTATTATAATTAATGTAAGTTTGGTAATCTGATATCAGGTTCATCTGCTTGTTCCCAAAATCTATTTCGAATGAGGTGGCTAAATGGCTCTTCTTAAATAAATAAGACTTTAGTTGTAAACCAAGCATATTTGTGTAGCAAAATTTCGGTTTAACATATGTTTCATACAACCCTCTATAATTATGGTAATCGTAACTAAAACCATAATTAATACTAAATCGAGTAGAGTCTTGTGCATAGGAAATTGTAGAGCTCATCAAATGCATAAGTAAAATAAATAATAAAATTCTCCCTTTACCCATTTTCTCTATGGCTTAAATTCATTAATTTGTTTTTGCAAGTCGACATTATAAAGTGTGAGTTCTTCAATTTTTTTTAGCAAAAGTTTAATCATATCATTTACCTCGTAACCATTTTCGAGTAACTCAGGTTCGGGCAAAACATCGGGCAAATGGTGGTGTGTTTTATAATATTTCTCTAGTTCAGAAAGTGGTAGTAATTTATAATTACTGTCAAAAACTTCGTCAGCCCAAGTCTCTGGTTTAGTAATAAAAAGCGATTGGGCTACTATTTTTCCTTCTACCGAAAGTTTTGCATCTGTATGATTTCCTGTAGGGCGCTTTATTCCAATTTGAACCTTTCCATCAGCATAAATTGTCATTAAATTTCCCAAATTACTAGAGGCGGCACCATTGATAAAATTAAAAGCGGCGCCACCATTGCCACTTTGCCAATCGTGTATATAAAAATTAAAGTGGCCATTGGGGTCGTCATCTATACTTATACCCCGTCGCTTTGGCACTTCACCGGTTTTCAAAATTTGAAACGCATTATTGGGATTCGCCCCATCTTCCAAAAATTGAACATTCCCATTCACTGTTAGCTCTCTTACCGGTGCATTTGTTTTAATTCCAACATTTCCTTCCATGTGAAAAACATCAATGCCATTATTTTCTGAGCTCCAATAATTAATTTGAGGTAATATCGAAGGTAAGTCTCCCATTTGAACCTTACTTATAAGCCCTAAATTATTTGCTTGCAGCAGGTAGTTTGTGTTACTGCTATTTCCCAATCCGCTAATTATTGCATCACCTTCCACATGCAATCTCGCTTGTGGACTATTTGTTCCAATCCCAACAAACGCATCTGCAGTATAATTAAAATTGCTAGTGTTAATTAATGGCTTAATATAAAATGCGGGAGCGGTAGATAATCCAAAGGAAGTTTCGCCATCAGCTTTAATACTGAACACTTCTTGTTCCCATCCCAATGGATTTGATACAAAACCTCCAATTAATTTAGTATTTGTTGAGGCGGCTACTAATTGCGCTGTATAATTCGGCACTAGCGCTCCTGAATTACTTGCTGTAATGGTCTCCACCCTTAAACCTGTTTGTGAGGTACCTCGGATGTTAGCTGCTATGGAACTGGAACTCGGCCAAGGACCACCTACTTCAAAATGCTTTCCTGTTCTAACTATTCCTCCAACCGCATCATTGGTACATATGGCCACATCACGACCACAAAAATAATTAATGAGCAATCCGTTTTGTGCTTGTGCATTGTTGTTTACTCCTTCTACTTCAATGATACCATTTCCATCCCATGGGGCTGAACCTAGCACCAGCGCTGCATCAACATTGGTTGCCGGGTTAGCTGGCTTTGATAATAGAAAACCATCAAACGAATAGTCCGTATTAACTCCGGCATAATTGGGCTGAATACAGGTATTCAGTTTTGAACTCGTTGCACCAAAAAATACATACGGACGATTTGCAGTACTACCATCGTATTGAATTTTTTCGGTTTGTGCCGCATTCAAAGCGATTCCATTTTTCGTAGTTATTAATTTTTCAAATCGAGTTCCACTGGTATCAAATCGCATAGTTTCAATAGCGTTTCTTTTAAAAAGCAAATCCTTATTATCACTCGTTCCAATATATTGTAATGGGCTCACACCCGAATTGCCGTTCATTGTCCAATCTTCACGCTCGGGAGCAGTGAGCAGGGCTGTTTTTTCACTTGTACAGCCTGCTGCATCTGTTATTACTACTGAGTAAACTCCTGCGGCCAAATTACTTGCATTTTGGGTAAATGCACCGTTGTTCCAAGCAAAAATATAAGGGGCTGTGCCACTGCTAATAGATGTTACTATGCTTCCGTTGTTGCAATTGAAACAACTTGTATTGTTTCCATTTGGGTAGATATATGGGCTAATTTGTGCAACTACTTCAGGAGCAGCAGTAAGCATAATGGTACCATTCACTTCAGCACCAGCTTCGTCTCGTATTAAAACATTGTATTCTCGAGCCTCTGTTAAATTTGTCAAATTTTGTGTGTTAAACCCTTGCTGCCATTCGAAACTATATGGAGGAGCACCGCCGGCTACCTGCAATTGAATAGAACCTGTTTGAATACAACTGATATTGTAATTACCAACTACCTTTGGACTGCTAATACTAACAATATGAAGTAATGTAGGTTCAATAAGCGTAATAGACCCATTAGCAACGCAATTGGTTGCATCATGCAAGGTGAGTGTGTAGTTTCCTGCACTTAATCCTGTAACATTGTTTTCGATTTGCCCACTATTCCATAAATAAGTATATGGAGGAACACCTCCTGATACATTGCTTTCTATTACTCCATCGTTTCCGCCGTATTCACTTATGTGATAACCAGGGGCTTTTTCTTCCGTAACAAGATTTACCGTGAAAGCTTCGGGTTGTATTAAATTAATTTGCGCTGTTGCAGTATTACCATTGCTGGCAGTTACTGTTACGGTGTAATGACCTGCACTTAGATTGCTCAAATTTTTGCTTGTTGCACCGGTATTCCAAATAAATGTAAATGGGGCACTGCCTCCCATAATATAAGTATTTATTGCTCCGTTACTGCTGCCATGACAACTGATATTATATCCACCGGCATAAAGACTAGGATTTAGTTGTACTTCAAAGCCCTGTGCACTGACAGAGAGGCTATAAAGCAACATAGCTGCGTATTTAAGAACTTTAAGGCAGTGAATTAGCCCTCTTTCGCGTGGAGAGCGAGAGCAGTTAAGCTGTGATTTTTGTAGTTTCATAAGTACGACTATTAATTATTCAGAAATGAACAAAAGTTCTTGAAGAGAGCGATAATAAATTCAGAAATAATAATGTTCGTAAAACTAAAATTTAGATAATTTTCCATGCAGCTCGAGTTATAGGTTTAACATTGGCTTCGCACTTTGACAAGAACATTTTATTTTGCCAAATTCAGTATATCAAAGAGAAATAATTTTATTCAAAAAAACAAATTAATTTAAGCAAATAAATAATTATTTTCTATTCACACTGTACCAAAGAAGCTGTGTTTTTTTGTCATTAAACTGTACCATTTTGCTCGGGTTATTTTCAGAATCCTTTAAATAAAAATGCATTTCTTATTTAATAATGGGTAAAAATAATACAACCCTAGTATGTTACTTGCAATGTACATTAGCTAATACAAAAATCTCAAATATGACTATGTCTTCAATTCATCATGTCAAAAACCATAATCATCAAAATATAAAATAAAAAAAAGTCCTATTTCTATTTATAAATTGCCAAGTGCATCACTTCGCCTTGCTTTTTATAGCCTCGATACATTCCTTCTGAATTAAACACCAACGAAATATTTCCTGCTTTGTCTAAAGCTATCAAACCACCTTCTCCACCCAATTTAACCAACTTATCATTCACCACTTTTTCACAAGCTTGTGCCAATGTTAAACCTTTGTACTCAACCAAACATGCTACATCGTATGCAACAACAGCACGAATAAAAAATTCACCATGCCCCGTGCACGATATCGCACAACTGGTATTGTTGGCATATGTTCCTGCTCCAATCATGGGACTATCTCCTACCCTTCCAAATTTTTTATTGGTCATGCCTCCTGTTGAGGTTGCTGCTGCGATATTTCCATGCACATCCAAAGCAACGGCTCCTACGGTTCCAAATTTTTTATCACTATGGTCGAGCTGCATTTTATCGCTGTTGCGGATTTCATTGAGTTGATCAAAACGTTGCTGTGTAAAAAAATAGTCGTCGGGCATTTGTTGTACATTTAATTGCTTCGCTAATTCCATCGCTCCTGCCCCACTTAAAAAAACATGCTCTGTTTTTTCCATCACCATGCGCGCAAACGAAACCGGATTTTTTACCTTGTCGATTCCTGCTACAGCACCTGCCATTAAATTTTTTCCATCCATGATGGAAGCATCCATTTCGTGCTTTCCATCGTGCGTAAATACCGAACCTTTGCCGGCATTAAACAATTCATTGTCTTCCAAACTACGCACAGCCATTTCAACTGCATCAAGCGCCGAACCTTTTGCTTCGAGCACTTTTTCGCCGGCAAGCAAAGCTTCTTGCAAGGCCTTTTTGTAAGCAGCCTCCTTCACCTCGGTCATGCTCGATTTTAAAATGGTTCCTGCACCTCCGTGTATTGCTATGGCATGTTTCTTCATTTTGATTTGGGGTTTAAATGTTTTATGTTTAGTGGCAAATTTAAGAACTAATTTCATGCACATAGATTTACGCAGCGATACCGCTACACGACCTACTCCCGGAATGTTGCAAGCCATGATGAACGCCAAAGTTGGCGACGATGTTTTTGGCGAAGACCTCAGCATTATTGAATTGCAAAACAAAACGGCCGAACTGTTCGGAATGGAAGCAGGACTGTTTTGTCCATCGGGCACCATGACCAATCAAATTGCCATTAAAACACATACACAACCTGGCGATGAATTAATTTGCGATAGCAATGCACATATTTACAATTACGAGGGAGGTGGTATTGCTTTTAATTCGGGCGTGCAAGCTAAATTACTTGTTGGCGATAGAGGTAGAATTACTGCCGAACAAATTGCTGAACAAATAAATCCGGGTTTCGATTGGCTGGCTAAAACAAGTTTAGTAAGCATCGAAAATACTTCTAACCGAAGCGGTGGCAGTGTTTATGATCTTGAAGAAATAAAAAAAATTGCTGCCTTGTGTAAACAACAAAAACTAAAATTTCACCTCGACGGTGCACGCATTTTTAATGCACTTATCGAAACAAAAGGCCCGGAGAAGTTAACGGGCATGGATAAAATAAATTTCCTTGCCAAAGAAAATGGAAAGTGCTTCGATTCCATTTCGGTTTGCTTTTCAAAAGGATTAGGAACTCCGGTTGGCTCAGTTCTGTTAGGTACTAGCGAGTTTATAAATCGTGCACGCCGCATTCGTAAAGTGTTTGGAGGTGGTATGCGTCAGGCAGGATTTTTGGCTGCTGCCGGAACCTACGCACTCGAACACCATATTTTACGCCTCAAAGAAGATCATCGCAGAGCTGCAATCCTTGCCACCGAATTACAAAAATTGCCTTATGTTGAATCCATATTGCCTGCCGATACCAACATTGTAATTTTTACTTTAAAAGATTCTTTTAGCGCCGATGATTTTGTATCAACACTTAAAAAAAACAACATCGTGTGCTCAGGCTTTGGAAAACAAAAAATTCGCTTTGTAACCCATCTTGATTTTACCGACGAAATGTTGGAGCAAACTTTAACACTACTAAAAAAAATTGCCCCTTAATTGATTGCCAAAAACTATTTTGATTTTGCATTAAAAATTGTATTTTTCACTCATTAAAACTTAAATATAGGCTTATGGCATACACTTTTTATCCTTCCGAAGTGATTGACATCATTGATGAAACACCCAATGTAAAACGCTTCTTTTTTAAAGTTCCCGAATTTGAAACCTTCGATTTTTATGCCGGGCAGTTTGTAATGATGGATTTACCACTCAATTCAAAAGTAAATACACGTGCTTACTCCATTGCTTCTGCGCCAAGCAACAGCAATACTTTTGAATTAATTATAGTGTTAAAAGAAGATGGCCTGGGCACCAATTACTTGTGGAAAAACATTCGCGTGGGTTCACAAATTCCGGTTACCAAAGCGCTCGGCAAATTTATGGGACCACGCCCTGCAAGTTTCGATACCGATTTGTGCTTTGTATGTACCGGTACCGGTATTGCTCCCTTTCGTTCGATTATTCAGGATATCATTAACCACAATATTCCACATAAAAACATCAACCTTATTTTTGGTTGCCGCTTTCAACACGATATTACCTATCGCAAAGAATTTGAAGCCTTGCAAAATACCTTACCGGGTTTTAATTACATTCCTATTTTATCGCGCACAGGCGACGAAAGCTGGCATGGCGAAACTGGATATGTTCACCGGGTGTATCAAAAATTATATGCCGATGGCACTCCTTGCACTTTTTACCTCTGCGGCTGGAAAGTAATGATTATGGAAGCCCGTCAAAATATTGTAGACATGGGCTATGATAAAAAGCAAGTAAAATTTGAATTGTACGATTAAGCCAAGCGTGTTACAACCATGACAAAATCGCGCTTAGAAGCATTCAGCGATGGTGTAATTGCCATCATTATTACCATTATGGTGCTCGAATTAAAAACACCTCATGGTACTAATTGGCAAGCATTTGAACCTATATTTCCAGTGCTTTTAAGTTATGTATTCAGTTTTATTTTTATCGGAATTTATTGGGGAAACCACCATCATTTGCTGCATACAATAACCCATGTAAACAGCAAAATAATTTGGAGCAATTTGCATTTACTTTTTTGGCTTTCACTTATTCCTTTTGCCACCGCATACATGGGTGAAAATCATTTTCATCACATTACAGTTGCCGTGTATGCTGCTTTAGCTGCAGTTTGCGGACTGGCTTATTACCTCTTGCTAAAAGTAATTTCAGAGGGACACAAAGAAGGAAGCGAACTTTTACTTCCTTTAAAAAAGCAGGAAAAAAAAGGAAAACTATCATTGATACTTTACTTGTTTGCAATACCAATGGCATTTGTGCACGCTTATATAGCAACTGCAATTATTGCCTGTGTAACATTAATTTGGTGGATTCCCGATAAAAACATTGAAAAAACACTGGAGTAAAATCAAGTGCCAATTTTGGTTTTCGGTATTCGCTTAAAAGTAAAACATGCCTAACATCATTTCATTATATAAAAACTCATTTAGTGCAATTCAAAAAAATATTTGGATTCTTAGCATTGCTATGTTCATTAACCGCAGTGGTTCTATGGTATTGCTTTTTGCTTCCTTGTACCTTACGAATCAATTGCACTTTACAATTGCCGAAGCTGGTATAGTTATGAGTTTTTATGGCATTGGCAGCGTACTTGGCTCCTATGCCGGAGGGTGGCTCACCGATAGGTACCACTTTTTTAATATCCTAATTTTATCGCTCCTCTGTAGCGGCAGCATTTTGCTCATGCTAATTTTTGCTTCCAGTCCCTTTAGTGTTACCTGCATTATTTTCGGCTATGCCTTTTCAGCCGATATTTTTCGACCTGCCAACTCTAAAGCCATTGCGGTTTATAGTACTCCTGAAAACCGAACACGCTCTGTTTCCTTAGTTCGCTTAGCCATTAATTTAGGTTTTTCGGTTGGTCCTGCAATGGGCGGATTCGTTGCCATGTATTTAGGATACAAATGGCTATTCGTTATTGATGCCTGCACCGGATTTTTAGCTGCTGCTATGTTGTATTTTTATTTGCCCCGTGAAGCTGAAACAACACAACAAACTGATGCCTTTTCAAGCAAACCTGAAAAAAGCAATTCGGCCTACCGCGACGTTCGATACCTCGTATTTATATTGATGGTAGCTGTGTATGGCATTTCCTTTTTTCAATTATTTGCCAGCGTTCCTCAGTATTTTAGCAAAGTGTGCAAGTATAGTGAAGATACCATTGGTTTGTTAATGGCCTTAAACGGAATTTTGGTAGTACTTATTGAAATGCCTTTTGTTGCTGCGCTCGAAAAAAGCAAAAAGCAATTCAGGTTTATCATTGCAGGCACATTGTGCATTCCGGTAGCCATGCTCTGTTTGCGAATTGGCAACACTTGGATGTTATGGTCGGCGGGATACATTGTGGTAGTTACGCTTTCAGAAATTTTGGCCATGCCATTTTTGATGAGCCATGCTCTCTCAAGTTCACCGGTTGAACGCCAAGGTCAATATGCAGCCTTGTATGCCATGGCTTTTGGAATGGCCAATATATTTGCCCCTTTGGTGGGTTTAGGATTGGCCGACAATTTTGGATTTACCATCACCTTTAATTTTTTTATGGGGATGGGATTGTTCTCTGCTATTGGATTTTGGTGGCTTAAAACAAGTGCTCAAAAAAAAGATCAAGCACAAGTTTATTCGTGATTGTTTTAGCTTGCTTCAAAAACAATTTCCAAAGAATAAATTACAACCTGTAAGGATTTCTCAATTTATTAAAAAAAATTACTGGGATTATTCTTTCTTTAAATCAAAAATAAATAGCGTTCTACAAATGTATAAGTACAATAATGTATTGTATATCGTAAAAAATTACAAGGTTAAGTTAGATACGAATTCCAATCACTAATATATCATCTACTTGCTCATATTCACCACGCCATTGATGATGAAAATTTTCGAGGTTAAGCTTTTGCTGGTGCATTTCAAGCAAATGATTATCAATTAGCGTTTGATGAAAAAATTTGTTTTTTAATTTTTTTCCTTCTTCTCCCCCAAACTGATCGGCATAACCATCACTGGCCATATAAATAACATCCTTGGGTTGAAGCTTAATTACATTGTTGTGAAACTTTCTTACCTCTTCGCCAATAAAAATGCCGATAGGAAATTTATCGGCAGTGTATTTTGTTAATTCAGTATCGCGTACCAAAAACAAGGGATTAAACGCTCCTGCAAATTGTAGCGATAAATTTTCAAAATCTATCATACATAAGCTGATGTCCATACCATCGCGCACTGTCGACTCCTCAAAGGTTTGTCGTATGGTTAAATTAAACAATCTATTTACTTCATCCAATAATAAAGCCGGCGTAGTCATAGCTGTTTCATTTAAAGCCTGACGCAGTAAATTTTGTCCAACGATAGATATAAATGCACCTGGAACTCCATGTCCTGTGCAATCCACTGCAGCTACATATATCTTTCCGGCTTTCTCGGCAAACCAATAAAAATCACCACTCACAATATCTTTCGGACGGTACAACACAAAATAATCTTTCAGGTATTTATCCATCAGAGCCTTATCGGGTAAACTGGCTTCCTGTATGTGTTTGGCGTATTTTATACTGTCGGTAATATCTTTGTTTTTACTTTCAATTACCTTATTTGCTTTGGCTAATTCGTAGTTACGAAGTTTATAAATTTCCTTTTCCTTCTCGGCTTGCTCCAGTTCAAACTGGGTTTGCATTACATTTATAATTACTTCGTTGTTGTTGATGAGTACTTTGCTTTTTACCTCATCGTGAAACTGAAAACACTCAAATGCCTGTTCAAAATTTCCTGCTAGTTTATAGGCATTCGCTAAGTTTTTATACACTTCACTAATCAACATTTTTTCGCCCATTTCCTTTGCGGCACTCATGGCTAACTGGTGATGATGTATTGCTTTCTGAAAATCTTTAAGCAAGCAATAATAATTTCCAAGCGAGGTATTTGCCTGGGCTATTCCTTTTAAGTGATTATTAAAATCGCTGATTTTTAATGAACGCGTCAACACATCGAATGCCTTTTGCGGCTGATTCGTTTTCAAATACGTATTTCCAACACTGTTGAGTGCATCGGTAAGTCCAATCTCATCTTGCTCTTCAATAAACAACTCCATCGATTTCGAAGCATACTCTAAACAAATCTCGTATTTTTCTTGGTTGTAATATACGGTTGAAATATGTCGATAAATATGTGCATTACCGGATACATCATTCGCTTCACGGCTGTACTTTAGTGCATCGAAATAAATTTCCAGCGCTTTTTCGTATTGATACAACGAAAAATGTATGTTACCAATAGAACGTATAGCTTTTGCCAATCCCGAATTATCTTTTAATTCGAAATACAACGACTGCGATTTTTGCAAATCGAGTAAGGCAATCTGAAATTGTGATAGTAAATAATAAGCCGAACCCGAAGCTAAATAACTAAACGCAAGACCCGCTGTGTAATTAATTTCTATGGCTACTTCGCGCGCTTTTAAAGCTAAATCGAGCGCCTTATGAGGGTAGGATTTTCGAATACTCCATGCCTTTTGATTGAGTGCGTCAACAAAAGCTGTATCTTCTAATGTATATTTCAAATCATCAATCAGTTCTTTTGATGCAAGCATAAAGTAGTAATGTTTGGGTTAAACTCAAATCTTATGCTATTAACTTAATGAACAAAAAAATACTAATTCCAAAGTTAAACTATTTATACGCACTTCACAAGTATTATAAATAATTTAGACAAATGGACATTTCATCCTGCCAATTTACCTGTTCACAATAACCAAAAAGTACTTAACCCGTAATTTTAATGCTTATAGCTTGATGCCAATTACCAATATATCGTCGACCTGATCATTGCTTCCTTGCCAGCTTTTAATGGTATTCAACAAATAAGTTCGCTGCTCCTTTATGCTCAAATGCTGCATTTGCAATAAGGTCGATTTAAACTGATTGTATTTAAACTTCTTTCCTTTAGGCCCGCCGAATTGATCAGCATAGCCATCGGTAAACAAATAAAGCGTATCGCCTTTTTGCAACTGTATTTCATGATTCGTGAAATGCTTTACTTCTTCGCCTATAAAAATTCCAATTGGAAACTTATCGCCCTTTATTTCAGTAAGCTCACCATTTCGTATGTGGTACAAGGGATTATTGGCCCCGGCAAATTCAACTATATTTTCCTGAAAATTTATCGAAAGCAATACTATGTCCATCCCGTCTTTCACTTTGCTCTCTTCATTTTTTTGACGAAGTGTGTAAGTTACTCCTTTATTGAGTTCATCTAATATTGTAGATGGTTTCGAAATTTTATGCTCCAATATGGTTTGATTCAAAATGTTGTTTCCAACAATACTCATCAAAGCTCCGGGAACTCCATGACCTGTGCAATCAACTGCGGCAACCAGCACTCTATTATCAATTTCATCAATCCAATAAAAGTCGCCACTTAATATATCTTTCGGTAAAAACAATAAAAAGCAATTCGGCAATAAGCGGTTTATCTCGTCATCGGGTGGTAAAATAGTATCCTGAATTCGCTTGGCATAATTAATACTATCGGTAATATCCTTGTTTTTTAATTCAACAATATTTTTTTGATTTTGAATTTCCTCGCTTTGCTTAACAATTTCTGAGGTTCGCTCCTTTACTGTATTTTCAAGCGCTAGTTTTGCCATTTTTAAGCGCCTTACCGACAATTGAACCAGGATGTATAAAAACCCAACTATCACTACTGTATAAATTACATAGGCGCACCAAGTTCGGTACCAGGGCGATAATATGTAAAATTCATATACAAACTCTTCGCTTTGAGTATTGTAAATATTGCGCGCCTTTAAGTGAAGCTTATAGTGTCCTTCATTCAAGTTGTTGTATACAGCCTTTGTTTCGGTTGACCAATTTTTCCAGCTAGGTTCATATCCTTCCAAATAATAGCTAAACTCATTCGAACTGGCATCTTCATAATAAGCGTAATCGAAGTTAAATGAAATGTTATTGTATGCATACGCAATATGCGGAATAAATGAATCGGGCTGTTTGCTAATAGTAACGAGCAAGCTGTCTCCATCTTTCACTTGTGTTTCATAAAAAGATCCATCAAAAAGTGCTGAATCTTCACCCAAAATCACTGAATTTAAAATGATACTTTCTCGTTGCTCAAAATTCTTTTTCACCTTTAAATCGAGGAGCAACAAACCTCTTGAAGTTCCAATCAATAATTTCTTTAACGAATCAGTATAAAAACAACTGATATTGCTTTTGTACAAGCGTTTGTAAGGCTTTGAATAGATTGATTCATAGCCAGTCGCATTTTTCTTTATTTGGTTAATAGTTGTTCCCTTCTCGGAGGAATAATTTAAAACCAGGTATTCATTCGAATTAAATTGCAAAAAATCAGCAATCTGCTTTTCATTTTGTCCATCAATTGCTTTTGAAATTGCAGAATCAGAATAAAATTTATTCTTGCTATAATCAAAAGAATAAAAACCGGTTATAGTACCAAAAATTACCTTATCATCTTTTCTGAAAACCCGATTAAATTCATTCGTAGGAAGACCGCTAACTGTGTCATACAAGGTAAACAAAGTGGCTCCATCAGCGGTCGAAAAATTTTTCTTTTTGTCAGCATCAATTCTATAAATACCATCTTGCTTCGCCCCTAACCAAATATTTCCAGCTTCATCCTCAGCAATGGTGGTAATTTCGTTCATAATATTTTTCTCGGGATATTCAGTTTCCCAAGTTGCTCCATTCAAGGTTAATGCAGCAACTCCATTTTTTAAACCAACGTATACCTTATTTTCATTAGTGGTACTTTGAAATGCTGTAAAACAAAAATCTTCCAACACCAAATCAAGTTGCAGGTCTTGTATTTCATACATCCCCTTTTGTGAAACAACAAACAATCGTTCTTTACCCTTAAACGTTGCTTTAAGAAAGCTAAAACATTCGGCCTTCAGACTCAATTGCTTGAATTTATTTTCGTAAAACTGATCTGTTCGTTTTAGGTTTCCATCGTAACAAAAAACGCCCAGCGTAGTGCATACATATATTTTATTTTCAAACTTAGTAATTGCAGATATAGTTCCCGAAATTCCATCCTTATCATTGTAAAAAGTAAAGGGCGAATTAAATTCAATTTTAGATAAACTCTGATCCAATGCTACCCATAAATTATTGCTGTTGTCGAGATACAAGGCATTTACTTTATTGTCGAGCAACAAATTTGTCTTGTCGTAAACTCGGTAGGTGGTTCCATCTTTACTCATTGTAATTAAGCCGCCCCGAAGCGTACCAAACACAAAAGTTTCATTGTTCAATTGAAGTGCGTCGTAAACATGATTTTCAATCAAAAAGCGACTCACATTTTCGGAAAAAGGTTTCAAATTTTTTGTATTCAAATCATACAAAAAAAGTCCGCCTTCTCGCGCAGCTATCAACAATTTTGATCTACCATAAGGCAATATACTGTAGATGCGATCGTCTGAAAATGCTTGCCCACCAGTAACTAATTGCAAACTTCCGTTCGAATAAACTTCCAAACCAACACCACGTTCCAATACATACAATACATCGTTTACATAAAAACTAAAATGAAAAGTGGAGGAAGGTTTAATTACTTTAAACTTTCCTTGTTTGTAGAAATACAGTCCTTCAAATGTTTGAAAACAAACTCCATCTTTCGTATCATACACTTTACAAACTTCTGTGAATTTTTTGTCTTGCTCGTTTAGTTTTGGTACTAAACTTTGGTAATGCAAATGCCCATTTTTACTAGGTTTTAAATAGCCAAACTCCTTTTGTGCACCCACATACACTATTCCATTTTTAGCAGATTTCAGTGATCGCACAACCGAAGTATTCGGCAATTCAATAAAGCGAAAATCATTGTGGTTATTGAGCTGTACAATTCCTATTTGATTCCCTACAAACAGCACTCCGCGATTATCCTGAACTACCGACCAATTGGTAGTTTGCCGTAAATTAAATTCTGTATAATTTTCAATAAAAGGCAAGCCTTGAGCAAAAGCTGCTTGCACTAAAAAAAGCTGTGGAACAAAAAACAAAAAGAGTAAAACTAAATGCCGTAAGTTGCTATGTACCCTAAGTTTAAAAGGTAAATTGCGTTTGCCTTCTTTCCAAACTTGAATGATCACTTGCACGGTTTGTGCTTGCTGTTTAGTTAAGTACACTTATTTTTTTTATCACTACACTATTTTCCGATTGCAAATGAAGGAAATAAATCCCACTTGTGCTTACTGCATTCTGAATCGAAAGCTGATGAATTAATTGATTTCCGTTTAGATTTTTTTGTGACACCAATTTTCCACTGTTATCGTATACTGACAATAAAACAGGTCCGGCTAAAGTTTCATTTAATTGCAAGGTAAAATTCCCATTTGAAGGATTAGGGTAAACTAAAATAGCATCTGCCACAGTTAATTTACTTATACTACCAAGCGGACCGTTCATTTGAAAAGTTCGTAAATTACCTGAACTACCCGATAAATAACCTTTGTCCTTTTTTACTTTAAAGCCGGTATTGTCGTTTCTTATCCCTTTGCTGTAACGTGTCCAGGTGTTTCCGGCATC